>SDBU01000129.1_pt1 | contig 101319 bp, 163 predicted proteins | sample 2277071 | NCBI WGS metagenome assembly SDBU01 (sample SAMN10397929, study PRJNA504765) | marine sediment metagenome | isolation source: marine sediment core GS08_GC12, 126 cmbsf | place: Arctic Ocean: Gakkel Ridge, Loki's castle | collected 2008
ACCTCGAACGGGCGGACACCACATGACCCCGGAACAACAAGCAACCGCGCGGCTGTTGGCGGCCCATCCGGCTTTCCCGAGCCCAGGCAGTGAGTTTCCGTGGGTGACGTTGCGCGCTGAATCAGGAATCTTGTGGCTCTGGATTGAAGATGTAGGCCATCTTCCGGACCTCACCGACTACGCAACGGGCGGGGTGCTGCTGGGGATGCTTCCCGACTGGTACACCGTTGAGTGCCGATTGCCTGACCAGTGGCGAGTTGAGGTCGAGGACCCGAACGCGCCCGCCAATGAATTGGTGTTCTACGGCAACACCCTCGCCTACGCCGCCGCCCTCGCGTGGCTGGCGGTGAACGCATGACCCGCAAAGAGCAGTACCGGAACTCGGGCGGGTACTTCGGCATCGGGGTCTACCACCCGAAGTACGCCGATCAACATCGGCACGCTGTGGCGATCGGCTTGAACCTCGGGGCGTCGTTCATCTTCTCGATCGGCCCACGGTTCCCTGACCGCGCACTCGATCACGTCGTACGGGCGGACCCGGCACTCGGGCAACAGAGCGACACGGCGATGACGCACCGGCACATTCCCTACATGCGGTTCGAGAGCGTCTTCGAAGCCCGGCATGCGATGCCGTTGGTCGAGTGGATCGCGATCGAACAGACGGAGAGTTCGAACACCCTCTACGAATACTTGCACCCGAAACGCGCTGCATACCTGCTCGGTGCGGAAGACAGCGGGCTGCCGAAGAGCGTCATCGACGCATGCAGGGCCACCGTCGAGATCCCGTCCGCCCGTTGCCTCAACGTCGCCGCGGCCGGGACCGTCATCCTGTACGACCGAAACGCAAAATCCGCGAGGCAAGCCAATGCTTGACACCGAACTCCTTCTGAAAGTGAAAGAACAAATCCTCCTGGAGCCAGAGCGGTTTGATATGGAGTTCTACGTGGAGCGTCGCAAATGTGGCGCTGTTTGCTGTATCGCTGGCTGGGCCCACAAGTTGAAGTATGGCCGCCACATGCCCAAGGGCAGGTTCATGAGCGTGAATACGGCCTCCGGCGCACGAGCGCTTGGGCTGTCTCTCGATGAGGCGGACGCGCTGTTTTTCAGTACGAACTGGCCCATTGATTGGCAGCGGCGCTGGGAGAACGAGTGGGGCGACGCGCCCGAACAAGCCCTAGTAGCCGCCGCTCTCATCGACCAAGTCATCAAACGCGGCGGCGTGTGGTGGGCCAACGAGGTGGATCCGAATGCTTGATACCGAACTTCTCCTGAAAGTCAAAGAGCAGATCCTTCGGGAACCGGAGCGGTTTGATATGGACGACTTCGCCATACAACGCGAGGGGTGTGGCACAGTCTGCTGCATCGCGGGGTGGGCCTATTGGCTGAAACATGGATTCCACATGCACGCCAACATGCCCCATTTCAAGGCGGGCGCTGACGCCATTGGGATAGACGAAGGCAGCGCTGGCGACCTGTTCGAGTATGGGCTCTGGCCAGCCGAATGGGTCGACCTTTACGATGAGGCAGATGATGACGCTGAACGCGCAGCCGTAGCCGCCTCCCTCATAGACGAAGTCGTCAAACGCAAGAGCGTGTGGTGGGCGCCCAATGAGTGATCTCGCCAAGACCATCGCGGAACTGCGGCGGCTGCACGAAGAGGCGACGGCGGGGCCGTGGGATGAAACGCGCTGCAACGGTGAAGCCATCCTTGGACCCGGACTCGTTTACGTGTTGCGAGATGTGGACCCGAACAACGCCCACCTCATCGCCACCATGCGCAACGCCCTCCCCGATTTGCTCGACGCGGCAGAGGAGAACATTGCCGCGGACGACCTGCTCGATGCGCACGATGAAGCGCACCAACTTCGTAACGGGCACATGGCCAACCTCCGTTCCCGTCTTGCCCTTGCTGACGCTGTGGTGGAGGCCGCTAAGCACAGACAAGACGCGTTGCTGGAGCACGTCACGCGGCCAACGCCCGGGTCGAAAGAACGTCTTGCGGCCAGACGACAACGAGTCAGAGAGGCCATCGACGCCTACGACGCCGCCACCAGCGAAGGGGCCGCGTGCGGTTTCTGCGACGGCGGGATCCGATACCCAGCAGACGCCGTACACCCGGCAGTGAAGTGTGCACGATGCGGCGGTACCGGACGAGCAGACGCGGGGAGTAAATCATGAGTGACTCCAAGCTGCTGACGCCGGAGGAACGGGAGACAAAACGTGCCCTGCTTACCAGGGTGGCGAACACGCTTGTGGGCTGCCGGCCACATAATGGCGAACCCGAATGGACAGACGGCGGGATGGATGATGCGGTCGAGATCGGCCTTCGCGCCCTCGCCACAATCGACCGGGCCGAAGCCGATCACGCGTTCGAGATCGCCTACGTCAACGAGCTCCTCGGTGCCCAGGAAGGCGAACTGATAGGCGACACGGCGGACCGCGTGATGGCCGAAGTCAAACGGCTCAAGCGAGCAGTGGCCCAACGCAGCGAAGACGCCGCGAAGGGCGGACGACAACGCGCAAAGAACCAGACACCAGCGCAACGTTCGGCACAGGCGCGCAACGCGGCGAATGCCAGATGGGGCAACGATGAGTGACCCGACGCTGATACCGGAGGAACGATGGGCATAATCGAACACAAGACATTGAAATGCGATCTGTGCGATGCGGAGATCGAGTACTCGGACGAAGATCGCAACACGCGCACGGGGTGGCATCTAGTCGAGTCGAATCCGATAGGCACCCATTTCATTATCCGAGGCACAAAGGTTTGGGCGTGCCCGAAGCACAAGGCTGTGGTGGTCAGGTTCAACAGTCGGGAACCGGAGATGGAAGAGGCCACCGTGGTCGAGGCCGTCAGCTATGCCGATGCCCCGGACATTGGGGAGTTGAAGCGGTTGTGGCAGGAAGTGGTCGGCTTCGATCACCCACTGACGATCATAGTGGCCGAAGATGCTGTCGACGCATCATGAGCCGCTACGCCACCGGCCGCAAACCGGCAGAGTTCAGACCACCGCTGAACGAAGACGACTGGCGTGACATTGTCGAGATGCGCGGGTTGATGGAGGACGTGCTCGTGAACGAGGGTGCGCCAACGCTCCGGGCCCGCGTGAGTGCGTTGCAGGCCCTTGCGTTGCTGAAAGACCTACATGCCCCGCCGCGCGTTCCGCTGTCTGTACGCTGACACGCCCGACAACGCGTAGGCCGCGCAACCCGGCCCCGAACCCGTCCGAATCGTACTGACGCCCCGTACGGGAAGCCAGGGGTATTGGCACCGAAGTCCTCGGGGCCGTCTACTTGCGTTTCACCGGGGCGCCGCGCTTGGCGGGCGGAACGCGCTTGCGCCTGGTCGATGGGACTCGAGGTACGTTCCGGACGCGGACCTTCGGTTCGGTCGGGACGTAGGGGATCTTTCGATCGGAGACCGCGTCCGGTTCCGAGAACTTGCCCGTCGCGGTGTTGAACACCTTCGCTTCGAGCTTCGTGCCCATGACGACGACGAAGACCCTTCGGCCCGAGCGTTCGACGCGGGCGATCGCCTCGGCAATCGGTCCGGTCTTCTTGGCCTTGGTCTTCATGACGACAACGACAGTCGGAGCCGGGGTGCCGATGATCGCCTTCGCGGTCTTCGCGGCGGACGATCCAGTGATGACGGTCACGGACCGGTCGAGCCGCTCGCGGGTGTCGGACCCAACCGAGAAGCACTTCGCGAGGCCCCAGGTGGCCGGGGCGTTGGCGCCCCTGCAGACGACGGCGTCACAGCGTCGAAGGCCGACAGCGCCCTCGTCAGACAGCGAGTTGATCAGACCAATGCGCATCGGAACCTCCGGACGCCGAGTGTAACATCCCCCCGGCCCGGGTATTCCAGTGATGAGGTGAACGATGAAACGTCGAGACTTCCTGCAGACCGCGTTCGCGACCGTTCTTGGATATGTGATCGCCCCGGCCGCGATGCAGATCGGGTTGAGCGACTACAAGTGGGTAGCTGTGCAGGACGATCGGTGGTTTCACCAAGGTGGATTCTTGACGTCTGCCGACATGGAACGAGCGTTCGACGCACTTCGAAACCGCGCCTCGAAGCACTGCCATACGGTCATCACGTCACCTGCGGTTCTGAAACGGATGAAGGCCGCTCTCGGTAGCGGACCCCACTGCACGATCACGATGTCGATGCCTGTTCCCGTCGCTCGACCTCGAACTCCCAGTGGTCGGGGATTGCGGAACCGCCTCCGAACAAGTTTGGATGGGTCTTGATCTCGTACTCTTCGGCCGACAACTCGTCGATCCAGACGTCGCCCTCTTGCGGGACGAACAGCGTCGTGTAGCTGACGTACACCCGGGTCTTCTCGAACTCGACGCGACCCGCAACGGCGCTCAACCACTGCCCGCGGCTCCGATCGAGGCGGACCTTGATGCCCGTTGCGACCGTGGACGAGATCTGCAACCGCGACCCGTCCGACCCGACCGCCAGGGCCGAGAGGTTGTTCGCGGACGACCAGCCAGTCGATGCGACGACGGAGACGAGATCCCCGGCATCGAATCGATTCACAGTGACTTGGGTACCCGGGCCGGAGAAGGTGAGCGTCTCCCCGGTCGGCACCCCTGCGACGTCGCCGTTGACTGTGACTGTGCCGCTGCCCGTCGTGCCCGAGACCGTGATCTGGATCAGGGCGTCGACCTCGGACTGGCGGTCCACAGGGAACGTGAACCCCAACGGGATGAGCGCTACAACGTCCAAGACGAACGCCGTCTGCCTCGACAGCGTCATGCGACGGCCCGCCATCGAGTCGATCGGCACTGCTACTCCTCCGCGGTCAGGATCGCCTGGACGAGGGCGTCTTCATTCATCTTCGACCGGCCCGCAATTTCGAGCTTCGACGCCATCTTGCGAAGCGTCTTGACCGTCATGGCCTTCAGTTCCGCACGTCGAACATCGACGGCATCAGTCGTCGCCGTCGTAGGATCGTCCAGCGCGGCCAGGGCCTCGGCGATTGCGTTCTCATCCGGGGTCTTCTCGTCATCCCACAGATGGGCGATTCGAGGATCGTTGATTCCGGTGGCGGGTTCGGGCTTCGTGTCGCCCGCAGGTTCGAGCGTCGACTCATCGACGTCCTCGAATCCGTGGAACCGCATCAAGGTCAACCGCGTGCGAACCTTCTCGACTGACACGACGACCATGCCGTCATGGAACAGCTTCTCGACCGCCTCACCGGGCGTGTGGAGCTTCTTGCGGGACCGGTCACCCTTCTGTTCGGGGCGTTGCAACACGTACATCGGAATCCTCCTGATCGTCCGCATTGCGGACTGGCCCATTTGCGGGCGGTTCGTTGACCCCGGGTCCGTCCGCGGGCAACGAACGGCGAGTCACTGGGGGTGCTGTACGGACCATTTCGACGGAGTGCCGTCCAACGAGTGTCCGCGTATCCAAAAGGGTGGGGTCGGTATTCATGCTGCTCTCCTCACTCGTCGAAGACGAAAGGTCGAACCCATTGTGCCAGGATTCTGCGCGCCGCAAGAGGAATTCCATCTTGCCCGACTCCGCCAGATGCGCCAATACCGGCCGCTGCGCCGCCACCGAGTTGGTAGAAGTACTGGCCGATCCGTTCGGACGTGAACCCCATCTTGGCGTCGGTGTTGAACCGGACGATCACCATGAGGCCCGCAGCTGCGATCAGATCGTCGTCGACGACATCGCCAGCCCAACCCGCCGTGTGGGTCACCTCGGTCAACTGCCGCCCGACCGGGAACCGCCGCGTCAAGAGGGACAGCATGCCCATCTTCTGCGGCTTCTTCTTGTAGTACTGATCGGCGTCGAGCGTCGTGCCGTCGAACTTCACCGTGTCGACCGTGATCACCGGGTACGCCCAGAGCCAGATGTCCTCGGTGTACCGGTCGTAGACGTCGTATTTCTCCGTGTACTGCTTCGCGAGCGTTTGATCGAGATGGAATAGCTCGAGCAATTCCTTGTTCACGGCCGCCACGATCGCATCCAGCTTCGCGTCGTGCGTCGTGTCCAACGCCGGGATCTCCAACAGCGTCTTGATCAATGCGGTTGTCGTGAACGACACGGCCTACTCCTCGGTCGGGACCAGCGCCTCGATCATCCGAGCCTCGACTTCGGGACGACCGCCCTTCGCCGACAGACCGTGCTTCACGGCCGCCTTGCGCAGATCGAGCCATTCCATGCCCTGGATGCCTTCCACCGTCAACGGGAGGCCCGCGACCCACTCCTCGGTCACGTCCGTCCAGCCGATCATGCACGCACGCGTCGCCGCCAGATCCTTGTCGACCGGGAAGAACAACGTCACCGCCACCTCGCCGTCCGGATGCTTGACCGCCTTGCCCGTCAGGGCGGTGTCGTACGAACTGAACTTCTGTTGGGTCGCCCACCGGGCGTCACGGTCGAGACGCCGCACTACCCGGTTGTAGGTGCCGATGGCCGGGGGCTTGTCGAGTTGAACGGTCTGCATGTCGACTCCGTGTGCGAGTGTCCGTCAAGGTGCACAGCGTAACACGGCCCAGAAACACGACGGCCCCCATCCCGAAGGACAGAGGCCGACAACGGATCCCAGAGGGCGATCAGCCGTTCTAGACGGCGATGCCGCCCAGAATCGCGCCACCGAGCGTGTTGCCCAGGACCAGCGCAGAGTCGCTGAAGATGTCGAAGTTGTCGAACTGCGAGTCGGTGTTCGCCAGCGGCATGACCGTCATGGGAGTCAGCTCTTCGAGCCAGATGTAGCGCGTGTTGATCACGATGAACGCGGTCGTTGCATCGCCAGTGAACGAAGTGATGTCCGTTCCATCCCAGGTCATGACGTCGGGGAGCTCGGTCGTGGTCACGATGGGAATGCCATCGTAGGTGCGGACCCGGAAGCCGGCGTTGATCTCGACCATGTCGTTGAACTGCTGTTGCGCCTGCAGGGCCGCATTCAGAATCCGACGACCGGCGAAGGACGCGAGGATCACGAGGTCGGACCGGGCGGCAGCGCCCTTCACGACGTCGATGGTCTCGTCCATCTTCTCCAGGGTCAGTGCGTCACCCGCGACGTTCGTGGTCTGCGCGACCACCTGGGTCGCGGTTCCGCCGATCAGCGTGAGCAGTCCGTCGAACTGCTTGGGGTCTGCGCCGACGTCGCCCTGGATGATGCCGTTCTCGTAGGTCTCCGACCAATCGCCGGACTTGCCCGCGATTTCCCCGGCGAGCACGTCGCCGTAGGAACGGCCAGTCGCCTGGAGCTTCCGGGTGACCTTGCCACGGGTTCCGAGGGTCTTGTACGTGAACGTCGCCTGTGCGTACGTTCCAGTCGCCTCGGAAATCGAATCGGTGTCGTTCACCCAACCGGCTGCAGCGCCGGGGGTCCGACGGTTCACGCGAGCCGCATCGCCTGTACCCGGCCGACGCGGAAGGACCGCGGACGCACCGAGTTCACGCAGATGAAGCTGTTGCACCGTGCGGTTGATGAAGGTCTGCAGGAGAACCGATCCGGCGCCCGCTACGTTCAGCGCGCGTTCGAAGGCTTCCTTGCGAGCGGGGTCGACTCCGCCGAGCCACTGGGTATCACTCATAAGGTGCTCCTACTTCCAAGCCGAGCGCTGGCTCGGAGGGGTGATGAGCCCGTCGGTCTCCGCGGCAATCAGGAGATTGCGCAGAACACCTTCGAGATCCATTGCGGACGTCTTGTTGTCGTCGCTCCAGTCGGCAACCTTGCCTACGGAACGTTCGGCCACGGCCGCGAGGGTCGGGCAAGCGGTACGGGACCGCTCGATGAGGCCGGCGAAGCCAGCCTGCGCGACCATCGCGTTCGGGAAGGACGGGGCGACTGCCGACCGACCGACTCGGAAGGCGCCACCGTGAGCAACGATGTTGCCCAGGGCGTTCTCCGCGGCTGCGGTCCGCAGGTCTGCGGCCTTGGTCCGCGCGTCGGCTTCGGCAACTGCCGCGGCGATCGCGGAATCGACCTCGGAAGTGTCGGCGCCATCAGCGGCGTCGGCGCCGTCAGCGGCGTCGGACGCACTGCGAGCAACTTCGACGGCGTCGATACGCGCCGCAAGCGGGGCGATCTCGTCCTTGAACATGGCTCGAAGTGCGTCGAGGGTGATGGCTTCGCTCATGGCGGGCTCCTCGGATTGCCGCGATGCGGCGGTAGAAAGGTCGGGAAGCGCGCTTCTGTGAGCGTCAAGACCGGGGGTAACCGGTTCCTGCGTATCGTGCGCGTTTCCATCATCGGTGTCAAGGGTCTCGGATGCTTCGTCAGGTTCATCCGTGGCGGCTGCAAGCACGCGAGCAACTTCGTCCCCATGCTCTCCATCCAGAATTGCACGGGTTGCTGCACGAATGTTTTCGACGGGCTCGTCGTCATTCCACGACACGACGGTACGCCCGTCTTGCTTCTCGACTTCGAGGCTGCACGCAGATTCGATCTGGGTGTGCGTATCGACCGTTTCGGGCTCGTCTTCCGACTCATCCACAGTCGACCCGGTCGGGGCGTCGTAGTCACCTTCGTCATGTTCCTTGGATCGGTCTTCTTCGTCGTCGTCTTCGTGGGCGCCGCGCGAAAGATCGCCTTCCGGCCCACCGTCAGCTTCGCCGACCCGAGCACCAACCAGTTCGTCATCTGCGACGTCATCGCTGGCGACGCCGGCCTTGACGTACTGGTACACGACGGTGCCTTCAGTCTCCATGAAGGAGATGACGTGCCGAATTTCCAGATCGTTGTCTTCGCGCTCGACGAATCGATTGAGTGCCGCGGCGATCGCTTCCGTGACGATGAGCTTCGCTCCATCCGGCAGGTGCTTCGCGAGAGCCACAGCACGGTGATCCGCTGCGCGCTCGACAATCGAGGTCCGCAGCGCGACGAGACCGTCGCTGTCGGGATTCGCCGGAGCACGGGTGACCGCCAGATGATCGAGCTCAACGCCGAGCACGATGATGCGCTCGATATCGCCTTCTTCGTTCTGGACGATCTGCAGTTGGGTGAACCAGCCGCCGATGGATTGGCCGATCGGTTCGTTGCGTTCCAGACGCCGGATCAACGCCGCGGCAAGCGGTTCGTCCCGGTAGAGCTGGCTCGTGACGCGCAGAATGAACTGCTGTTCCGACGCGTTGTGCGGCTTGGCGACCTGATCGCCTTCGACGGGAACCACCTGTGCGTGGATCGACCGACCGATGACTTGATCCCACTCGATGCCGCCCGACAGGCCATTGTTGTGCCGGGGGAGGTACGGGACGCCGCCGTCCGCATTGAACTGCACCGCCATGAACTTCAACGCGGCGAGGCTCATCTCTGTACCGAAGAAATCGACCGACGTAGACGACGCGATCCCCGCGACCGTCAGCATGATTTCGTCGGCGCTCCCGGTGTCGCCGGACGCAGCCGGATCGAGCACAACGCCGTCGCCACTGTCGTCGATCACCCGTTCGCCGGACGCGTCCCGGCGCTCGATCTTGAACGCTTCGACGGTGCGAACCGAGAACGGGAACCGGCACCGAACGTTGAACATGCGCAGCCGACCTTCCGTTTGGTCAGGCTTGCTCCAGTCGATGCTGTCGAGGAATCCGAGGTCCGGCATTTGTGCCTCCGCGCGTTCGTCGCGCTTCGATTGACCGAATGCTGCGCCTCGGAGGCGTCGCCACAGAGATTAGCCTCCCGGCGAGGGGCACGTCAAACTGTCACCGCGCCGAAACCTCGTTCAAACGGACAGCCACGCCGCGGGAAATTTCGTCCTCGGTCCACAAAACCAGGACACAACGGCACCGCGCCCGGCACTCGGTCTGCCCTCCGGGTCGGGTCGGCAGATCCGATACGCGCCAGTAGCCGCGGTCGTCGTTTCCTTCGCAGATGGTTGCGCAGGTTTCGCACATCGCGTTGTCACCGACACAGACCCATTCGCACCACCACTCGGTCGCCGTCGCTACGCCGTCGACAGGCACAGACGACCCGTCCGTGACCCCCGCCGTGAAGATGTCGTTCGACAATTCGACGAGACGACCGCCCCAGTTGTGGATGCGGAAGAAGTTCACCGCAAAGACCGTTGCAACGGCCGAAAGCAGCTTTTGTCGCGGCTGGACCGCAGCAGCACCAACGATCGGGAACCCGCCTTCGTCCAGTTCGGGCTCTTGGCGTTCGTCTTTCGACCGGAACACGGTCTCGAGGAGCGCCTGCGACAACCCGACACGCAGATCGGAGATGATTCCCCCGGGCCGGGCGAGGTAGCCCATCGCGTTCTGGCGGTACACCTCGGCCCGCTCTTCCCAGTTGTCGACGACTTGCGCGCCGGTCCAGTTGACGGCTGCATCTCGGCCAATCTGCGCGGCTTGGCGGTACAGCCCCGCCGTCGCGAAGGCCCACTTCGTCTGCAACGCATCGAGCAACAGCCCGATTTCGCCCATCAACGCGATCGCCGTCTCGTCGTCGTACGTGTCGGCGTCGTACCGTTGCGAGATCAAGGCCAACGCCTGGCTCTCGGCATCATCGAACAACGGGCCAACGAGACGCGCATACATCGACACGGACTCCCCGAGCCGGGAGAGATCGAGCGTCCGGACGTCCTTGAACATCCCGCGCGGTTGCCACTCGGACGGCAGGTCGAGCACCGCCCGGCGTTGCATCGACGCCTCGCCCGGGGCACCGTCGCCGTCGCTGGGCGATCCCGCGGACGGATCGTCAACTTCGCCCGTCCCTCCACCGCCACTTCCCCCACCCGACGTTCCGCCGTCGTCGTCGTCGTCCGGGTCGTCATCGTCGTCGACTGCGCCCGCCGCCGCAGCGTTGTTGAGCACCTGTTCGAGCGGGACCAAGCCGATCGGGGTCTCGATGAGCACCGTGTCGCCACCAACGATCGGCGGAAGGTCCAGTTCGGCGCGCGCTTCGTTCCGCGTCACGACGCCAGCCCCGACCAACGACCGCAACGATTCGGCCTTGTCTTTCTGTTCGGACGGCGTGAGCTTGAACTCGCGGTCGAACTTGAACGTGATGAGGTGCGACACGTCTTCGGGAACGATCAACCGCAACATCCGGGCGTTGACTTTGCCCTCGATCAGCTCGAGCACCGGGGCGATCAAGTGCGACGATGACACGTCCAACTGCACCTGCCCAGTCGACCGGGGAACGTCTTCGGAGACGCCCATTTCGACGGGGAGTACGCCGAACACCCGCCAGATCGTGCGGCGGATCTCCTTCACGACGTTCACGAAGTCGACGTCCTTCGCCGTGTGCCGGAGCTCCACCCACTTCGCACCGGTCGCGGCGGGGTCCGGGGACGTCACGACGCGGACCTTGTGGTCCTTGCCCCGCATGCGTCGCAGTTCCTGCTTTGCGGCTTCGGCGGCAGCGCCGCTCACGCCGGTAATGACGAGGATCCCTGGAGGGATCTCGTCGGAGTCGAACGCCAGCATCGAGTGTTCGCCCGACCGCATCATGGCGATGATCTCGTTGACGATCGTTTCGATCAACGGCTGACCCGCGGTCGTCGCCGTCGATGGGAACAGCCGGAACAGGTTGATCTGCCGGGGCATGAACACCGGCCGGTTTCGATTCGCGTCTGCAGTGGGGTCGGACGCGGTTGAAGAGAACTGCGGAATGATCGCCGCGTCGTATTCCAACTGCTGGTACGCGAGGACGCGGCCGAACTGGTCGATCACCGGAAGGATGTCGGAGCCGCGCAATGCGACGAACTCTTGCAGATCCGCACCGGGCGCCTTCTTGCCGTCCGGCAATTCGATCGTGTCGAACACGTTCTCGATCACGCCTGCGTCGTAGACCATCAGGTCGGTGACCATCTTGGTCATCAACTCCTGCCACGTCTCGCCGTCCTCGTTGGGCGCCTGGAGGAACCGTCGAACCGTCTCTGCCGCGACGAGCGCTTCCTTGTATCGTTCGTCGGACGGGTGGACCCGGGGCTTCACGACCCAGTCCCAGGTGGCGATCTGGCGCACGATCGAGTCGATCGCGGCACGGACGTCGGGCACTCGTTGGTAGACAACCTGAAGCTGATCGGACGTCAAGAGCCGGGCGAACGCCAAGTTGGCGCGGGTCGGATCTCCAGCCCCTTCCAACGTCGTCGAAATGTGCCGACCGACGCGATCCCGAGTCGTCTCGCCGGGCCGTTCAGACGAGTCGACCGTCAACCAACCGCCTCCCGGTTCATCGGTCTTGGTGAGCGTTACGACGTTTCCGGAGTCGTACTCGGGCTTGGACATTGCCAACTCCTGCAGTCTTCGCAGGGTAGCATCCTCGTTCGCTTCGAGCACATTCGGGAGGAGCAGCGCCGCCGCGCATCCGGCCAGATGACGACAATCAGGAGAACCGAACGAGCGGCGACACTGTCCCGAACCGATATACCCGACGCATTGCAGACGCTGCAAATCGGCCGCAGAACTACAACACGGAGAACGTTCCTCCGACGTCGAGCAGGTCGGACGCAACCCGGTCGTAGACGTCGGCCAGCCGGAAGTGATCCGCCTTGGTCCCTTCGACCCACATAATCTTCGCCTTCTCGGAGTCCACGATGCGAACTGGCGCGCACATCTGTTCCGCCCAGGACGCGACCGACATCACATCGACAGGCAACTGGCGATTCCCGTCCACGATGTCCTTGAAGCTGACGTCGAACACGGACGTGCGGTCGACTTGGATGACGTGCCCGTGGTGCTTCAACCGCATGCCGTACCGTTGCGCCCCGACCCGGGGAGTGGGGAAGAACCGGCAGAGCCAGAGGTCGCATTCCCCCGACTCGAGGAACTCGTCTCGCAATTCCTGGGCCTTGTGGATCTCGGGGTACGCATCGACGACCGCCACGTTGACGTGGAACCGCCGCAAGACGTCCGCAACCTCTTCGAAGGACCGCAACGCCGCGATGAACACCGTCTCCCGGACCGGGTTGTTGTTGTCGTCTCGTTCGATCACGGACACCTGCGTGTGCAGGTAGGAACCGACATCGACTCCAGCTGTGACGACCTTGTCCCTGTACGATTCGCCGCCCGTCCAGTCCATTGCGGCGCCGTTCGCGACCGCTTCCAACGCGGTCACCGACAGGCGAGTGCCTTCGAACTGGTACGGGATCCCCAAAACAGACGTGTAGAAGGCCCGGATGTGCTCGGGCGATCCTTGCGCCTTCAACCACTCCTTGAACAAGTCTTCGATCGGGTCCGAAAGCACGTCGAGGCGACTCATATGGTAGCCCCGGGTCGTTTTGTGCGTCGCTTCGGAGACCCACAACGCGTCCTCGGGGCGACGATCGAACGGGCGACGACAGCGACGACAGATCGGACGCGCACCACGACCGCCGCGTTCCTCATCGCGCAACATCCAGGTGCCGTCGTCACGCTTCATGACAACGTTCTCGAACCAATCGAGCGGCTGTCGTTCGCCACACCGCTCGCAACTGTGGTGCCAGCGGCGCTTGTCCGAGTCATCGAACAACCGCGAGATGCCGATGTTGGGCAGCGTCGGGTTGCTGATGTTGAAGTACTGCGGGTACGGCGACTCGCGGAGACGGTCAATGGCGAGCGACAGGTTTGAGACCTTGCACCGGTCGTACTCGTCCACAATCATCACATCGGCGGAGAACTCGACGAAGTCGTTGTCGGTACCCGAGCCGAGGAAGAGGATCGAGCCGGACCCGAACCGTTTCAACGACCGACTGCCGGTCTCCTTCTTGCCGCGTCCACTGCGGTCGTCGACGCCGATCTGCATTCCGGACCCCAGCCTGCGGTAGACCGGGATCCGTTGGAGCAAGGTGTCGATCCTCGTAGTGACGAACCGGTTGCGGATCGCGTATGTCGGCAGCACGTAGGCGACGATCCGGCCGCGCCAGCCCGCGGCGTCGAACAACACCTGGACCGCCCACTCCGAAACGCCGGTCTGCACCGCCTTCTGGATGACGACGTCCTCCATCTTGCGGGCGTCGGCGTAGAGCTCGACCAAGCACGGGCGATCCTTGAACGACATCGGGTTCTGACGGGTCGCTTCGTGTGTCGTGAGCGATCGCCCAAGGAGCGGGTGTTCGCGGGACAACGCGGCAAGTGTGCCGCCGTACTGCGGGAGATTCACAGCTTGCGCTCCGTACGTTCACCGGGGTCTCCGGCGATCATCGACTCGACGGCAGCGGGCATCGGCTCGGGGATCGGTTTGCTCCCGATCACCTGCCACACCTCGTACTGATGGCCGTCCGAGCGACGGTACAAGTCGACGCGGACCCCGGCGTAGTTCACCTGGGCTCTCCGGACCGGGGAAGAGCGGGCGACCTCCAGCAAGTGCTTCAACGTCTCGACCGACAAGAGGAACCGGCGATCACCGCCCGTCTCTGGCCCTCCGATGACGGAGGTCCGGATCAGTTCGTCTCGACCGGGCAACTGCAGCGGTGAAGCGTTGACCTTCATCACCCCGCGAGGGTCCAGTGGATTGAGGTCGGAGGTATTGTCGCCCATCTTGACTCCCAAAGTGCCCGATACACGCGGTTGAACCCCCGGAATACGGCACTGGTGTACTAACCGTCGAACGGTTACAATCGGGGGGCCGACGTACCCCCGGAGTGTAACCGATGAACGTAGTCGCGTGTGATCGCAACCCCCGAGACGCGGCGATCGCCCTTGCAGATCGGCATCTCGCGCCGATGAGCCGAGGCGCGCTCCATGCGTTGATCGCGATCGGCGAAGTGCTGGGAACGCCAGTGCCCGGCGTGTTCCCGTCGAACCCCGGACACTTGACGTCTCGGATCGTCGTCGCAGCCGTCGCAGACCCCAACTATCGGACGTACATCGTCGAGTGGGCATTGCAGTTGGCGTCCGAGTACACGTACCGAGTCGACGCCGGGATCGGGCACCAGATCCTCATCGAGAACTGCGAGTTCCTGGCCGACGAAGCACCGCCATCCGATGAAACATGGGCCAAGGTCGAGTTCCCCGTAGTCATGGACTCGGAGTATCGAGTGGACGACCCGATCGCGTCCTACCGCAATGCGCTCACTGCCGGGTACGCATTCTGGGCCGCGGACGGACGCCCGCCTCGATGGACTCGACGCAACAAGCCGTCGTGGCTGCACTACCTCGTCCCGCTCGGACGCGAAGCGGCCTGACTAACCGATGCGTTCGATGTTGATCGTCGTGCCGGCTTCGGTGTTGAGGTCGAACGCACCGGCATTGTCGAACTCAATGTTGACGAAGTCGTCCGTTGACAATTCTCGGTAGATCTCCATCTCAACGCTGGTGTTGTCGATCAACGAATGGACCTGCTCGGCACGTGTGTAGACGGGGGTGTCGTTCACCAGGATGTCCCAGTCGGCGTTGGAACCATTGCTTGCAGACGCCATCACGAGTTGCACCGAGATGCGGTAGATACCGTCAACGACGCCCGCCTCGGTGATGGTGCAACGACCGTTTGCCGGGGTGTACGTGATGCCGACAGCTGGGATGTTGGGGATCTGGCCGAAATCTGCGTGATTGGATTCGTTGAACGGGTCTTGAGCATCAGAATCCGGCGTGCTGGGCGATGTGAGCGTGACGCTTAACCGTGCGCTGCCGGCGACCCCGCTGCCGCCACCGTCACCATCTGCCCCGCCCGGGCGCCCCCAACTCATGGCGCCTCCGCAATGGCCGCTGACGGCAGTGGCGTCTGCGCGTATGCAGTACACGACGTCGTATGACAGACGACGTCAACCCGCCAGACTACAGGCGGTACACCCATCGTCAACGCGACGCCATCAGCGGCTTGCATTGCCAATTCCTGCGCGTACCCCGCGGCCTGCGGAGGGACGGTCACGTATGCCCAAGCCTGATCGGTCTCGGTGACGCGCCGAGCGTTGCGAGCTTCTTGCTCGAGATCGGCTTCCGGATTGCTGACGCCGGCCCGCATAGTGATCTGCAACGACGCGCCGCCATACCCAGCGAGAGCAGGAACCGCGATCAGCGCGCCGAGTAGGAATGCCGCTCGCCACATCATGGCCACGTCCCCGCCGGCCACACCTGCGCAACAGCCGCTTCAAGTTGGTACTTGCCGGTGAACGTCCCGGTGTCGGCCAACGATTCAATACCGCCCGCGATGTAGATACGGAGATCCTCGTCCGCAACGCCCGCAGCCGCAACGACGCTAAGCGTGACAGTGGCGACACCAGAGCCATCGAACCCGAATGGCACGGCCTGAATGGCATTGGCATAGCGCGTGGCCAATACGTGGAATGCCCTTGCATCTGCCTGGCTGTTGAACCCGACTTCAGTGCTGTGTTTGACCAAGCCGAACCGGTTTGAATTGGCGACACCAATGCGCTGTATTTGCCCACCGCCGAGGCGCGTGCCGGCAGCCAGCATTGCCCCATTGCTGTCTACGATTCCGCAACCCATCCACGCTGTTGAACTGTCGGGAAACTGTGTCACCGGAGTAATGCGGAACATCACGATTTGATTGCGGTCTGCCACATCAAAAGCGGGAAGCACGGTCATCGGCAGAATCCAACCGAACGCTTCGGTAGGCATGTCTGCTGCGAACGTCCTGTCGCGAACCTCCAGCGTGATGCCGCTGGCGTCCTCGCTACCACTGATGAACTGCGACGGGGCATTGTTGTCGAAGCCGGGCGTCGTGAAGTCACCGCTCTCGGCGTCATCTACCCGAAGCGGCGTCCATACTGGTGCCGTAACGCCGCCATCGCCATTGCCAAGCGTGTCGTCTGCGGGTCGGTCCCAAGCCATCTACTAAACCTCCCAGCCTTCCTTGATCAAGATCGTTGTACGGATCTCGTGGTCGGTTGCTACATCGTCGGGGTTGCTTCGTAGGTAGAGCTCGCGGTCGGAATCGAAGTACCGGACCGGCGACTGGTCGGAGAATTGCGCGATCGGCGCGAGAGCGTTGGAGGCCAGAACCTCTTCCAGTGCGTCGCCAGTCGTCCACGTCGCCTCGGTCCCCATCTCGGGGTCGATCGTAGTCCCGGTACCGCTGACGAGCTTCGCGGAGAACCGCATGATCGTCCCACGCGCAGGCACCTTGACGCCCGTGTCATCGTCAACAATGGGGCCGACTTCCGTAGTGTCCCGAGACCCCGTTTCGACGATGACGACTTCAAGCTGGCCGTTGCTGTCGGGCTTCCCGACCGAGATCGTGACAGGCATTCAGGCCTCCAGTATGGACCGAGGGTAGCACGGCAATCGTAAGTCCGCCCCCGGGACGCTGGCGGCGTCGCGGGTATATCGGGGCGTTCCAAACAGCGGAGTGAAATACTGGCATGGGCAGCCGAGAAGGCACCGAGAAGATCGCAGCGAAACGCATCGGCGTATCTGTCGAAGTGTGGCGTCACATGCGTGCTACCGGGCACCTATGGTGCTGGGAATGCCGGGAATGGTTGGCGAAGTCGATCTTCGTCATCGACCGCTCTCGCGGCTCGGGACGCGCCGCCGTCTGCCGTCCGTGCAGCGTATGGCGAACACTGGCGAGCAAGTATGGCAGTACCGCGGCGGCGTTGAAGGAAATGAGAGACCAGCAGCACGGCAGATGCGCGCTCTGCGACCGTTGGGGCAAGCGGTTGTGCGTCGATCACGATCACAAGACCGGCAAGATTCGCGCGTTTCTCTGCGACAAGTGCAACGTCGGGCTCGGTCACTTCAACGACGACCCGGAAGAACTACATCGAGCAATCGCGTATTTGGAGGCGCATAATGGGTGAAAATACTCGCATAGAATGGGCGTCGCACACGTTCAACGCGTGGCTGGGTTGTGCGAAGGTCAGCGAGGCCTGCAAGCACTGTTACGCCGAGTCCTGGGCCAAACGCACCGGCAATCCGGACCTCTGGAAAGGGACGCGCCGTCGCACTTCCGTCGCCAACTGGCGCAAGCCGGTCAAGTGGAACGCCCAGGCCGAGGCCGAAGGCATCCGGTACCGCGTGTTCTGTTCGTCACTGGCCGACGTATTCGAGGATTTCCCCCGAACCGTCACAAAGAGGAACTTCACCCACTTATCGTTGAACAAAGATGGCCAGTTGGGACTGGGCGGAACGTACGATCCGAAGGATGTCATCGATCTCGCTGCGTGGCGAAAGGACCTGTTCGCGTTGATCCGGGCCACCCCGTACCTCGATTGGCTCCTGCTCACCAAACGCCCCGAGAACATGGTTGGAATGCTCCCCGACGATTGGGGCGACGGGTACGCGAATGTCTGGCTCGGTACGACTGTCGAGTCCCAGAAGCGTGCCGATGAACGGATCCCGCACCTCGTCCGCGTCCCGGCCAAGGTCCGGTTCGTGTCCGCAGAACCGTTGCTCGAGTTGATCGACCTGCAAGCAATCGACTTCGGCGACAGCGGCAAGCTCGACGTGTTGAACATGGGCCTGTTGCACTGGGTCATTACGGGCGGCGAAAGCGGAGGCGGCGCTCGCCCGTTGCACCCCGAGTGGGTCCGGTCACTGCGCGATCAATGCATGCTGACGTTCACCGCGTTTCTCTTCAAGCAGTGGGGTGAGTTCGCGCCTTTGCCGCCCGAACAGAACGCCACCCGGGACACCTGGGTCGCGTACCTCGATCACCAAGAGCAGGAGTGGGACTTCGGGATGCTCGACGTCAACCGCCCCTACGAGATCATGCCCCGAATCGGCAAGAAAGCCGCAGGCCGTCACCTCGACGGCGTTCTGCACACGGAGTTCCCGCAATGACGTTGAAGTTGCCACCCGGAGTCAAAGCATTCGTCGATGCTGCCCACCTCATTCCGGCGAAGTTGGTCATCGACGAGATCCAGAAAGCCGAAGCCGATTGCTGGATACAGACCCCAGAACGGTTCCACTGGACGCGAAACAGCATGACCAACTTCCAGTTCCAACCGCCCGACCACGGCGACTGGAACCGCATCGCTCGGGCCGTGTGGTACCGGGGCCGTGTCATCGGAGTTGTCAGCGCGTCAATGGACCGCGAGTGTCTCGCCGTCACCGAGTTGTTGGCGATCTGCTACGAGCCCGCCCCTTCGGTCATGTTCGCCCGCGCTCTGTTGCGGTTCGTCGATGAACTGATCGACACGCACTGCAACGTCCGCTGGTCGTATGTCCAGGGCAATCCGGTCGGGCCCAAGTGGGAACGGTTCGCGAAGCGACGCGGCGGGGAGATCGTCGGCCACACCCGCGGCGAGTGGTTGCTCGACGGCAAACTGCACGACCGCATCTGGTTGTGGGTGCCTGGCCGAGTGGTGTGGGAACAACGAACGGCGGAGACGACAACATGAACTGGGAATCGATCCAGAACGACATCGACAGAACCCCCGTTCCTGGCGGCTGGTTCGTCCGCCAGTGGCGAGAAATCCTTCGGCCCGATGGCGAGTCATTCGACTGGTGGGCGGTGAGCATTGCGTTCTACCCCGACCCCGAACACACCTGGGATCCGTTCGACGAGGCCAGTGGATGAATGAGCGTCCGAGTCCCCGACATGCAGTGCCAGTACTGCAAGAAGTGGGTGCGGCCGAACCTCTACTACTGCCTCGTCGAAGACGGCGGGCACGAGTGCAAAGGGCGGAAGAAGTACCGCGACGGACTGCGGAACAAGCCCAAGGCGCGCAAACCATGGGAATCGCGAGTGGAAGACGACAATGAATAGCTGGGCCGACAACGGCGAGAACGCCACAGAGGAAAGACCATGAAGAAACGCATCCAAATCATCCCCCCGAACGACGTCACTATCGCGGACTTGAAACGTTACCGCGAAGAGCACGACTGCACGCTGATCGAAGCCATGCGCGCTCTTGATTACAAGGGATACCGCATCGAGACTGGACGCTTCGAATGGGTTGCCGATGCCCGTTGAGCTCGCCCGCCGTGCCGTGGCTTGTGTTGCCTGGAAGTGGACACCGGGGATGCGGGGCTTCGGCATCCTCAAGAACGCCTACCCGTTCCGCGTCGTTGCTGACGACGAAGACCACGGTGACGATTACGCGATGTACGCCAAGGTGGTCACTCCGGAAGCCACGCCTGACCTCTCCGATCCCGGCACTCTCGGTTGCCTGTTGGCATTGGTGCGGAAAGCGTGGGGTCCGTTGTTCACAGTGCACACGATCCCGCCGTCCTGGGATGAACCATGGGGTTGCTACGTTCGGCACAGTGGACAAGGAATGGACCTCAAAGGCATCAAATCGTCCAACTGGAAAGGCTGGCTCGGCGCCACCGAAGCCGAAGCCCTCATCGTTGCTCTTGAAGCGGTCCCAAAACCCGCCGCTACTGCCCCTGACGCGCCCGTAGAGCCGTTGGTCGATCCACACGATTGGCAATGCGTCAAATGCGGCGCTCGCGGCGTACTGCCAATTCCCGGCGAGTGCCCGGGATGTGCCGCGCCTCTGCACAAAGGGATCCTGGTCGGGACCGTCGATCCGGCGATCTTCTTCTGCTTCCATACCGGATTCCAGGTCGTCGACGGCGTCTGCAGCGGTTGCCACCAGTCCGCGGACACGCCGTACCGACGAGAACGCGACCCGCCGATTCCAACGGGCTGACGCTCGAACGCCGGGTTCTTGGGCAGTCCGGGTATACCGAATTACCGATTACCGGCCGGCGATGACGCCGTCGCAGCGATCGCGTTCTTTCACAACACTTCGCCGGGCTGAAGGCAACCCAGGGTTACCTACCATTCACGATACCCCTGAATCGCCATTCCCCCGTCCGGCGTTCCCTTGATCGGGCTGCAGACAGAGCATTATCCACTGGAATTACGGGTTCGAGTCCCGTTCTCTTGCCGTTCGCGGCAGGCGATATGGTCAAATTGGTAGACCTATTTGCTTCGTCACACCCCGTCCGATCATCCTCTATTGCAACGCTTCACCGGGCTGAAGCCAATGGGTTCTCACTGATAATGAAACTTCCCACCGGCATTCCCCCGTCCGGTGATCCCTTCGTCGGACTGAAGGACGCATGTTTACCTACAAGCTGGAAGTCGCGGGTTCGAGTCCCGTCGCCCGCCTCGGCGGACGTAGACTAGATGGTTAGGTCGCCAGTTCCTATCGTGCCCCGCTTCCCCCGTTCGACGTTCCTTTTTCACGTTTGGTTGGGCTGCTTGTTCAGGCTTACCTTTTGGATGGCGTGGTTGCGGGTTCGAGACCCGTTGCGTGCTTTCGAGCGCGTATAGCTCAATTGGCAGAGCGCGAACCGCCTGCACTATTCCCCGTCCAACCATTCACTTTCCCCGTCCCGCAGTTCGGGACTGCCGTAGGAGGCACAGATGCGACGACAGACGAGCAAGATGGGCGACCTCGCGGGCGCGGTTACGGACCGCAAGACCCCGCAGAACGAGGCGATCCCGGGCCGAGAGGCCGAGATGGCGGAGAACAACGCGGGCGGAGTCGTCTTCACGTTGGACCCGTGGACCCGGTTGCGCCGGTTCCTGGTGCTCGGCACCGAGGGCGGGACGTACTACGCCGGCCAGCGGAAGCACACGATCCAGTCCGTCGACGGCGTTCGGGCCGCGATCGCCGAGGATGGCCCCCGTGCAGTGCGCGAGATCGTCGCGATCAGCGACGGCGGACGAGCCCCGAAGAACACCCCGGCGCTCTTGGCGTTGGCGTTGTGTTGCAAGGCCGACGACATCGACACCCGGCGCGAGGCGTATGCCGCGTTGCCGAAGGTGGCCCGGATCGGCACCCACCTGTTCGAGTGGGCCGAAGCGATGAAGGTCTTGGGCGGATTGAGCTCGTCGGGAGCGCACCGCGCGATCGCCCGTTGGTACCAGAACATGCCCCCGCAGCGCCTTGCGTTGCAGGCCGTCAAGTACCAACAGCGGGACGGTTGGTCGCACCGCGACATCCTCCGGATCGCCAAGATCGGTGCGAAGGGCAAGCGTGCGAAGGACCGGCACCCGGACACCGACGCGATCCTCGATTGGATCACGGCGGGCAAGGTGCCCGTAGGCCCGGAGTCCGGTATCGCACCGGCATCGAGCCCCCAGGCCCTCGTGTGGGCGATGAACGAGACGAAGCGCATCGCCGAGGACAAGGTCAACAACTCGTCGATTGCAAAGATGGTCAACCTGATCGGTGACCACCGCCTTCCGCGCGAGTGCATCCCGACCGAGTTCCTCAACAGCCCGGGCGTGTGGGCCGCGCTCCTCGACAATGGCGGCCACGGAATGCCGATCACGGCCTTGATCCGCAACCTCGCCAAGATGACCTCTGTCGGCCTCATCAAGCCGCTCTCGCCGGGCATCGCGCGAGTTGTCTCGTTGCTGGGCGACGTCGAACGGTTGAAGAAGGGCCGCGTCCACCCGTTGCAGCTGCTCGTCGCGTTGAACACGTACAACACGGGCCACGGCGTCAAGGGCAAGCTGACCTGGGAACCGGTGCAGCAGATCGCCGACGCCCTCGACGGCGCGTTCTACAACGCGTTCCAGACGATCGAGCCGACCGGTCTGCGGTGGCTCCTCGGGTTGGACATCAGCGGCAGCATGGGCGGCGGTTGGAGCGGTACGATCGCCGGGTTGCCCGGCATTACGCCGCGCGTCGGCTCCGCCGCGATGGCGATGGTCACGGCCCGGACGGAGACGCAGCACCACTTCTTCGGGTTCGGGCATCAGTTCGTCCCGTTGAAGATCAGCCCGAAGCAGCGCCTCGATGACGTGTGCGACTACTTGAGCGCGCGTGAGTTCGGTTCGACGGATTGCTCGTTGCCGATGCAGTACGCGATGAAGAACAACCTCGAGGTCGACGTCTTCGCCGTCTACACCGACAACGAGACGTGGTCCGGCGATATCCACCCGATCCAGGCCCTCCAGCAGTACCGGCAGAAGACCGGCATCGCCGCGCGTCTCGTGGTCGTCGGCATGACGGCGACGGAGTTCAGCATCGCGGATCCACAAGACCCCGGCATGATGGACGTGGTCGGGTTCGACACCGCAGCCCCGAAGCTCATGGCCGACTGGTCGATGGGCCGAGTGTGAGCGCCTTTCACGTACTGCTCGTCCCCGGCAAAGGGTTCCAAGACCTACTCGCCGGGGGCGAATGCGGTGCAAGGCCGCCCGTCGCATGGTTGCCGCCACCCGACTGGGAGATGGGTTCCAACTGGAGGTTCGGATACCACACCCACGTCAGCGCCATTCTCCCAAAGAGCGCCCTCGTCCTCGTGTGCGAAGGCAAAGTCCAACCACTCGGTGTCGCCCAACTCGCGTGGTCGAGAGGATTGGCCTTCAACGTCGCCGCGGCAATCGCGAAAGCCCTCTTGACGAACGACCCGAAGGCAGCAGAAACGATCAAGCAAACGCTCGACCGGTGGGGCACGCTGATCCGTCTCGACGCCGATAGGCAGGTGATCGAATGACCGTCCGCTCCGTCCTGTTCCGCCCCGGACTGGGAGAGCCCCAGCGGCTCCTCGACACCAACATCTGCGGCGCGCGACCCGGGGCTGCGATGGGCGGCAGGAACGGTCGTTGGATTCACGGTCCGTACGTCAACCTCGGACTTCCCGGCGCGTTGACCCTGGCGTGGGACGGCAAGCGGGATCTACTCGCAACGGTCCGCCTGCACGAAGCAATGGTCGCCCTCCCGGACCGGGAAGAGCACGAACCGGACGGCGCAGACCCAAGGACCGTACCGTACGCAGAGCCGATGTTCGAGGACGACGACACGGGATCCTTCGCCCACATCGTCGGTGTCCGTCTGTACGATCCCGCAGGCATCTACTGGCAAGTCGACGTCGGCCCGATCGAGGTTCCGGACGCACTTGGGGTCACGTCTGCCGACATCATGTTCGCCTGGGCGGACGGAGCGATGGCGGAAGCGTTGGGCCTCGGAACGGTCCTGCTACTCGGGCCCGATCACGTCGAGGTGACGGGATGACGATTGCCTCCGTTCTCTTCATCCCCGCCAAGGGCCACGAAGCCCTGCTAGCCGAGGGGCCGTGTGGGGCGAGGGCGCCGATCGTATGGTTCGCCCGCGGGCGGTGGTATGACGACCACAGCGTCGCTTATCAGGTTGGCGGACACCCGCGCCCGAAGCGCGCCCTCGCCCTTGCCTGGAACGGGAAGGCCCACAGAAAGGAATGCAATGACCTCGGAATTCCTCTTGGCTGGAGCGCGCGCGGCGACTGGGTCGTCGGGCAAACCCATCGAGAGGGCGCCTGGGGTGTTGCGCACGACGCCGCCAAACGCGGTTTGGGCACCTTCGTCCTCTTAGACGCCGAACGCAACGACGTGACGCCATGAGCGGGTTCGAGACACTGCATCAAGGGCCGATTACCGACGAAGTCCGCGACCAACTCGTCGCAGACCGGGTCGACAGCGACGTACTCCGACTGTGCGAACTCGATTCGGCCCCTGGTCCGCGCATGAAGTTGCGGCAGGCGAAGAAAATCTGGAAAGGCGCGAACGCAAACCCCGGCAGCTACCCGATGCACAAGGTCCGGTCGGCCTGGAAGACCATAGCTCGACGATGGAACCGGCACCGCCGCAGTTGGTGGGCAGGGTTGAGCGAAGAGAGACGGCAGCGCATCATCACGAAGAACATTTGGGCCGCGACCGCGAAGATCAGCACGTTCGCGTGGGTGATGAAGAAGCCCGAAGTGGTCGAGGTGACCGATGACGACTGAACGACCGATCATCATGTCTGCGCACAGCATCCCGCGGATCTTCGTCGGCGCGAAGACGCAAACGCGGCGGATCTTGAAGCCCGTACCGCCGTCGCAGGTGGCGGTTGGCAAGCTGTCCGGCGCGTCACGATGGCGGCCATACCAGCCTAACGACACCGAGAACCGATGGGTGGCTGCCGGCAGCGTGTGGGCCGTCCGGGAATTGATGGCGCAAGAACCTCGGTGGCGTTGCTCCTACGGCATTGTCGGCGATCGGCTCTGGGTCCGCGAGACGTGGCGGCCAGAGGAATTGGAATCTGGGTTCGACGGCATCCGGTTCAAGGCCGACGAAGGTTTCGTGCAGATTGCGAACACCCGCGAAGCGGCCGACGCTTGGGTCTACGTCAACTGTCTCCCGGGCCGGAAAGACCGGTGGCGCCCGTCGATCTACATGCCGCGCTGGGCATCGCGGATCACCTTGGAAGTGACCGCCGTTCGCGTCGAACAACTGCACGAGATCACCGACGCCGACGCGCTCGCAGAGGGGATGGTCGAGGACGAGCACATGGGGCCGCGCGAACAGTTCTTGATCCTGTGGGACCAACTCAACGCCAAGCGCGGGTTCGAGTGGGACTCGAATCCGCGGGTGACCGTGACGACCTTCAAGCTGGTTGGCGTTCGGAGTCCGATCCCATGACCGACCGCCAACACCGCAAGCTGATGGCCGACCTGTTGCCTGACGAGGCGTTCGAGAAACTGTTGGCGAAGACGCACCTCGCTCGAGCTCGCATCTGGATTCGTTTGGACCGCAAGGCCCGAATCGCCCTTCACCTCGCATCATTGGAGACGCCGAATGCTTGATACGAAGCTGTTGTTGGAAATCAAGGACCGCATCCTCGCAGAACCCCACCTGTTCGACATCGGCGAGTGGTCCGAAGAACGCCCGTGCGGCACTGTGTGTTGTCTTGCGGGTTGGGCGTACCTGCTCAAACACGGAAGCTTGATCACCGAAGACCAGACCGGCCCGCCGTATTTGACGTTTTCGGAGCGGGGCGCCGCGACGTTGGGGCTGGACAGGTACCAAGGAAACGGATTGTTCCACGTGTCTAGTTGGCCCGATCCGTATCGCACTCGCATGTTGGCGGCGTATCAGACGAACGACAACGCGCAGTGCCGTAGAGACCAGGCCCTGGTCGCCGCCGAGCTTATCGATGCAATCGTAGACCGCGGCATTTGGTGGCGCGTCAGGAACGAGGCGCCCGATGCTTGACACCGCCCTGCTGCTCAAGGTGAAGGACCAGATCCTCAAGCAACCCGAACGGTTCCACATGGGAGCGTACGTCAACTACGACGACGCAGACTGTGCAACGACGCATTGCCTGGCCGGCTGGGCGTACTTTTTCAAGCATGACATGCACATGCAAATCGACCCAGGATCCGACAACCAGTACGGAGAGCGTTTGGGCGCAGAAGCGCTTGGCATCACCGAGGCCGAGTCGTCCGTGTTGTTCTACGACTGGCGATGGCCGTTGGCCTACTCGTTGAAGTACCGAGAGGTCGGGTACGGCGACCCCTCGATTGATGCAGAAAAAGGCGCCCGCATCGCCGCCGATCTCATCGACGAAGTGGTCGAACGCGGCATCTGGTGGGCTGCGTAATGGCGCACGTCGAAACCTTCGATTGGGACGAACGCACATGGGACTGCTCCTGCGGCGAAGAAGACCAGTCAACTGGCGGCGCATTCTGGAATGTGGACGAGTTGACTTGCATCACCTGTGGTGCCGTGTTCGATCTCGAATTGGACGGCGACACCGAGGGCGGATTCTACAAGACCAGCCGGGAGGCCACGAATGCTCGCACTGAATGAAGGGGCCTGCCAATGGGTGAGCCAAACCTTGAAGCGAGATTTGACCGATTCCGAGAAGGAACTGGTCACGATCCTCTGCGCCAGCCTCGGTACGGGCCCCTGGAATATCCACCGCTCCTGGTCGGTCTTGCGGCCTTGTGGCTACGGCGCGAAGATGTCCGTGTACCACAACCTTGCGACGTATGACAGCGACGCACTGACTCGTCTCGTATTCGCCGCGCATGACCGGTGTTGCAGGGTATCAATCGTCCCGTGCAATCCCGCGCGGTTGACGATCCAAGTCCACCCACGCAAACGCGACGGCGACGGCCTCTCGGACCGGCATCCGACGATCGCAGATGCGGAAGCGAAGTACCGCCGCACGACCCGCCAAACCAACGTGGAGGTGTCCTATGGGTGACGGTTTCACCTTGATCCGAGACGATGCCGCCGTCGCCGACTGTGTTCGTTTCATCGACGGCACCGTCGCCCTTCGGTGGGTAGTCGGTCCGCATCGTTCGACCGCGTTGTATGACTCGATGGAAGACATGCACATGGTGCACGTTCACGACCACGAAGGAACGAGCGTCGATTGGGCGCAAGACCGTTCCGGTTCCGGCGCGTCTCCGTTTTTGGACGGCGGTCTGAACTGCATCTTGGACGAAAACGAGAACGTGCCCTTCTCTGGCGTCGGCGGGCTCGATCGACGCAACGACATGACGGCACCCGAGTGGGATCGACTCGAAGACCCGGACGTCCGTGAACAGTGGTTGGAAGGGTACCGGTATCAGGCACTTGTGATGTACGGCCCCGGCTGGCGGACCGTCACTTTCAGTTGGCACCCGGTCTTGGAGATCGGCGGAACGGACCCCGAGGTGACCCATGAGTAAACGCCAACAGATCTTCGTCTTCTGGCCGATCGGTATCATCCGAATCGGCGATGTCGTAGACGTGAATGTCGCGAGATTCAGCACCTTATTCGAACGCACTACGAAGGTCCGAGTCGTCGGGAAACTATGGAAATCAACAAGTCCGGACCGTGAACGCGTCCGTTTCGAGGTGTGCAAATGAACGAGTATCCGAAGATCCAAAGCATCTACAAACGCGACGACCGCGGCCGATTCCTGCTCGGCGAGTGGGCGAGGCCCGAGCTCGGCTATCTCGCCGGCCTCAACTGGCGCTGGACCGAGAAGGTCAACGGTACGAACATCCGGATCGAATGCAACCCGGAGAATAGTTCCGAGTTCAACGGACGAATCGACAATGGGTACAGGATCGGCGGCCGGACCGACAGCTCGCAGATCGACATCAGACTACTCGACGCGATCGAAGCGTTGGGCTTGCGGACCACCTTGTCGACCGTCACCGACGGTTCGATCTGCCTCTACGGCGAAGGATACGGCGCGAAGATCCAGAAAGGCGGCGGCAACTACCGAGACGACCAGTCGTTCGTCTTATTCGATGTTCAAATCGACGACTGGTGGCTCGAGCGGCCTAACGTCGCAGACGTCGCGGCCCAACTCGGACTCGACACCGTCCCGGAAGTCGGCCACGGAACGCTCCTCGAAGCGGAAGCGTTCGTACGAGACGGATTCCAGTCGAAATGGGGCGAGTTCGAGGCCGAAGGACTCGTCTGCCGCCCGGCGATTCCACTGTTCAACAAGAAAGGCGAACGCATCGTCGTGAAGCTCAAGACGAAAGACTACCGGAGGGTCGATGTCTGACGCAGTGAAGCTGATGCGGGAAACCGCCAAATTCCTCGATGAACACCGCCCCAGACAGCAAGGCGGCTACTGCCTAGAATGCGACGCTGGTGTCGGCGAATGCTGCACCAGCGATTGCCTCGGTTGGAAGATGCGCGGATTGGCCGCGAGACTGCGGAAAGCCGCAAAGGAGATCTCATGAACGCCCGACAGCGCCGCACACTCCGCCGCAGAATGTCCGCCCAGTGCCAGCGAATGGACCTGAAGGACGACTGCCGACACGACATGCCGCGAGCCCTGTTGCTCAACGCCTCGAACCGACACTTCGATGCCGTCGCACGCAAACCGTACTGCGCGAGCGGCAGCCGAAAATCGATCCACCGGTTCAACGTGCTCAACAAGCACAAGATCCGCGTTCACGGCCACTGGTCCGACACGCTGGGCGCTCGTCGCACCGACATGCTTCGGAAAGGGTTGCGACGTGAGTAAGTGGGACGTCACATTCGAAGTTCGCGGGTCCTGGTACGTCACCGTCGAAGCGGAGACCCAAGACGAAGCGACCGATTTGGCGTGGGTCGCGTTCCAGAAGGCCAAACCAGAGCACGAGTGGGACGTAGTTGACGTCTCCGACGAAGAGTACGAAGAAGACAACAACACGGATGGTGGCTGATGCTGTACGTCGTGCTCGGTGACGTCGAATACGAGAAGTGGAACACGCTCATCGCCATCCACGGCGACCTGGCTGCGGCCACAGCCTCCGCCGATGAGGCATGGGGCGATGACGACTACCACGAACACAACGGCTACGACTGGAGCGAGGTTCGCGTCGCAGTCGTCGAGATGGATCGGCGCCTGGTGTACGACGACTACGATCACCTGGAGGTCTGCTACACCCGGAAGCATCCGCCGCGCCCGCCGCGCGGAAAGATGGACGACTCCGACAACGACGGCTTCATGGACAGCGGTGCGCTTCCTGTCGAGACTCACGAACCTATGTACGTGCGGGGAGACGACGAAGTCATCCGAACCGTATGGCCGAAAGACGAGTACACCAGCGACGCGAAGGAGCCCGATGCTGATTGAACTGCTGGTAGACGACAAGCACTACGGCAACGCCGACGCGGAAGCCGTGCCCAACGTTGGCGAACGCGTATGGACCGGCGCTTGGATGATCGTGGTGCGACGCGAGTGGAATACGTCGAAGAGCGCCCGTTATTCAGACGAAGTCCGGTTGTCGGTCGGGGTCTACCTCGAGCGCGAAGACGAATCGAAACCCGATGTGTCAGACTGAAGATTGCACGACAACCAGGGGCAACCATGAGGCGACGTGATTTCCTGAAAGCTGTGCTGGGCGGCACCGTCGCTGCAGCCATTGGCGCACTGCCGGCGCAACTCGGCTACGGCCCTGGCGGGGCTGCGCCTGCAATCGATCGGCTCAAGCACGTAGCAACCACAGCGTCGAAACACGCCAACGACCTGACGCTCGACAAGATCTTGGACGCTATTCACAAGGTGCGCGAACTCACGCCTTTTGGGCGCGAACGGCTGATGGTCAACCGCAAAGGCATGGAGGTGCTTCGAGATGCGGTGGTCAAAGAAGGCACGTTGTCGCCGAACGTCTCAACTATCACCCAATTCTGCGGCCTGGACGTCATCGAAGCGGAAGAGGTCCTCGGAACGATGCAGGTCGAGGCCGATGTCTCCGAAAATCACAAGATTGTCGGCATCGTAGAACAAGACCACGACGAACCGATACTCCTGCGTATGTTTCGTCTTGGGCCAAACAACATTTGGGGCACTCCCGACCAGTGGGTGCATCGCGATGGGTGAGGTCCGCCGTATTCACGGCTGGATCCCCGATCACCCGATGGCGGCAGAGGCCATTCGCGACCCGTCCGGGTTCCTCGAGTCGTTCTACTCGATGGGGTCCGATGCACCAGTCGACGGACTCGGCGGATTGACCCCGCGGCAGCACTTGGAAGAGACGTACCCAAACGAGACGAAGCGTGCGATTGCCGTGGCGATCATGTGCATCAACGACCAGGAGATCCAAGATGGATGACGACAACTACTGCCCGGCCCACCGAGGGCACCTCCGATGCACAAAGCGGCCGCACTCGAAAGGGCTTCACCTCGCCATCGACGGCTCGGACGTCGTTTGGTGGGGCCCACTTCCCGTACCGCCCGGTGGAGCCGCCGAACCGGCCCGAACCCCGCCCCCGTCGCCTCCGCCCCCACAACGGCAAGTCCACGCAAGTACGGATGATGTTTCGGCTCCCGCCGCGGTCCCGATCGTCATGTCCCCGCCGCCGACCGACGAACACAGTCCGTACTCGGGCGAAGCTTGCCAAGATTGCGGCAGCATGAGGGTGGTTCAAGACGGCACCTGCGGAACTTGCCAAGACTGCGGGTCTTCGACGGGTTGCGGATGACAGTGATACCTTTGGGGTGACCGGAGGTGCACTGTGCCCACTCCAGACGACGCCCCGAAACGCGAAAAAGGCCCCTTGACGCTGTTCAAGGATGCGGCAGAGTTCGCCGCCGAACAAGAAGCAGTGAAACGGCAGGCCGAAGAAGAGGCAAAGGCCGCAGAACGTGCGTCGACCGAGACGCGGGACGCCCGACAGGACGCCAGGACCGATCACGCATGGCAACTCGCGCTCGACGCCGCCAACGCCGGCCGGAAGTCCGCAGAACGAACGGTCAAGATGCTCTTGTTTGCGCTCGCCGCTTCTGTGCTGGCGGTGATCGTCCTCGGCGCCATGGTCTTCGATAAGAAGCTGGGCGTGACGACGTCAGGCATCGATGTCGGCGAGTCGACCGAGGCTATTCGGCCCTGATCAACTCGCCGTACCACTTGGTCCCCGGTTCGCCGAAGTGCTTCCACGCCGCCTCGTTCGAGATGCTCATCTTGATCGAGCCGCTGACCGGCCCCGGCGCTGCATCCAACGACCACGGCAACGAGAACCGGACGTCCAGCTGCTGGTACGTGTGGGACACCTCGTCGAGCTTCCAGAACCGGTCCACCTCGCGCTCTTCGAGATCGACGTAGTAGAAATCGCCGGGCTCGGGCGGCTCTCCACCGGCCCGGTACTTCAGCTTGATCTCGCCAGCCGGCGTTGAGTTCCAAAACTGCTCGTTCTCGACGCAGGCCTCTTCGTCGCCTTCAAACGACGCCTTCGGATTGACCGGGTACATCAGCACCTCGGCTCCCGCGTCCCAGTACTTCGTCACGCTGATCACTCGAAACTTCGCTCGCACCATTACTCACCTCAAAAGCTGGTTGTGATGGTGCCGCGCGGTTTTCCCGGCTCGCGGTCTACGCCGGTACCGAAACGGTATCACGTCGAGCGTCAACTCGCGTCGTCGCCGTCCCCAGGGCCGTCTACAAGGGTCAAAGTCGGCGCAGCCTTCTCCACTGCGTCCGCCTGACGGGTCCGGAGCGCGCCGACGATCACCTGCAGTTCCTCGATGTCTTCCCACATCGCCTCGATCACGTCGCCACCGGCCACCCGAGTAGATCGGACGCGGACGGTCTCCGTTGCAGCTGCGCCTTCGGCAGATCCATCGCCGGTCAAGTGCGCTCGAGCTTCAAGCAACGTCGGAATGTCGCGAAGCGTGGCCCGGATCCGCTTCCCCTTCATCTCCTGTACGACGTACCCGAGTGCGCCGTCGACCAGATCGACGTGCTTGTCCCGCAGGGTGTCCTTGTTCTTGCCGCGACGCAGGATTTCCTGCTGCACAACGGTTTCGGCCTTGCGAATGTCGTCTACGACGTCAGACGGCGGGGGATCGCCCTTGATCGTGGTCGAGAGCGGAACGACGACGAACTGCTGCACTTCCGGGATTTCGATCTTGCCCCATTCCTTCAGGTACAGGCGCCGGTAGATGACGATCGCCATGTCCTCGGAATCGGGGTCGCTCCCGCGCCCAGCCCAGTTCTTCGTCCGCATCCAACCCCGCAACGTCGACTCGGGCCGCGCGATCGCCCGAGCGACGGCCCGGAGAGACCGCTTGTCGGGATGCTGCATCGCCCACAGCAGCAACGCGCGGTGCTGGAGATGCTTCTCTTTCTTCCGGCGATCGAGTTGATGAGCCATGCTCGTAGTCTAACCGACTATCGGCGCAGCCATGCCTCGACGACGTAGGCCGCGGTGTTCGAGCCGTCCTGGTTGACGAGGTCGAGCACCTTGTTGGTCCCGGTGATCGGCTTCGTCGCAGCATCGAACGCAGTCCAGACTGCGAACTCGCCGGGGGCCAACGGCATCGCCGCAGCAGTGCCGAGCAGGTTCGTCCAGCCATCGGCGGCGTTCGCCTCGACCTGGATCGAAGACGCCGAAGACGTAGCCTTGTGCTCGATGTAGAGCATGACCATGTCGACCGCGGCGAGTGCAACCCCGTAGGGGTCGAGAGCGGTCTGGAAGTCGATCGAGACGGTCGCCGAAGTGCCGATCTCCGCGGTCCCCGCGTCGTCCGTGTCCGCCTTGAACAAAGCGCCCATCTGGTCGTCGGAAGTGCCTTCGACGATCACCTTTCGGAAAATCTTGCTGGTCGTAACGCCGTCGTTGAATGCGGCAGTGTCCGCAGGTGCGTCTTCGCCCTTGATGGTGAGCTCGAAAATGGATCGGATAGCAGACACAGGGACCTCCAAGTCAGTCGTGAATGGAAGGGCGTCTGTGGCGCCTCGACTGGCAGTCTAGCACGACAAGGCCGGACAGCCCACAATCGGCGAAGTCGGCGGGAGGTACTACGTATAGGCCTGCCGAGTCGCCGAGAACGAGTCGAGTCCCGGGCCGGAAGGGCTGTCAGTCCACGCAGTCGAAGGGGATCGCAAAACCGCCCCGACCGAGAATGCCGTTTCTACGCCGGTTTCACGGGGCTTGGGGGGTCTGCGGGTATACCGGCTCGCCGCAAGCAGCGTCGCCGGTAATCCCCACATCCCCTTCCTCCCTCCGGTCCGGGTACAAGATCATTCTGGCGAGGTGATCGGCAGTTATATTACATATACGCCTTGGCCGAGTCGACGAAAACGCAGTTTCCAAGGCGAGGAGATCCCGATGTTCCGTGACACCCTCCGCAAGTTCTTCTGGCGCGTCGTAGCCGTTGCGGAGTCTGATGACTCCTCCCGGCCCGGGGAAGCAGCTGGCTCGGTCCATGTGAACGTCTTCGACATCGATTCCGACCGCATGCTCGGCGAGGGCGATCCGCCGCTGGTCATCGAGCAGTCGATGTACTGCTACGTCATGACGACCGAGGGCGAAGTCTGGGAGTTGCCGCTGTTGGAGGGCACTCGCCTCCGGTTCAGCCACACCCGGAAGCCCGAAGACTGGGACGGTTTCCACGGTTGCAGTTTCCGGAAGGCCGAGGAGTAGAATCGGCAGGTCAGTGCGAGGTACTACGTATAGGTCTCGCCAGTTGCCGAGAATGTCGAGGTCGAGTCGAGATGGTAAGTTCGACCAGAGGTGAGAAATGACGACCGATCTCGACAGCATCTGGAACGACGACGAGTCTTGCGAGCCCGCCAAGTACGCCAAGACGACCTACTCGTTCGACCAGTCGCCGGAAGCGTTGCGTGCGCAGGCGGAAGCCGATGGTGTTGATGAGGCGACGATCGCCCATTGGCTCGAAATGCAAACCGAACATCAATCGTCGAACTGATCGATCCGAGGTCTCCCCCAGGCCAACAATCGGCAGGTCGGGCCAGGGTATATTTCATATAAGGCCAGAAAAGTCGCCGAGAATGCCCAGGTCGACCAGTCGCCAGACCCCCGAGGCGAGTGGCCGAGAATGCCGGGAGGACTGTTCCGGCGAGGCCAGAATCCCCCAGGTCCACTCGAGACCAGTATCGGCGAGGTCATCGGCAGGTATACTACGTATGCCTTCTCGACCAGCCGCCCAGAACGGCCAGTTCGAGACCAGTTTTGCCGGCTCCCGCGGGCTTCGCGTGCCCCCCTTCCCCCAAACCAACGCCGCCTCGGGAGCCGGCAATCCCGGGCAGAGCGCCTAGTTGCCGTCGAGTGACACCGAAGGCACCTCCGGCCAGTGGCCGAAATTCTAATCGGACGTCGACTTTCAAGTGGAGGCGAAGCCGGCGCAGCCGGCGAAGCGAAACGCGAAACGAGACGTCCGATTAGAATCGGAGGACACACCAGGACGGAGCGTCCTTCGAGGTCACGGAGCGCGGCAACGCCAGGCGGTCGATCTCAAGCAGTTCACCTCGACCGAAGTTCACCTCGGGCAGATTGACGAGTGACTCCAGGCCCTCAAAATCGCCTCAAGGTTGACGAGCTCCCCGCAGGTTCAGGAAGTGCCTCAAGGTTGCGCTGTCAAGACCCAAGGTTCAGGTAGTGCCTGCGAGGTCCAGGGTGACAGGTGGAGGCTGTCAGGTGCAGGCTGCACTGCGGCGATCCGGACCCGCGGCAGCCGGGGCCAACCGCGGACTTGGCTGTCACTGCCCGGACTGCCCCCGTACTACCGCCGTCCGGCGTTCAGCGGACCCCGGACCGTCCCGGGCCCCCTACCGCCGTACTGGCGCGCTAGGGCAACGGGTCAAGGCCGCGGGAAAAGGCGCCGACTGCCCCCGATCGGGCCCAGATTACAGCGAGTGATTTGCCTGGACGAAACCCGGTTTTCCCACTAAGTGCACTGATCCTATAGACGGTCTAACCGGACGGCGGTTACGATTCGAATGTGAAAGGGCCCCCGGGTTCGCAGTGCCGCTTGCGGTAGCCCCCGGTTCAGATTGGCCCCGGTCGCGGTCTTTGACATCGCCGATTCGCATCCGAACGCCCTGGGATGGGCTGCCGGAACAGATGCGAAGAATCAATGACAATCCCCATTTTTCCGCCCTTCGGGGTAGGAGTTCAAGATGACGACCACAGATACGATCACAGTCCGTCTCTCCGCAGCAGCCATCGCGCTGTTGATCGCCGCCAATTTCGGGGCCTACGACAGCATCCATGACGACGCTGCCGCCCACTTTGGTACGATCGACCGCGACGACCTGAAGGCGAAGACGGACCTCGAGCTGGACCTCAACCAGCGGTGGGCGATCGCACAGTACACCGACGCGTTCCAGGCCGACAAGGACCTGCCGAAGGGCAGCCGGACGGCCGCACGGAGCGTTCTGGGTCGCGTTGACCCGGACGGCGACCTGCGCAATTGCGAACCGCCGAGTGCCGCCAGCCCGTCGAGCGATGGCCCCGCAGGGACCGAAAGCAACGACCTCGACGCCGCAGCCGCCGCAGCCGCAGGTACCGATCCGGTAGCCGCAGCCGCAGCAGCGACCGCAACGGCGTCGAAGAAGAAGCGGACGGCAACCCCGGCGACGGTCCCCGTGAAGTCGCGCAAGAGCGGCCCGTTCGCGGTCCTGCGTGATGATGCCGAGTACCACCCCTCGTTGACCACCCTTGCCCGGTTCCAGGCGTGCCTGAACGGGTGCACGGCGTTGATCAAGAACGAAGAGGGTGAGTGGGTGAAGGCGCCGAAGGACGCCGATCCCGCCGAGGTGATGTGGATCCTGGTGCCCGCGAAGCTCATCTCAACGATGGACAAGCTGGCAGCGAAGGAAGAAGCGTTGGGCAACCCCGTGTCGCCCGTCACCGCCTGGTACACCCGGGCCGGTTCGCACTGGCGCACCGGGATCGGTTTCAAGACCGCGAAGGCGTGTGGGTTTGAGTGCAGCGTTCGCGTCCGAAAGAAGGTCGCTACCGTGATGTTCAAACCGCTGGATGCAGCGCCCGTCGCCGCCCAGAGCCCGGCTGAAGCCGCGAACGCGACCGAAGCCGCGCCCGAAGCGCCCGCCACCGTCGAAGTCGACGCGGCGGCAGCGACCCCGAAGGCCGGCACCGTCGGCAACAAGGGCAAGGGCAAGGGGCAGGCCAAGAAGAAGAAGGCCAAAGCCGCGTAGAACCCGGTTCCAGGGGCCCGAATCGCCAGGTGGCATTCGGGCCCCTTTTTTTCGCTGCGATTCCTGCCCCTGACGCGCTCTGCAAGGGCCGCGGGGCTGTCACACGGCTTCGTCCCTGCCCTGGCCCGTAGCGGCCGTCAGAAACGAAGCCAGGGCGCCTGACAGACGGATTCCGGGGCTCTGGCAGGGTGCAATCGACCCCTGGCCGGACCGCGATCCCCGGACCGGGGGGCTACGGCGCCACTGCCGGGTCGCCCGGGGTACCGGTCGGCCCAACCGAACGCGCGCCAAGTCCGGGCGAAGTCCGGGGCAGCGATCCGGCAGTCCGGAACCGGTCGCCCCCGGACAGTGAACGACCCGGGCAACCCCGCAGGGCGACCCGGGCCGGGAAGGTGGCGGTTCAGCCTTGGTCGCGGCCCGTGCCGTATCCAGCGGCGTATTCGTCGCTTTCCATCTGCATCGTGAGACCGACCGTTGAATGGTGGTATCCGAGCGTCCAGTCGTCCAAAACGGACTGGGACGCGACTTTGATCGCGCGGTTGGTCCAGCACCGGTTGCAATCGCAGGACGCAGCGGCCGTTTTCAAGGCATCGAGGATAATCGCGGTTGTGGCCGGGTTGATACCGTCGTCAGGTTCGGGTTGGAAGTCGACCGCGGCGTCGTGTTCATTGACCCAGCACCCGTTGCGGATGGCGTAGTCCCCAACCGTCGCGATCCAGGGGCAGTGCGGGCAAATGCGATAGACGCCGAAAACCCGGGGCATACCAGGACATTTCGGGCAGAACGCCGCTTCGTCGTTGCGCCGGTCGCAATAGGCCGCCGCGGCAGCGCCCGTTTCCTCGTAGGAATCGCCGTGGAAGAATTCGACCGGTCCGCCGTGGTGCCGTCGAGCGATCGCGGTGTAGCACCACCGCCCTTTGTGGTCCCAGATGAATTCGATCCCTTCGCGTTCGGCGTCGGTCGTCAGAACGTCGTGGTATTTGCTGGTCTTCATTTCACTGTCCTCGGTGGACGTCGCTTGATTGCGACAACGAGAGCATAACCGGAGAACGGTTACGACTGTCTACGTCTGGAGGTGACTTTTTTCGGGAGTACCACTCGGTCAGCGATCCGCGGAGGCGACTTTTTTCGGTCAAGACGTCGCCTTGGTCGAGGTTCCGGCTTCGTGGATACGGAAGTGCGCTGCTACGTCATTCACCTCCGGCTTCAACCCCCGCAAAACCGCGATCGTGCGCGCCATTCGGAGGCAACGTTCCCAGGTGGCACCGAGGGAGGCGGCGTCGTGGAAGGGGTAGCGATCGAGATCAGTGGCCGTCCAGTACCACTCGGGGTCCGGGGCGGGGTTCGCGTAGAACCGGAGGAGGCAGTCGGGCCTGCGCGGGGTAACGCAAAGCAACGGAGTGCCGTTCTGTAGGCCATCCAGGCCATATTCGTCGATGAAGGTGAAGGCGTCGCGAACGTCGGAGACCCCGTCCACTTTCGCCTCCAGCCGAACCCGGTTCACGACGCGGCTTGCGTGGTCGAGGTTGGGGCAGGGCGTACCGGCAGTCCGGCGCGCGTCCTCGTAGAGCAAGTCGATGAACGTCAAGATATGCAGGGCGGTCATACGGTCACCCCGTCTTCAGCTTCCGGGGCGAAACCGTGTGCGAGGTAGATGCCGTTGGAAACCAGCACAATGGCGGGCCTGAACGGCTTGCCGCGGTCGAGTGCGTGGCCGGCTAAGACGGTGGCGGACAGTTCGACGGCGCTGCCGAGGTCGTGGCTGGAAATGCCGTGGGCAAAGCCGACGATTGCGTCGGGCTCCGCGTACATCAGGAGGTCCATCAGTTCGCGGACGGTCATCGGTTTGCGCAGATGCGGACGATATCGAGGCCCTGGGCTTGGGCGACGGCCCGGAATGCGATGCTGGCAAGCGAATCGCTGTCGACGTGGGGGAAGTCGGTCTGGAGGCCGTCGTGGATCGCCGCGACTGACGCTTCGGCCGACGCTGCGCCGTTGATCTGGACGCCTTCGGGCGCGCCAGTTTCGTGGTTCTCTTGGACGTCTACGGAGTACCCGTTCTTTTTCAACAGGTTGAAGTCGATGTACATCTTGGTCCTTCGGGGGTTATCGGCGATCGGCGTATCCGACAGCCGAACAACCGTAACCGATACGGAAACCCCCCTGCAACGCCGTATATCCGCGCCTGACGGTCCTCCGCGTCGATTGTACCCGGGCCGGGGGCATCAACCGCGCGGACCGACAGCGCCCGATTGCTCCAGTCGTACGCCGCAGACTCCAGAAATGCAGATCGGAGCAACCCCGGTGGGAGGTGTAGGAATGGGGGACGTAGGGGCAGCAAAGTCGCGCAGTATGTCAGATTCCGGCAGTGTGAGTGGGGAGGCCTCCAAGGGTCCCCAGGACCCCCTTCCGTAGTGAAGACCGGGGGGGGGTCTGCTTCCCCTTGACGTGTGAACGCTGGACGCGAGGGGCCTGCTCTGGCGCTGTGCGCTCGTACAGCGGAGCGGATCGACCGAGCCGATGTGCCCCTGCATGCACGGCTTGGCTCGGAGGGCAGGCGAATGTCGCGCACCCTCGCGCACCTCCGTAGAACGGCCACTGGTCGCGATCGACTGCGAGCCGAGCGCAGCATGTCGCGCAGGGTCGCGCAGCAAATCTGCATTGTCGCGCACTGGAGGGCAGATTCCCGCGCACTGCTGCGCGACTTTCCCAAGCGCTGGGCCAATCGGGCCTCGTGGGATTACAGGCAAAGGTCCGAATTATCGCAGCCGTTCCGTAGCCGAGGGTCTCGCCGAGAACGTAGTTAGATCCTGGGTTATCGGCAGAGAGGCGTGAGACGGTACCTTTGCCCCTTCACGTCGTACCCCCAATCATCCCCTTATTCGCTGGCCCACGCTCGTGTGATGTGTCGTCCGTTCCCCTGCGCGACCTCTGCGCGAATCAGCCACAGCGCGAGACGATTCACTACGTCCCGGCCAACCGACCAACCCGATCCGCTCGACGCTACCCCCACACTCGCCCACACTTCGCGTACGCCGCGTCGTATGGCTCATCCCATACCCGAATCCGTCCCGACGCCTCGACGTGTCATACGGGCAGTGAAGGGGAAGGGTTGATGTGACCCTCGCTTCATCCGGCTCTGGGCCGCAACGTATACAGCGCATCGCCTGCCTCATTCACCTTGCCCGTCTTCACCCACCGATGCGTGTCGCTCCATGCCAGCGTGGCTGGTTCGTACACACCATTGGCACTACGCTGCACCCCGTACCGGCTGGCCCACACAGCCCAATCGGCCTCACCCCAATACGCCGTACACACAGGCGGTACCGGATACCAGAGCGTGCCACTCATGCGGACAGCACATGCGTACGTAGGCTCCTGCCGTGATTGACCTGCACCAGCCACACCTCGACATTGCCTGTGCGGTACCGCCACAACTCGAACCATTCGAGCGGTCGGCCATCCGTCCCTTGCAACGTCACCAGCGTTTCATCCGATGAGCGTACAGGCGGTGAATGATATCGGGCTCCCGCTATGAACCGCAGCGTACCCACCCGTGGATTCCCTTGTACGATGTCGCGCTTGGATATGACTGCCGCCGCCCTGGCTACAGCAACAATCCCTTCTTCGAATCTACGCAACGCCTCGTCCTTCATTCGCCTTTCCCCCGCCCCGTACCATTCGCTGCATTCACCAGCACCAGGGTCTCCTTGAACAGCCGTCGTGCATCAGGCAGGTGATCGTACGTCCGCTGGTTCCGCCCCGTACCCCGGCAGTACCGGCACTCCATCCATGTGCTCTGCGCAATGTATGACTCGAAGTCCATCAACCCGGCGTATTCCCCGCCCTCGCCTTTGCATGCCATGCACGTATCGCCCCGTACCAGCCCCACTGCGTTCCAGTCGATTGTGAGCTCTACCCTGGCCGAGAGGAACACTTCGTTCGGTACGCGCGCCAGTACCAGCCCAGCACACTCGAACGTCCTGCACATGTTGGCACGGTCCCGGTACTCGTCGATTGACCTGCCGACGTATTGCGGCGGACGGTTGCCGTACTCATAGAACGCCACCCCGCCCCAGCGTGCGATGAGTCGACGCCCGTTCAAAACGGCACGCAGTCGTCGCACGTCGTATCGCCCGAATAGTCGCGGACAAACATCTTGCCGCATTCATCGCATTCAACCGCTTCGACACAAAACGAACACGGCGGTTTGAACGGAGGGTCTTGGCACGTACACCCTTCCGACCGATCGGACCCGACATCGGCTGGGTAGTTGTATCCTGGGCATCGAGGCCCGATTGGTTTGCCGCGCCTTGCGTTGCCCCGCCACGCGATGACCCCCAACGTCCTGACCGCATCGCACCGTGGCCACCCTTCCCCACACGAATGCGTACACCCCGCGCAATCGGACTTGCGGTCGGCGACCACCGGCAGTTGGGTCGGCAGTCCCAATGCCCGGGCTATTGCGTCCCCCGACATCACGACCAGCCGACGGATGCTCATTGGTCGGCCTTCCCCGGCTCTGCAGCCACGTACCCCGCCAATGTCACTGCCATCAGCACAATCGCAACACGGTCCGATATGCGTCCGCTCGTTGACCCGGCCAAGCACATTCCGATGAGCACGATTGCGGCGATCGTCCGGGCGAGGGCGTTCATCCGCCTTCTCGCAGACCCGTATCCAACGCATCGATGGCTTCAACCAGCGCCGTATCCTCTGGGTGATTCACCCCGTTCAACTTCGCCCAGCGCCTGTGCCGATCCGCCACCGGACGAGCCGCCCGTACGACATCGTTCAGCCATCGGATGTATTCGAACACCTCGAGGAGCTCGCTCGTGCTGGGCAGGTCGTCCGCGTGCCGCGCCGTCCGAATGTCGTCTTCCATCTGGGCCAGTTGTTCATCGGTCATCCGTCGTCCTGGTTGCCTTGAGGATCGTTCGAGTCGATGAACCATTCATCGGAACCGATGCGAACCCGAATCGAGAACGATGCGATGCTTCGTGACGTTGCGGGGATCGCAACCCACACCGCTTCGAGCGTACGCAAGCCGTCCGCAACGGCGTTCAATGCCGCTGCGAATTCCTGGAACGGCGGACCCAAGTGAAACCGTTTCGCCATTATTCGTACCTCCGCCGTATCCGCCTTATCGATGGGACCGGCCCGTACCGGATCGCCCGCACCGACTTCAGCAGCTGTTCCATATTCACACGCTGGGCTTCGGTGGCTGTCCGCCCCAATGCTTTGAGCGCCCGCACCGTGTGCCGCATCCCGATTGTGAACCGCTTGCACTGCGCGTTCCACCCGGCGATGCCGGCAGCCATGCGCGCCCAGCGTGCGTCCCGCAACAGCGCGTCGAGGCGGTTTCGGTTCATCCGTCTGGCTCCAAGTCGACAGCGACCATGTAGTGGTGGTTCACCATCGACTCCAGCGACGGCCAACCCGCCCAGAACGGGTCGCCACGCAGGTTGCTGGCACCGAACATCTTCATGACGGCGTGCAGGTCCACCTTGGAGTACATGGACTCCGCAAGCCACTCGCGAAACGTAAGAGGACGCTGTTTCGGCTCCATCTCTGGAATGACGAGGTACGGCTCCACCCGGATGTTGCTCCACTCGCTCATCGCTTCAGGTCGTCCTCTTGCCGTTCCACTTCAGCGGCGAATCCATCCATGAACCAGTCGAGCCCGATGAAGATCCAGCCGAAGAGGACTCCAGCCAACCGACCGAACCAACGCATCATCCGTTTCATCTTGTCCCCCAGTGAAGTGTGTCGGGGCGGGCGATCGAACTCTTCCAACGGCACGGTCCCGCGCAGCGTTGACGTATGGATCATTACACCCATGACCCCTCCCGTTGAAGTGTGTCGAGCCGGTCCCGACTGGTGTGCCCTTCGCACGAGGCCCTCACGGTACCCTCCAGGTCGTCCGCACATGGACACCGATTGACGCATCGGCAGCGGGCAGTCTAGGGCACTTGCCTTTCCCGTCCGTCTCTCCGGACCGTCTGTGAATGTTGCGCGGGTGGACGAGCTTCAAAGCAGCCTGCCCTATAGACGCCGCGCCGCCACGCCCGATGAGTCCCCGCATGCAAACGCACGTCACGTCCGGGAGGAAGGGAGTACGTCGGGTCGGCGAAGGACAATTCCTCCCTGTCGCAAATTGGTTCATTGAATCCTAGTCCGTTGCGTCCGGTATACCCAACCGTTCGAGGAGCATGACCCGCAGCCCCGGCGGCACCGGGTGCCCGTCATGCGGACACGGTACCCCCGCGAACCAGGGACACGCCGTACGGAAGCAGGTCGGGCACAACCCTCGCCGGGCGATGTTGCTCCAATTCGCCTCACGCTTCCGCATGTGGAAGACAGCCGCAACATACTCGCCCATCACTTCGGGCAGCGACGCTGGCGGCTCGACCCCGCCTTCTCGCAATACGCGCTCGCTCCAGGCCTGCATCTCCTCGAGCAACGCATCTCGGTGATCGGCGTCGACCACCTTCATCGTCCCCCCGCAGAACCCGCATGGACGTTCGAGGGTTTCGACTCGCTCGACGTGAGCGCACTTGTCGCATGTGAATCGTTTCATCGCCAGCGCCCTTCCCGCATCCAATCGTCGCGGGCCTCGGATTGTTCGGCGCGGGCGTCACGTACCAACTGCTTCAACTCCGCGTCGCGTTCGGCTTCGGTGAAGTCGCCTCGTTCGTACGCGGCCCAGATGGATTCCTCTTCGCGGTCGAACGCTCGATCGAATTCGTCGGCCCTCATCCTTCCTCCGGAAACCAACGTTCCTGCCAATCGGCAATCGTGAATCGTTTGCTGCCTTCTGGTTCGGTCGATTCGACGCCTTTGATCGAATCGCCGTAACAGTGCTTCTCGCCTTCATACAGCGCATACGCATGCCGACCGACAATGTCATTCAGGTCGTCGACATCGAAGACCGTCAGCACTTGTCGGATGTAGTCAGCGCCCCCCGCGGTCCCTTCGCGTATGCCATCGTCGCCAACGCCTTCACACAAGATGAACCCGCCGAATCCTTGAGCGCTGCCGCCGAAGTCGAAGTGCAGCCACAACGTCAAGAAGACGCCGCGGTCCATGCCGAGCCGCACCTTGGTCACCTTGCCAATCTTTCGGTTGTACTTCATTTCCCCACCGCCTCTTCCGTTTCGACCTGCCGGATCGCCCGGGACAAGAACGTTCTGAACAGCTTCGCCTGCTCGATATCGAACGTCGCGATGGAGCCGTTGTTCGTCTTCACCGTCACTTTGGTACCGCCTACGGCGTACTTTTGAATGCCGGCCGCAGCCCAATCGCCCGTTCCGTCGCGTACCAACATCTGCCACCTCACGCTCACTCCAGCACCTCGATGACCAACTGGATCGCCGCGTCGAGCTCGTCGAGCTTCGCTTGCAACGTCTCGATCTCTCGCCGCACTTCGTTCCGACGTAATGCCAGTGCGACGACTGCGGGGTTGCCGGTCGCATCGTTCTGTGCGGCGAACGTCGGCACGTCGGACAAGTCGGCATCACCAACCGGCACTGCGATGCGGTACTCGTACTCGTTCCGCGGACCTTTTACCCGCGACAGCGTGCCGTTGCGGCAAAGCAACGGCAACATCTTGCGGGTCGAACGCCCACCGACACCGACCGTGATCTGTTTTGCCGTCGAATCCGGATTCGAGCGCAAGAACAAGATGATCAAGAAATCGGTCGACGCTTCCGATGCCGACTCCGTCGGCGATTCCGATACCGGCGGCAGGTCCGGCAAGTCATGCGGCAGCCAGTACTTCCACACCTTTGGTTTGTCGCCTTTGCGGCGACGGACCCGTTTGCTGATGAAGAGGTTCGACAATGCTTTGGCCGACCTCGGTCCGCATGCATTGCGCATCTCTACGTAGTTTACGCCCGGATTCGAACTGATATGACGAAGGGCGTCCTTCGACGCTTCTGACAATCGCATGCTCTTTCCTGATTGAAGGTTCTTCCGGTCATTTCACCCGGTCCGGCCCGGTATACCCGGCACCGATCCGGTTCCGCATCAGACCGCTCCCAACCAACGCAACACTTCGATTGCGATCCATACCGAGAGCACCAGCACGCCCAGCTTGAGCGCGACGACGAACACAACGACGGCTACGTACGTCAGCATCTCACCCGCCAACGACAACCCTTCGCCGACGAACGCCATCCAGTCGACGACGCTTTGCGGTCTCGCGCCTTTGCCCGGATCGCCACCTTGCCGTCGTACTTCGTCTTCCCAACCCATTCGTCACCTCATTTGAGCATCGCCCAATGGACGGCCCCGCCCATCGCGAAGATGAGCGTGTCGAGAAAGGCGGCTTGACTCGAACTCACAATCAGATCGATCAGATTCGGTTCGCGGCCCCGCAGCTTGTCCTGCATCTGGGCCAACGCTGTCGCGTAGTTGGGCGACAGCATCCAAACCGTCAGCATGATGCCCATCATCGGCAGCGTCGCAATCGGAGGCGCTCCGTACGGAACGGCAAACCACATCCAGAGGTACGTCGCGAGGAACGCTCCGTACCACAACCCGAAGAACATGATGGCGAGCGCCGCTATCGGTACTGCGAAGTGTTTCATGCTGTCACCCCTTCCTTCAATCGTTCGACCGCCTTGGCGATCAGTTGCTCACACTGCGCGGCGTCGAATCGACCGATGTGCGCTTCGCGCGGACTCATCGACATCGCATCCCGCATCCACCGATACATGCCTCGACGGTTCATCAGCGGCGGCTTGCAGTTCCACAAGACATCGACCACTGCATGCGCTGCCATCCGCAACCGTTTCGTATCTGCCCCTGCGGGTATGCCCAGCGGCTCTCCGGTCTCGTGGGCGCCGTGGGTCGCATCGCATGTCGGATACATCGTGCACCCGTAGAACAGGCCGTACACGCTGTCCCGCAACACCATTTCGGCGCCGCAGTCAGGGCAGGGGTGTTCGAGGATGTGCCCTATTTCGCGACGGGCCATCAGCCGCCCTCGGTGTCTGGGAATCGTTTGGACTTGACTTCCCAATCGAACGGAATCGACGACAAGATGTACGGCCACTCCTTGGTATCGAAGCACAACGATCCGTTGCGGGCCCACGTCTCGGTCGGCAAGGTGCGGGTGAACACATCGACGTTGACGTGCGCTGGGCCTGTATCGACCACCCACTTGATCTGAAACATTGCTACTCCCCGGTTGCGGCGTTCGCCCCCCGGCAATCGGTATACCCGTCGCATGCGGAGTGACCGCAGCCCGGGTTCGGAATCGGGCAACCGGCCTCGACCCACTCGGAAATCGCTTCGTCCAGCGGAGCGTCGTCGGGGCTCTCGATGTTGATGCCGTAGCAGTTCAGCAGCACGTACGCTTTGTCGGTGTTCTCTGCGAACTCGCGAATGACCGACAGAACCTCAACGACCGTCACAACCCGTTCCGTCACCGGGCAACCGGCTTTGGCCCATTCGGCGATGGCGAGGTCCAGCGGAGCGTCATCGGGATCGATGATATCGATATCGTAGCTTTCGCTCAAAGGGGTTCCGCTCTCGTCATTTGCAAGACCGCGAAGGACACACAGCATCTTGACGGTCGAATCGTGCAGCAGCATCAGACCCACCCGAAGAACCCGGCGACGCCGATCGTAATCAGCGAGACGATGATGCCGACCAACGCGACCGACAAGTACACCTGCCACAAGATGGTGCGGATATCGTTCGGCGGAACCATCATCAGCATCAACGCCTCGCCAAGCCCGTCGCGTTGTATCCAATTGGCTGCGACGGTCCAGCCATCATTGAACAGCCCGACCAACCGCGGGTCTCGCATGTTGGACTGCACATCGTTGAGGTCGACTCGATGGACGACCGGTTCACGCTTCGGCAACACCTTCTCCTTCGCCGCCAAGCGGCTGAACTCTATCTTCGGGTACGACGCAGAACTGGCCTGGGTTCAACACTTCGACGTGCTCGACCAACTTGCCGTCTGGTCCGATCTCTCGGGTCCACAATCGGTCGCCTTTCCCAACGCCATGCAACCACACAACCAGCGATCGGTTGGTCGTGGCCGCCAGGAACATTCCCCGGGCCGAAGGGGCACCGGTCGCGACGTCGCCGATCATCGCCAGCAACGCCCATTCGGCACGGGTGCTCTTGATGAACTGCTGCATCGCGTCGGGGGAGCCGAGCTTCAGTGGGTCGACGACCATCGGTTGCTCGGACTTCGCCCGGAACAGCGTCAGGTTCGCGGGCAACTGCCGACCATCGAACTTCGACGTCCAGTAATCGACCACTTCCCGCGCGGTCTCTTCCATTTCGGCTCTCGTGAATAGCTCGCTCATCACTTGCCGTCCGTTGCGGATTCCCCCCGGTATACCCGCCGACGCCGAAGTACGCCCGAACGGGGGACCAGCATGACGTCGAGCGGCGCAACGACCCACCGGACCGACTCGCCCCATTGGACCGGAATCAACTGCCAACCCGGATGGTCCTGCGCGAGCCGGTAGCGTGCCCGTTCATACGAACAGGCTAACTCGCCTTCCAACGATGCGATGTCGACGGCGGTGAGAATCGTGCCCTCGGGGACGACCGTACCGACGAACGAGATCGATCGGATGGCCTCCCACTTGGACACGTCACACCTCTCTTGACCACTCCGCCCAACAGTTCGGGGTTTCACGAATACGGACTCGTTCGACAACAAGCCCGCTTCTACCGTACCGCGTCAAGAGGTCCTGTGCAGCACGGGCCAGTACGATGGCGATGTTCTCGGCTGTCGGTTCTTGCGCATCGAGCGGCATCGAGAACGTCTTCTGACCGGTCTTTTCGAGCAACGTCGCGACCTCGTCATCGGGATGGTGCATGTACCCGTGGTCCCATTCAGCGTCGATCCACTCGCCAACCCATTGCTTGATTTCCCCGAAGTCGACAACCCGTCCAACATCATCGAGAGCCGGCGCAGAAACCGTCACTTCGGCGACATAACGATGTCCGTGAACCGAAGCACATTTCGACTCGTGCCGCAGGACGCGGTGCCCAGCGTCCCATTCGAGCCGGCGTGTTGCAGTGACGCTCATTCGGGCACGTTCAGTCGGTCGAGCAATCGGGACATCGCCGTGTCGAGCCCTTCGGACGAACCTTCTTCGACCTCGAGCGCCAATGCCGAAATGAGCCGGCGATACGTCGGGGCCTTCAGCCGTCCGCGTACGTGGCCGATCACGACGCCGACGATCTTCTGGTCGTCGTCGGACACGCCTTTGGCTTTGTCCTTCTTCTTGGCCGCCTTGTCGGCCGGTTCGGGCGGAAGGTCGTCTCGGGTCGCGGCTTCCATCACCCGGGCCTCGTCCCCGGCCCCGTACGCGGACAAGTCCTTGAGGAAGTCCTGGTCGAACCCGGAGAGGTCCATCCCCAGCCCGTCATCGAGCGCGTCGAGCTTGCCATCGAGGTTCGCGGTGAACGATGCGAGCCCCGACCAATCCCAGTCGCCGTCCGAGTTGTTGTCCCGCAGTGCAACCAACTTGGCCTGCGCTTCGGTCCCGATGTAGTCCGTGACCGGGATCCCCGCAGCGGTTCCGCCACCGTCCATCATCACGAGCTTGTGACCGTTGCTGGTGAGCAGCTTCAGCCGCTTGAACCGCTGGTTGCCGCCGATCACCTTCGGTTCGTCGGTTCCGTCCGGGCCCCGCCATACCAACAGCGGTCGGAACAGTCCCAGCTTGAAGACGCTCTCATCGAGCTCGTCCTCTTCGCCCTTCGTCAACGGGCGTCGCGGATTGTCCGCCAACAGCACCAACGTCGACGGGTCTTCATACGCATGGCTCGCACATACGCGAATCGTCTTCACTCTGGTCATTTGGGCTCCTTGCTTGCGTTCCGGACGTCAACGACGCCCTTGAATCGGTCTGCACTCATAGCGTTGATGACGACCAGCACCACCGTCGTGCCGTTGCTGCGGGCCAACTGCGGCAACCCGACGTCGGCCAGCCGTTGGCGCGCGTCATCCGGACGGGGCCCGCGCTCGATCGCCAGCGCATCGCCCATCGCCATGAAGCCGACGCCGCAGAGAACGCACGCATCCCGTTTCGACATCTTCGACCACTCGTCCACGCTCACCCCGTACCGCTTCATCGCTTTGTGGATGACCTGGAAGTTGACGGTCGGGATGTTGTTCAACCGCATCGTCTTTCGCGCCTTCGCCATGTATGGGTGAGGCGTCTGCCACCCTTTCAGGTTCGGTACGTCGCAGATGACTCCGAACCCGAATCGATCCGACCCAACCCACGTTGACGAGTCGACGGTCAACCAATGCAATTGGTCATCGAACAGCAGCGTGATCGCCGTCATCGCGAAGCCATGCGCGGCGGACCCGCGTTCCTTCAAGATGGCGTGCGCCGACCGGTAGTAGTCGCGCTCGGCCTCCCCCCGCATGACCGCATGCGAGCCCGTGTCCATACCCGCGGTCCCGAGGCCGATGTACGGGTATCGATCTGCCATCGCCTTGAGGGCGTCCCAGCCCATAAACGGCTGATGGACCCACATGACGTACGCGGAGTCACCGACTCGTTTCTGGAGCGATACGAAGTTGCTGCGCATCGTTGCAGTGTCGCCGACATCGAGGTTGACGACGACGTCAACCAGCCCCAATCGGGCGGCTTCAGCGGCGAACGCTCCGTATCGATCGATGCTGACCGTCTTGCCCCGTCGCCGGACCGAGAAGGCCCCGGAATCGAGGATGACCATCTCGGACGTGTCCCGGCAGGCCTGAAGCGTCTTGAACCCTTGGGCCGGGTGGTCGATCGCCTTCATCGCATAGCTGACCAACGATGAAGCGTGCTCGCTCTCTTGTACGGGTACCGGCCAGTGCATCAATCGACCTTCGTGACGGGTCCGCTCTTCGGCGGGTTCAGCCAATCGACCCGCGCGCCATTCTCTCGATCTTCCCACACTTCGACTGCGACGACAGGGCGGCTCTGCCGAAGCTCGTCACCGACCTCGCGGGCAATCGTTTCGCACGATTGAGGGCCGAACATGATGCCATCAGCCGCATACATGGTGGGAGGGACAGGCGAATACAGCATCATGATCGCTTCCAGCGTCCAACGTCGCAGCATGTGGAACTCGACCTCGCGGTCCGGGTCGGTCGTCGCACACTCGACCTGGAACCGGAAGAGGTGGCGATGCGTTTTCTCCAAATAAGACAACTCGCGAGGCGCGTCAGGCCACCAGTGGAACCCCGGCACTTCAAGCGTCGCGATCACTGTCGTGTGCGGAATCATCCGTCGCTCTCCGGTGCGTTGTCGAGGGCCCACTTCTGGGCGCGCTCACTGGCCCGTACGATCGTCTCGGCGGACGCCGCCCCGGACCGGACGGAAGCATCCTCGGCAACGTCTACGGCCCGCTCGAACGTATCGACGAACCGCTCTGCGAGCGTGAACCACTGCGGCATCGTGTGCTTTGCCAACTGCACTGCGTTCACCGCAGCGTCTCCGATCCGCCCGAGTCCGTTCGCGGCTATTTCCATCGGTGGTCTGGCCATTCATTGCTCCCGTACGGCGCGTCGCCGACAACGTCGCGCCGATATACCCGCGGGGTCGAAAGTCACGCTCCGCGACGGTTTCGGATCAATCGGCTGGTGATGTTGAGGTGGATCCTCATCGGGGACCAAAGGTAGCAGGACTCGCACTGATCGGGCGGGCAACCGGCCTTGTGCGCGTCTTGCATGTCCGCGACCCGCTTGCCGGACCAGATGTCGGACAGAGACGCTTCGTAGAGGTTGCCGTAGTAGTTCGCCTTGTCCCGGTCCGGCTCGAAAATGTAGCAGCACGAGACGACGTCGCCGTTGTGGGCGACGGACACGGACCCGAAGGGATTGATGCACAGCTTCTCGTTGCGTTCGCCACCGGGACCGCGGCCCTGCATCTCGATGAAGCAGTCCTGGGTCGTACGTACGGACGCGAACTCGTCCCAACCCCTCTCGGCCATCAACGCTTCCAGCGCGATGTGATCAGCCGCGTTGTCGCCCGCAATCGGCGTGTCGATCAACTGCAACTCGATGAATGGATTGCGGTCGCCGCGGTCCCGACGCATCCGGGCCTGCATGAACAGCAACATCAACGATTCTTTCAGCTGCGAAAGCTTCCCGGGGAATCGAAGCTTCGCGTACGTGTCCGGGTCGACCGAGTCGACGGATACGGTCAAGGCGTCGAGCTCGAGCAGCGTATTCGCCAACTCGGGCTTCTTGCGGATCATCAGCCCATGCGTCGAGAGGCCAACCATGACGCCGACTTCGTGCTTCATGAAGTCGATCACTTCGGCCAGCTTCGGATGCAGCGTCGGTTCACCGGCCATCTGCAGTTCGACGTAATACGACCCGCCGAAGTCCCCGCGGGCGTGCATGACCCGCAACAGGTCCGGGTCGAGCAAGTCGTTGTCTCGGACCATGTCGGTCGTACGCAAGCACATCGGGCACTTGAGGTTGCACCGGTTGGTCATCTCGATCTGGTAGATCTCGGGCAACGGCAGGAAGGACTTGCCGCGCTCGTGCACGAAGGTTTCCATCAACGACCTCCACGGTCGGCAAGAGAGATGAATTCGGCCCGTACGTCGGCCTCGGAGCGGAACGCGCCCAAGAGCACCTGGGTGACCATTGGGGCCTCGATCTTGACGCCCCGGCACGACATGCACGTGTGGACCGAGGCGATCCGTACGCCCACTCCCCGCGCGTCCGTCGCCTTTTGCAGCGCCTCGGCGATCTGCGTCGTCAACCGCTCCTGCACTTGGAGCCGGTACGCGAAGGCGAGCACGAGCCGAGGGATCTTCGACAACCCGACCAAAGCACCATCCCGGGCCGGGAGATAGCCGACGTCCGCTGTCCCGTTGAACGGCAGCAGGTGATGCTCGCATATGGACGTGAACGGGATGCCAGAGACGACCACGAGCCCGTCGTACCCGCCGACGTCTTCGAAGCCCTTGCCGCCGTCCGACGTCTTGAGCACTTCGGTGGGGTCGAGATCGTACCCGGACAGCATCTCTTTCCATGCCCGCGCGACGCGGTTGGGCGTCCCTTTCAGCCCTTCCCGGCCCGGGTCCTCTCCAAACGCAGCGAGCATGCCTCGAATGCAAAGCTCCACAGCGGCGCCGTCGTAGTCCCTCATGGCATGTCCACGAGCTTGTGCGATTGCAGTGACACCCGCCACCCCCGTATACCCGCGGCCGACAAGGTGATTTCCAAGTTGGCTCGGGGGTTGGATACGCCGTCTTGCACTATCGGGTCCATCGGTTGCAGGAAGCAGTGGTTGAACCCGCGCGACAACGCATCGAGTTCGTCATGATCGAACGGCGACGGCCAGATGACCTTCAAGTCTTCGCCATGGCGCACTTTCATGTGCCCGAGACGCGTCACGTCGTCGCCCAGGATGGGCTTCGGGCTGACGGTGACGTGATCGATCATCGCGCGGGCCTCATACGGGATCTCGATGGTTCCGTTCGTCTCGATGGCGATCCGCCACCGACAGTAGGCCAATGCTTGAAGGAACTCGATGCCGACCGGTTTGCGTAGCTGGAGCATCGGTTCGCCACCCGTCAGCACGATCAACGGGTCGGTCCACGTCCTCCGGGCGGCGTTGACGGCTTCGACGGCTTGATCGACGTCGTAGGACGTCCCGGTCGCGAAATCAGTGTCGCACCAGCGCGCGCACTGGCCCTTGCCGTTCCCCCGACCGTCTTCGAGGCCGTTCCAGAGGTTGCACCCCGAGAAACGGACGAAAACAGCCGGAGAACCGACCAACGAACCTTCGCCTTGGAAGGTCCGGAAGATTTCGCGGATCCGGAGCGTCACGCAGACGCTCGCTTCCCGGCGACCTTGAGGGCGTCCTCCATGACGGCCTCGGTCAACGGCCACTCGTCACTCGCGGTCCCCCCGTTGAGGTACGCACGCCCGAGAGCCGGCACGAGGTCGGCCCACGTCGGGTCGATCGAGTCGTCCTTCGCGACGTTGGTGTAGTGCTTGAGGGCGTCGTCGAGATCGTCGCCGCCGTCGCCGACCACCTTGATCGACCCGGCAATGGTACCGATCGGGACCAGGAACGACGCGCCGAAGTCGTCGATCTCGACCATCGTGCCGCTGTCGTCGTCTTCCGCGCTTCCCATGAAGATGCCCGCGTACTCGACGCCGTCGTTGACTCCGGACACGACGCGCCCGATCTGGGATACGTCGCCTGGAACGCCAGTGAACGGGAGCACCTGTTGCCCGCGCTTCTGCGTATCGACGCTGATCGTGTCAGCGAGCATGAGTTCGCACAGCGTCGCGACTTCTTCGCTGGACAGCGTGCCGGTCTGGAACCGCGCGAGGAACACTTTGGTCTTGGGCGTCGCTTTGAGGCGAATCGCCCGGACCTCGACATCGGTGACGAGTTTCGTATGGCCATCTGGATGGCCCGTATCGCCGAGCGTGAGTCGGAAGTCGACGTGCGGAACGCGGACCTTCACTTCGCCGAAAGTACCCTTGGACCCCGCTTCGGCCCCCGCGGCGGCTCCATCGAGCGCCTCGGCTTGTTCCGCCTCCTTGGCGGCGATGTTCGCGCGGGTGAACAACGCAGACGCGCCCGGAAGCGCGTTCTCCAGCACTTCCGCGGAATCCTCGTCGACGGGGAATGCCAACTCGAACGTCGCATAGACGCCCGGTGGATCGGACCCAGTCTGCTTGAGTGTGATGTTGCCCGAGAACTCTCCGTCCGCGGTGCTGTTTGGGGCTGAAAGATCGATGACGCTCATGATGCTCTCCGTAGTTTGGCCTCCCGTTATACCCGGGGACCGCAGATACGCTGGCATGCTTCTTGCAAACGCAGGTTAAACGCTGGCTTTCGCGAATTAGGGCGGTTACTGCCTGGCACAGTTCTTGCAAATGCGAGGTTTGAAGCCGGATATCGCCGTGCGAGGCGAATCTGGGGTTGGCATAGTTCCTGCAATACGCGTAACCGGGCCTCGGTTACCTTGGCATGCTACTTGCAATGCGCGATCGTTGGTAGACCCGCGGGCTTCAAACGCGAGGGCCGAGGCGAGAAAAAAGACGCGTATGCAGTGGTACTCCTCGATTAAGTTGCCTCGTCGTATAGACGATGTAACCGGACCGCGGTTATAACTGAATTGTCGGAACCACCCGACGATAAACCAAGGACGACAAAATGACGACCGATCCGACCCAACCGACCGAATACGACCAGAAACACCAACGCGACTTCGACGCTGCAATCGCGGCTTTCCACCCGCTCGCAATCGCAATGAACCGAGCACCATACGCCGTGTACATGAGTGACGAACGGCGCCAAGCATGGCTTTGTGGTTGGGCTGCCGCGGCCGTTCGCGATTCGGAGGTCGGCTGAAACCAACCGCATCCTGACCGCGACCGACGCTGAACGCATCGTATCCGAAGCCCGCCGTACCGCGGATCCGTCCGACCTCGCGAAAAACCACACCCGCGCCACCCTGGACGCGGTCCTGGAATACGCGTTGCTCGAACGTCGCCGGACCCCGCGCAACGTCTGGAACGTCAACCGGCACTACAACCTGCATGACGCAATCCGCGGCCTCCGTACGGCGATCAACGGCGCCGATTGAACGGCACCTCGCGGTCCTCGACGGGCGGCCTCCGGGTCGCCCGTTCGACTGTCCGGGGTCCGCGGCCCGGACTTGCCCCGTACGGGCCGCGAGGTCGTCCGGGGTTGCCCCGGGGCCCCGGGGATCGGCCCGGTCCGCCGTACGGGGCAGTGGGACGCCCGGACGGCGGAGTCCGGGTTGGCCCGGAGCCCCGGGGATCGTACCGGCCAGCCCCGCTGCACCCTGCCAACCGACCGGGGAAGGCGGCTTGCAGTGTGTCAGTCGGCCGTACAACGCGAATCGGACCTCGGTAGGGCGATTGTACGTGTGCCAGGGGTGTGGGCTTGTAGCGTGCGTCAGGGCCTCCCATAGTCGTCTGCGCGAGAGCCGGCGTTGCACTTGGTTACTCGGCGATTCGACTGATCGTACCGGTGCAGTGTGGCGGCAGGCCTCGGCGACGGCCGGACCCCGGGCCAACCCGGACCGGAGGGCTGGTCGAGTCCGGATCGCGAGCCCCGGACAGTGAAACGCCCGGGACAAGCCCGGGCGTCGCGCCGTGGAGGACGCGGGGGTTAGGCCGCCATCAGGCGACCGGTCGGGGACACGCGCGCTCCGGTCCGGGACTTCAGGCCGAGCGTGAAGACGCCCTGGTCGGTCACCCGGGCCGCGATTCCCCAGAAGCGCTGCGACGTGCACTCGCAGGCCGCGAAGAACCGGCGAGCGGCGGTCCGCATGGGGCGGTGCCATCCGGCAACGGCGCACATCGCTTCAAACAGGTCGGCGCGGAGGTCGTCGTTCAGGACGACGGAGGCGTACGACGCGCCATCGGCCCGATCGTGCCGGGTTGCGGTGAGCGCCGCGAACTTCGGGTGAACCGCCAGGATGACTTCGAACGAATCGAGCGCGGCGGTTGGGACGAGGAAGCGGTTGGCTGCGGTGCGGACGTTTGTGGTCTTGGTCGTCATTTTGGGCTCCTACCCGGGGTTGCCGGGATGGCGTCGGGGCGTTCCGACATTCAGATAATAACCGGAGGACGGTTACAATCGTCTACCACAAAGATGAACTTTCCTTTCGAGTACCACTGCGGCCAGTGCTTTTCGGAGCGAACTATTTCCGCAGGCGAGGCCAGCATGGGCAGAATCCGAGGCCGAATCTTGCGCGAGCAGGGCGGATCCTGGGCTCGGGCCCTCCCGGTTCGGGTTGATCCGCGCATAGCAGCGCTTGAGTGCCGTACGCAGGGCCACAAAGGGCGCCGACCACAACTGCGACAAGCCCAGTCCGACCTTGGCATGCTGCTTGCAACCGGAGTCCGGTTACTCCTGCTGGCATGCTCCTTGCGCGGACTGCTTGGCATGCTACTTGCAAACTGGCTTTTCCTCGACCTTGGCACACTCCTTGCCGAGCCGCTTCAGGCCCCCTGGCATGCTCCTTGCCAGTCGGCCTTGGCATGCTCGTTGCAACCGCAACCCGGTTAGCCCTGGCATGCTTGTTGCCGGAGGTACCTGGCATAGTCCTTGCCAGCCGTGTCCAAAGCAAGCGCGGCAGGAAGTATGCCAGGCCCGAGAAACGGGGGTTCGACCGTTGAGGAGTCTCGGAGGATTCTGGAGGTGAAAGTCGGCCTCGAACCTCGCGAATGCAGGAAGTATGCCAGCGTGAGAATGCCGGTTCTTCCGTGCGCAAAAAGTTCAGCACAACCGCAAGATTTCCTGCGTCTGCTCGAGTTGGAGTCTGTGATTCAGGGCACTGAAGCGTGGTCTGCTCGACCGAGAGTCGGGTTTCGAGGGTGGGGGCCTTGACGTACCGATTCCCTGCGTCTACCGTCTGTCCATGCGTCACTTCTCCCGAGCATGACAGTCCAACCCCGGCGATCGGGGCCCGAGTCAACACGGTCGAGCAGTGCGTATACCTGATCCCGTGTAGCTCAACTGGCAGAGCGTCGAGGGTATGCGCCTCGGAGGTCGGTGGTTCGAGACCACTCGCGGGAGCCATTTTTGCGCAGGTAGCTCAACGGCAGAGCACCGGGGGAGGGCCTCCGGGCTTGTTGATCCCGAAGGTTGGTGGTTCGATTCCATCCCTGCGCGCCATTCAATGGGAGCCGAACAGCAGGTCAGCGCGGGTGAAGGAAGAGAGCTGTCTAGCACTCCTCGCCGCTCCCACCATTCACCGAGGTGTCCAATGAAGCTCTATGTCGTCGTCAGCGCGGCGCTCTCCGCAGGCTTGAAGGCCGCGCAAGCCATCCACGCATTCCGCCAGTTCGTCGGGGAGTATCCCCACCTCGAACAGTACTGGTACCACGAGTCGAACAACATCGTTGTCTTGCAGACTGACGACCTGCCAGCCTTGGCCGACGACCTCTCCGGCAAGGGTCTGCGGCTGTGCACGTTCCGCGAACCGGACCTCGAGGACCAGCTGACCGCGCTCTGCGTTGAACCCAACGCCGCGAACTGGCTCTCTACGTTGCCGCTCGCTACTTGATCGCCTCGTCGTCTGTCCAGACTCGACGCAGCCACGCATACCGCACAGTGCCCCCTTCAACGTACGGAGTGCGCTCCTCCGGGCCGAGGTGGTAGGCGAAGACTGTCGACCCGTCAGCCTCGTGTCCGGGCGTCCAGACGCATTGAATAGTGGTGATGCGGTCGTCGCCAAGCGGCTCGATGATCGTGTGCTTGTACTCCGACTTGCATCGATTCTCGCCTCGTTTGTCGTTGAACCGGCTGCTGCTCATACGGGTCGCGGCACCCGGTCGGTCTCCTTCATCCAGTCCCACACCTCGAAGCAGTTCCCCGTGAATACAACCTCGCCGTCGCTGTCGAAGACATCGTGCTTCGCCCTGTTCACGTTGTTCGTCCGTCGGTGCGTCAAGCCAACCGAGAGCATGATGTCAGTGAGGCTGCGGGGGTCGGAATCGCGCGGATCGGGATCAGTCGGCACGTTTGTCGCCCAACAGGTTCCTCGCGAATCGGTCTCTGATCACCTCTTCGCCGATCTCTCGCAACGTCTCGATCTCCGGGTCGCCGACGACGACCTCGCCTCCGTCGTATGTGATCGTCGCAACGCAGTTCAGCTTCTCGTAGTCGTCGCCACAGTGGATCTTGATGCGCGCCCCGGGGGCTGCTTTCACCACGATCCGCAACGCGTCCGCGACCATCTCGACGTCGTAGTCGCGCTCGAAGCAGTTGCCGGTGACGTTCATCTGATCGTCGGGCCAGCGCCCGATACCGCACAGACCGATCGACGACCCGTAGCACAAAGCGTGCTCTTGGAACCCCTTGGGGACGTTGTCGAAGTTCATGTAGTCGTAGAAGCACGTCTTGCGCGCCGCTTCGAGCTCGTCAGTCGGGATGCTCCCAACGATGTTGATCGTACGCCAGTTACCCATTGTCATCTCCAGATTGAATCACTTTGTGCAACGTCTGCGCGAGCCAGACGCGGTCATCGTCGGTCGATTCCCCGCGAAGGTGTCGGCCTCGCAGGTGTTCCCACCGCAATGCATCTCCATCGCCGGGCCGGGGGGAGTCCGGGTGCTGGACGAGAACCCGCAACGCGTACGCGAACCCTTGATCGTCGTCGAGGTTGACGCGCCAGTCGTCGATGTCTTGCCAGCCGTTGAACGCGAGACGCCAACGCGTACCGCCTCCAATCAGCGTGACGTCGACTGCCTCTGGTCTGGCTGCATTCCGCAGTGGGACGTTGGGGCGCAATTCGAGCACCGGCATGTCCGAGAACCATACGGGTGCGGCGGTCATACCGTCCCTCCGAGTTGGTCGTCGTCGATCTGGACGGTTTCGACGGTGAAGTCCGATTCGCGCAACACTTCGAACGTATGAGCTTTGCGGTCGATGTAGATGCGAAGCTGTCGCCGCGCTTCGTCCTCGGCGTCCGCTTCGTCCGGGGCTTTGCCCCAAGCACGAACCACTCCTATTTCGTCCTTCATCATTACGAGCCATTTCCGGTTCATCAAAACACCTCGTCTTCGGGTTGGGCCTCATAGGCGCCATCTTGGATAGGTCGAGCTTTCTCGGGGTGCATTTCGTTCCATCGTTCGGCGCATGCCCGGCACAGAGGTTCTCGCTTTCCGTTGATCATCAGAGACGGCACCTTTGTCGGAGCGAAACTGACCATCCTTCGGCAGTTGCAGCAGAACCCGGTCATCATCACGAACCCGGCCATTACGAAAACCTCCCTTCGTCGGACAGCGTGCTGACGTACTCCGCTTTTGTGCGCCACAGCCCACTGCAAACCAAGCAGATGACGAGACTGTAGTCGGACGGCGTCCGGCGATAGCCGTTGAACGCGCTGTAGTTGCACAGCCGGTCGCGTACGACCCAGTTGGCTCGACGCTCCTTTTTCGGTGTCTTGCACGTGCACGGGACGCCTGTACTCATTCTTTCCCCCCGTCGAGTAGCACGAGCTCCCCCGATGCCACTCCGTTCTCATCGGTGTGCATGACCACCTTGCATTCCGCGCCGTCGCGCTCGATGAACGCACCGTACTGCTCCATGTAGATGTCGTCGTGCGTGCATTGGACGACTTCGCCGGTCTCAACGACGGTCACCTCGATCGCATCGACGACGGCGTACCGGTACTCGTCGGTGTACCCGGTGCACAAGAACCCGTTCCCGGTGGTGCTGTCGATCGTCGCCTTGACCAATCCCTCGGTCTCGTCGATCACTTCGGTGCACGCGTCCTCGGGGCTGTCGGCCCGGATGTAGTGCTTCTTGTCGGGGCTCTCGTCGTCGCGACGTTGGACGAGTACCTGAAACAACTTCATGAACGGCCCTCCGGGGTCATTGTCGTGACCGCAATCATCGCAGCGCGTATCGTCCGCGGCGACGTGACCGCCACACTTCGAACACTTCCTGCACAACGGCAAACCCATCTGCGCAAACTCGGGATCTTCGCAGATGTAGCACCCGGGGCGATGAGCTTGCTTTGTCGTCGTGAAGTCGTCTCGCAGCATCCACTGGGACGGATCGCCGGGTGGGAGAGGACGGCTCATGCGACCCAGTCCGTCAGAAATCCCGGGGAAAATTCTCGGACCACGAAAAAGCCTGGGGGAACGATCCGGGTCATTCGCGCGTCACCTTGGGCTGGGCGTGCTGTTCGCCGTACCACTTCTGCAACTCGAGAAGCAATTCTTGATTCTTCCCCACCAGGTGTTCCTGCGCGATGTTCGCAATCACAACAAAGACCCACACACAAGCAAGACACGTACCGGTAACGACCGGCATGACGATTGCTGGTAGCAACGACCAACGGATCGCGGACGGTGCCGGCACTCCGACCGCCCAAAGCAACAACGCCGGAATGCAGAACCACACAACCACCGACACAATCCAGCCCCACCAACGTCGCGGGAACTGCGGGGGTTTCTTGTGCGCTTCCAGCACCTCTCCGGACTCCTTAAGCAACGTCGCGATCGCTTCGGCGGTCTTGTCATCTGTCCAACGGTTCGTCATCTGCCCTCCATGAAACGCGCGTTTGGCGTCGCCGTACCCCGGTATAACCGCAACCCGGTTAAGGGTGGTATCGGAAGTCATCCACTACCCCAACGCCCGCATTGCGGCTGACGCTCGGAACACTGCGTTCTCGTGGTACTCGTCCCACACTGGTCCGTCGTCCGAATCGAGACTCGCCTTGATGAAGGCTGCCGCCTCGGTCGCGAAGTTGGGCCCGTGCCGGAAGAGGTCGCCCGCGTGCGGCGGGATGGTCTCCGGGTACGAGAGCCGGTTGGGCGCGACGGCCCATGCTCCCAGCGCGATGCCTTCCTGCATCGCGATCCCGAACGTCTCTTGCTTGGCGGTCGATACGACGACGCGCGCAGACCCAAGCAGCTCGTAGTATTGCGCCTTCGTCGCGCAGATGTCCCGCGTACGCATGAACCGAGCATCATCGTCTGGGTACAGCGCGTAGAACGTCTTCGCGATCTCCTCGAACGCTTCCGGATCCTTCTCTGGCGCAAGACGATGCGGGAAGCAGACGGTGCGCAAGCGTTCCTTCCACGGCACGGGCGGGTACCGCTCTCGGAGCTCGTCGGCCTTGATCGGGTTGCCGATCGGGGCGAAGGGCGCAAAGCCGCCCGTGAAGCCGATGTTGAGGTCCGTCCGCATCATCCCTTCCGCGAACTCCGACCCGCACAGCACGAGGTCCAACCCTCGAACCCAACCGGACTCGATGTGTTTGGCCCACTTCCCCATCCCTTGCCGGGAGAGGAAGTCGTGCGGATCCCAGCACCCCGCGTGCATGAATCCTGCGACCCGGACGCGTTTGCGCGTAGCGTCCCGCATGTAGAGCGCGGCGGTCGTGGCCGGTCCCCAGCCATCGAGCGAGAGAATCCAGTCGCCGTCTTCGATTCGGCTCCAGCAGTCGGCCAACTCGGCGACTTGTGCACCCTTCCACCGCCACGTCTCGACCGGGTGAAGAAACTCTCCGCCTCCGGTGTCCGCGATCGGCGGGACGTCGGGAACGACCATCTGGACGTCCCAGCCGTCTTCTCGCAGATCCTCGGGGTACCAGCGGTACCACTGCTCTGTGTACCGGCCCTCGAATGGCTCGATCGGCAACAACCAGACGCGGTCACCCATCAGGCCGCCTTCAGCTTCTTGCGGCGGACCAGCCGAACGCCATCCGCCGCGATGCGGATCTCGAGACTCATCTCTTCGGCGAGGGACACCATGATGTGCCAAGGCGGCGCGCCTCGGGTCATGTCCGTACCGGTCGCCCACTGGCTGATCCGCTGTGCGGGTACGCCGAACTTCTTCGCGAGGTCGGTGTTGCGGTGCGGCGTCGTCTTCGAGCCTCGGGAGAACCAGAGGTCACGGAGTCTGGCGAACAGCCATGCGTACGGAAGGTCGGCTCCCGGAGCCGTCAGGTCGACGGCGTGGAAATTTTTCGGGCTCATTGAGGCTCCTTTGCAAGTGATCGGACCCGCGCATCGCGGGCCTTCAGGGTGCAATCCAGGTTGTGGCGCACCGTCCGCGCATCCCAATCTCGGGCGATCGACAGCAACGCCACCTGGGTCGTACGGTCGCACCGTTTGATTGCAACCGCGACCTCGGCCCTGGCGGTCATGCGGAACGCAGAGCCGCGCATGTACGCGGGCGTCTCGTCGTTGTCGGACAACGGTGCAACGAGGGTCTTCGACCGGACGCCTTCGCGTACCATCGTTCGGCGAACCTTCTTGTGACGCATCCAGATGAAGGTCACCGCCGTCCCGCGGTCGGGATCGAACTGGTGAAAGTGCGTTGCGAGGTCGATAATCAACGCCCCTCGGGCGTCGTCTACGTCGATCGGAGTACCGTCGACCACCTTCCAGGCGTGCTTTTCGATGAGGGAGGCATGTTGGAGTATCCATGCCCATTCGGGAGAGAGGATCGTGCCTGCGGGGACGAGGCCCCAGGGCGTTTTGAGGTCATTCACGGTGGGATTCTTCCAGAGGGTAGAGGGTCATTGGGGAAGGTGCCCCGTACATCTCCTCCCAGATGCGATTCACGCGGCGGACCAAGGGGCCACGCCACAGATCGGATCGGCGTGCGCCGAGGAAGATCATCTGGTAGAGGACGAACGAAGCGTCGGGGTTGGTTGGAGCGGCTGCCGCGTAGAACACGCGCAACCTGGGGTTCAATGAAGTCCATCGTCGGGCGGCGTTCCGCACCGACGCGACTTCGCGAGATGTCACGCCTTCACCGCCGCGCAAGGCATCGGCGATTGCAAGGGCCCGTTTTGCGACGGGCTCCCACTCTGCGAGGTCCGCCAGCTTCGCCAATTCGGCAGCAATGACGGTCGCAAGAGCGCCGGATGAACCGGCTTCGGTACTGGTACTGGTCGTCATCTTGCGTTTCCCGATCGGCGTACGACGCTAACCGATATCCGGTTCAGCCGTCAAGCGGAGGGTGTCCTTCCATATGTCATCGCGGTATCCGGCCACTTGACGACCATCCACCACCTGTTCTCCCGGTCGACGTACAGGTTGACCTGCACGGCACGCGGGATGAGTTCAGTGACGTCGATGCCGACGTCTGCCCGGGTCCAGCCGAACAGCGCCGACTTGTCGAGGATGTGCTCTCGGTCGCCCGGGAGCAATTTCGTATCGAGCAACCGGTCGCGGAACGTCCGGCGCTTCGGTGCGCGGTCCTTGATCTGGAAAGAAGCGTATCGCGCGGCGTCCGTTGCAACCGTCTGGGTCTGCCCGGTCTGCGAGTCGTAGCTGTACGCCATCGTCCGCTTGTTCATCTTCTTGTAGGCCCGCTCGATGGCCTGTTCCAAGAACATCGTCTTGCTCTGCCCGGTCCGACCGATGGCTCCCCACCGCACTTCGACCGGCATCGGTTGCTGTTGGTACTGCTGGTTCCACGTCGGCCAATCAGTCGTCTCCCAAGGTGGAGTGATTTGCCAGTACTTGTGGCTTTGCCCAGACTTGTTCTCCGGGTTGTCGCCGACGTACTGCAGACGAACGCGCCACGGGCCCTTGGCTGGCCAAAGGCTGTCTATCGTGACGAGGTCCGGCGTTTCTACGATCGGTGCTGTCATTCCGTTCCTCCGTCCTGGCTCCGCGCATGACGCGTCGACCGGTCAACCGGCCCCGTATACCCGTCCGGCGCGACGGCGACGTGTATGGCGAAAGTCCGGCCCACTACGCGGCAGTCCGGGTGGGGTCATCGGCCGCAACGGTCGCGGACGCAATCGCGTCTGCAAGGGCGGCGCCGATGTCATCGGACGCGTCGAGGTCACAGGTGGCGTCGCACACTGCCTGCATCACCCCCGTCATGCTGCCGCCGTTGACGGTCAACCCGAAGACGCGCAACCCCGCGCGCTTCTCTTCTTCGATCCTCTTGATCAAGTTCTCGCTGACGTACGCCTGCCCATCGGTGATGAAGATGATGTCTGCCAACGGCTCTTCATCGTCGATGTAGTTGAGCATCTGATGGAAGACGATGTTGAAGTCCGTGCCGCCGTACGTTCGACGCGTCGCCAACTGGAGGACGGCCTCTTGGACGGAACAGGTCGACCACTTGCCACCAGCACCGCGGTCGTCGAGGTACACCTCTGCGACTCCGCGCTTGATGATTGTGGTCGCAATGATGCCATCGTCGAACTCAACGACGCAGACCGGGCGCTTCTGTTTGTGCGCCTGGGCGACCAACGCAACGGCTGCAGCCGACGCCCACTCGGTAGGCACGCCTTCCATCGATGCGGATCGATCGAGCGCCAAAACGATGGGACCGCGACCCAACGGCTCTTTGCCTTCCAACTTGTACTGCAACGCGTTCTCGGTCGCGACGTTGTAGAGCGTCAGGTCATGCAACTCCGGAATGATCAACCCCGCCCACTCGTCTGGGAGGATGTCGGGGATCGAACCTCCGAGCTCGATGTCGACAACGTCGGACCGGGAGTGCGGGTCCTTGACCGCGCGGACCTCTTCGGAGATGCGGGAGATGCGCCCTGCCATCGTGAGGACGCGTTGGATTGCGCTGTTGTTCATTACGCGCTCGATCAACTCCATCCTGCGTCCATCCTCTTGGGCCCAATGCGCGGGCTTCTTGCCCATCCCCGGAAACAACAGGTTCAAGGCGACGCGGCCACGGCCGACTTTGCTCCGGGCAGATGCGGCTGCCGCGCGGAGGTGTGACCGCAACCGGTCTTCGGCGGTCAAGAACGCATCGTCTTGTTCGTCGTCGTCATCGGCTGCGGCGAGGAGGTCGGCCACTTCGTTTGCAAGAACGTCGATCACCTGGGCCGCGGCGATCGCGGCGAAGTCTGGGTCGCCCTGCACGGACACCCGGGTTGACTCCCACTCGGGCATGCCATCCAGCATGTCGTGGATCGCTGCCGCCCACGGCACTTCGTCGCTGCATTCGTCCAGACGTTCCGGGTCGCCGTACAACCGGCTGTGGATCTCGCATGCGACGTCGATCGCGTCAGGCCGAAGGGCGTTCAACTGCTCTGCATCGGTCCCGGGCAGGCGCATCCCGGGCCGGAGGGAGACCGCCAACCGCTCTGCGGACTTCGCGAACGATCCGCGGGTGACCCGGTCGGCCGCAAGGATGTGCTGCCAGAACGAGGTCTCGAAGCACAACTGTCGGTGCTTGCTCTTTGTCGTCGTCATCTTGTTCTCCGGACGGAGGCCCGCCGACAATCCCCACGAAAGCGACGGGCCCCCGGTAAGTGGTTCAATCCAGCAGGCCTGCCGCGGCCGTACCGCAACGCTGCTGCATGTCGTGGACCTTCGCGCGAATCTTGCCGATCGCGGACGTCTTTGGGAGGGTGTCGATCTCCTTCAGGACGTCCTTCAACTCGCGGTTCTTCGCTGCCAAGATGCCGAACGCGGACTCGGTCTTGGCGTTGAGGTCGACCTGCCGGAACAACTCGCTCGCGGCGGTGAGGCAATCGTACGCCTTCGACAAGTCCGGCGCACCGATGCTGGTCACCGTCGCGAAGATCGGGTCGCGGTCTTCCGGCTTGTTCCAGAACGCGTCGGCCAGGATGATCATGTCTTCCCCTTCCGCGTGCATGCGGCCGTCGAGGACCGCGCACGCCTGGATGAGATCGACTGCGTTGACCCACATCCGATCGGAGGGCGTGATGCCGTGCTCTTTCGACAACTGCTTCCACAGGTCGACGAGGGCATCTTCGACGGCGTCGATATCGACGCAGGACGCGGCGTCGCGCAACGTCTTCAGGTCGGCAGGGTCGATCGTCGCCGTCAACGGGTTCTGCCTGTGGTGCTCCTTGATGCGGAGCAACGTCCTGAAGTTATCCTCGTCCGCGATGTACCGAACATCGCGACGCAGGACGAACCGATCGAACAATGCCTCGAGCCCCGCGTTCTGTTCCGGCAACTCGTTGGACGCGCCGATGCACATCTGCAGGGGGATCTTGATGCGGCCCTTCGTCCCGTTGTCGAACGCGCCTTCGTTCAACGCGGTCAACAGGCTGTTGAGGATCGCGCTGTTCGCTTTGAAGATTTCGTCGAGGAACGCGACTTCGGCGGTCGGCAGGAACCCCTTGATGACGCTGTAGTACTCCTCACGCGACAACGCGGGGATCGACGGCGGACCGAAGACCTCTTGGTACTTCGTGAACCGGGTCATCAACAGCTGGAAGAACGGCGCCTTCCCCATGATGCCCTGGAGGGCCAACGCGACCATCGACTTCGCCGTACCGGGAGGGCCGAGGAGGAAGACGTGCTTGCGCGCGACCAACCCGACGATGATGCAGCGCATCTCTTCGTCGCGTTCGAGGAAGAACGCGCCAAGCGTTGCTTCCAGTTGTTGCAGCGATGCCGCTGCCGCCTGGACCGACGCGAGGTCGGGCACGGCTTTGATTGCCTTCTTTGGTGTCGTCATCTTCGAAACTCCGGGTTGAACCGCGCGAATGCGATACTCCACAATCGTAACCGCGTTTCGGTTACCGCGTCAACGAGGACCGCAAAAGTAAAACGGCCCGGGGAACAGTGCCCCGGGCCGTACGGCGACTACGCCAACGCGCCGACAATCGACTCGACCATCTCCCGCTTGTCCAGCCCGTCCGGGTCGTGGCCCATTGTCTGGCGGTACGTCACTACGATTTCGTCCGGCGACTTGTTCGCAAGGCGCTCTCGGAGGTCCGCTTCGGCGTCGTCCGGCGACTCGGTCGTCACTGCGTCGCCGTCGTTCCCCGGCCCGGGGTCCGCATTCGGACCGTTCGACGAAGTGTCGTCCAAGTCCGCGCCAGTGTCGATCGTGTTCGCCGCCGCGATCGCCGCGTCAATCGGATCGCCCGATGCGGCTTCACCTGCCGCAACCAGCGGCCGGAACATCAACAGGTCGGCCTGTACCTCGGAACCGTCCGGCAGGACCATGCGCTTCCGGGTCAACCGGGACGCGTAGCCGCACTCGGCTGCGGACGCGAAGCCCCGCCCTTTCGCGGTGTTCCAGAACGCGTAGTTCGCCGGGCCGAGGGGGAGCTCCTGCGACGCGGCGAGGTCGCCTGGGATCTCGAACGGTTCGCCCTCGTCGGGTTCGATCTTGCCGATCAGGAACTCCAGGGCCGCGACCACGGACGGATCGGGCTTCGCTTCGATCTTGACCGCACCCGCGTCGACTCCCGCGTCTTGCGCCGTCAGGATCCGCTTCGCTTCGCCCATGGCGTCGTCGACTGCGGTTCCCAGGTCGTCGAGGCGGATCTTCAACGCGTCGGCGTAGAGGTCCGCGCGGTTCCGGAGGTCCTGGAGCTCGAGCATCACCTTGCTTTCCTGCGCGTCGGTGATCTTGCGCGACCGGGTCGTCCACGCGTCCAGTCGATCCATGACGTCATCCAGGGACGACACGATGCTGTCCCGGGCCGCGGACCCCAGGGCCGCTTGTGACGCGGGCGTCGCTTCGATGTGGGCGATGTGCAAGGAGCACGCCCCGACCCGCTTGATGATGCGCTGCAGCTTCGCGGCGCGGTCGAGTAGCGACGTGGGAACGAAGAACACCCCCGGCCGCAACTTGAACCCCGCGCCCGTCAACCGGGGAGTGAGCAGCTTCGGCCGCAACCACTCGTGGTCGAGGTGCGTCATCGCGATCCGGCACTCGTTGTGGAACTCCTTGGCCTGATCGGACGCGCCTTTGCTGATCCAGGTGTTCATCACCTGGTCCCAAACCAGATTGTCGACCTGCACCCAGGCCACCTTGCGGCCCGTCACTTGTTCGCGTTGCAGGATGCCGATGACGATCTCCATGCCGTCGTCCATTGCGACCTCGGCGCGGAAGCGATCGTCCCCGGTCCGGGCCCCAGAACGCCACGACCGGCCCACCTTGCGGATGCGACTGGTCGGGTCGATGTCGGGCACGCTCGACGGATCATCCCCTTCGTCTCGGAGGATTTGGCGCATCGCGTCTGGCGTGATGCGCGTGTTGTGCAACGTCCACCAGACCAGTGCGCCTGGGCCGGCTGCTGTTCCGTCGAACAACTCGGTGTAATTGATATCGGGCTGCGTCGTCATCTGATTGTCTCTCGGTGTGAATGCCGGACCAAAGCGGACCGGTCCCCCGTATCGTAACCGACCCGCGGTTAAATCTGCCAAGCCCGACGATCGATTGTCCGCGGGGGCTGATCCGCTTGTGCGTACGTACCGTCAAGTTCTCATTGATTGTCGGTATGTATGAGCCCGTTGTACGGCGCGCCGTAGTGGCGGCGCGCCGACGTATACCCGCCGCTGCCAAAGTCGTCTCGTCCTACGATCACCGCCCGGCCCGGGTACCTGTTCGATGGGCTGCTCCAGTTGCATCGCGACCCGCCGAAACTGACGCGCGAACGCCGGCAATCCCGGCGCGGACAATTTTTGGTCGCATACTCGATGACGTTGGAAAGTACGCGGGTATACCGAATCGAATCCGACGTCAGAACCAAAGGGGCAGTCGTTGAAACTCATAGTTGAACGGTATGAATCAGGCGCTATCGGCTTGCCAGCGAAGTGCATCGTCGTCTCGAACAGCGAACGCGGAACAGCCATGTGTCCGAAGCGTTGGTGGTTCGCGGACATCGAAGGTCTTCGCTCGCCGACGAAGACGTATCACCGGTTCGGTCGGGCGTGGCATGAGTGCTTGGAAGAGATCCATCGCTGGTGGATGAAGCACGACCTGCCGTACCCGGGCAACGGCGTCGACTGCGTGTGGTGCAGTGGCTTCCAAGTAGCCGGAACCCGCGAGGCATGTACGACTTGCGAAGGGTCAGGCCGCGGTCCGGTCATGCGGTACAAGTACGCGCTTCGCACCGCAAGGAACGGCGAGTATCCGGTCTTCGAAGACGACGAAGTGGAGTCCGAGGCGACCCGGTTGCAAGCCGCGTTCGACGGTTGGTTGCGCGTCTATGGTCGCGATCCGTCCGCTCGGTTGAAGGTCGTCGCAGTCGAGGTGGCCGCGGCCCGAGTCATTCGCGGTCCCACTGGTCGCCCGTACTGCCCCGAGACGTTGTTGATCCGCGAACAGGATGGCGACTTGCGGATCGCCGGTACAGGCGAGGCGACCGGCCAGCAAGTCGGCGACAACTCCCCCGTCACCCACACGGGCGAGGTGATCAGCGTCCGGTGGCCGTACTACCAGATTTCCCGATTCGATTGCGTGTACCAGCACCGGACCACTGGCGTCCTGCTACTCGGTGAGTGGAAGTCGTCTGCGAGCCCGCGCACGCTCGTCGACGGTCTCAACGTCGATCCACAGACGGACGGGTATGTCTGGGTGCTCGAAGCCGTACGCGGACACGGGTTCATCCCGGACGGCAAGATCGGCGGGTATCTGTACGACGTCACCTCCAGCCATGCCCAGCACGGCCCGAAGGTCTTGAAGCCGCAGAAGGTCAAGGTGCTCGGCGACGACGGCGAGCCCGAGATGAACGGCAGTCGGTACGTGTACGAGATGAACGACGACGGCACGCTCGACGAAGACGGCGAGTCCAACAACGATGCGACGTTCAAGATGGTCTCCGCGTTGTCGACAGCGAAGTCGGCCTCGGTCCCGTCCTGGTTGTTCCAGAAGGCGATCGTCGACAATGGGCTCGAACCGGCCGACTATGCCGATCACGTCACGCATCTGCGGCAGACTGTCGACCCGAAAATCTACATCCGAGAGTACGGCACTGCCGGGCCCCAAGCCCGCAAACGATACGGCGAAGAGATCTACGCCACCGCGGTGCAGTTCGCGAATTCGAGGCGAGCCGCGGCCCGTGCGACTTCCACATCGGACCTGAACATTGCGTTCCCTCGCGTCCCCGTGTGCAGACTCCCCGGAGGCACTTGTGCGTTCCGGGGACCGTGCATGCAGGACGGTGACGATGCTCGTGCGTCGTTCGAGCGTGGGACGAAGCAGACCTGGACGAACAACCAACCCCCGTCCGCGGGGACCTAGAGGTGAAGAGATGCCCATCGAATTGAAGCGCGCCGGGGATGCGAGCGAAGACGAACTGTTCATGAAGCTGTTGCTGTACGGAGACTCCGGAGCCGGTAAGACCTGGATGGCAAGCGCGGCCGACAAGTGTGCGATCCTGTTGACCGAGCGCAACGGCGAGCACTCGATCCGCATGTCCAACCCGGACGCGCTCTACGTCTACGTCACGTCGCCCGAACAGGTTCGCGAGTTCTTCCGTGCGGCGTTGGAAGGCGAACTGGCTGAACAAGGCATCAAGACCCTCGTGGTCGATGGCCTCACCGAAATCCAACGGATGTTCAAGGACGAAATCGAAGCCGAGCGCGGCGACGGTGAGTTCTCGGTCCGCGATTGGGGCACGTTGCACGAGAAGGTGCGGGGCGTGCTTCGGATGCTGCGCGACCTGCCGTACCACGTCGTGTGCACGGCGTTGGCGCAGACGTACGACGGCGACGAGATCCACTACGTCAAACCGCAGTTCCAGGGCAAGACTTTCCCCGACGAAGTGATGCAGTACTTCAACGCAGTCGGGTACGTCTTCAAGCGCGGGGCGTCCGCTCGCGGTCGTCGCGGTGCCGCGAAGAAGGACGCCGAAGCGACGGTCGAGCACGCCGTCATGTTCGACGGTCCCGCGCGGATCAAGAGCAAGAATTGCCATCCGCTCCGGGGAACGCACACCGGCCGGTCGCAGGACTTCCTCGATATTCTCGTCGGCGCGAGGAACACCACACCGGTTGCTGAACCCGAGCCGGAAGAAGAGAAGCCCGCTCCCAAGGCCGACCCTCCCAAAGAGGAAGTCAAGGCCGACGCGAAGCCCGCGGACGGCGCTCCCCCTGCGTCCGAAGAGCCCCCCAAAGAGCCGCCGAAACAGAAAGCCAAACCGGGCCGACGTCGGCGGCTTGGCGCATAGAACCAACGTTTTCGGGTAGCCCGGATTCCCCGGGTATACCGGCCCGCGTCGAGCCCATCGGCGCGCAACCCATCGCAATACGCGAACGCAAGTACAGAGGTGAAATGTGGGAAAGATCGATCCCGGTGATTCCAAGTGGGATGAAGGCGGAGGAGGCGAGAAGACGCCGAAGTGCCATGTCGGGCCGAAGCTCGTCGCGGCGGTCGGCTACGAACGGTACAAGGCCAAGACGGGCACATCGATGCTCGCCGTCCGGTTCTTGTGCCTGATCGACGACAACCCGGACACGAGTGACGTCGCGAGCATTGCGTTCGACGACTTCGCGTTGACCGACAACGCCATGTGGCGGTTGGTCGACTACGCTCGGGCGGTCGGGTACACCGACCCGTTCGATCCTGCAGAGGACGACGACATCGGTGCGCTGTTGACCCACGGGTACTGCACGGCGCACCTCGCCGAAGACACCTACAACGGGAAGACGAAGGTCGTTCCGAAGGGCGACGGCGATCGCAAGGCGTTCACCGCGCCGGGTGACTACACCGAGGATCCGGAGTGGACGACGATCATCGAAGCGGCCGAGGACAACCACAAGGAGTACCTGGCGTGGCGGGCGAAGAACCCGCGCAAGAGTGGCGGTGGGTATGCTGGTGGTTCGGGTAGCGGTGGCGGTGGCGGCAGTCCGCCACAAGACGACGACATCCCGTTCATCGAATGCTGCGACGGCGATCCCGAGTGGGTTCAACGTCTCGAACGCGGCGTCGTCTGACAGCCGATTTGCGGTGCGGTGAGTGAATGAAGTGGACTGACGAAGCCGTTTCTAACGGCATTCGAAACGCGATTGCGATTCTGGGCGTTCAACGAATGCCTACCGCGAGCGAGTTGCGAGCGTTGCCCGATGGCAACGCGTTGGTCTGCGCCATTGTTCGGCGAGGGGGTTTCGACCACTTCGCCGACAAACTCACCGTACCGCGAGCCGATCATGACTCACGACGCGGGTGGCGGTGGGAAGAATGGATCGCGCAACAAGCCGAGTTGCGCGGGCTCTCGGTGTACCGCCGCACGCGAGTCAAAGAATCGTTGGACCTTCGCATCGCCGGCCATGCTGTTGATGTGAAGATGGCCTTCGGTCGAATGATCGACGGTGCACCGCAGTGGACATGGCGAATTGTGCGCGACCGTCACGCAGTTGCATTCTACGTGTGTGTTGCGTTGTGGCACACCGATCCGCCAGTTGTATTTGTGTGCCCGGCCCGAGCTGTTCCGCAGACCTGCATGACCGCCCGAGGTGTGGGATATGGCAGACTGGTGGAATGGCGTGAACGCTGGGAGTTGTTGGATGCTGCGTGACGAAGAGGTCGGTCCGTGCCCAATCTTGGAGTAGATCCCGGAAATGAAGGCGCTGCCGTCTTGTCGTCCGGTACAGATGTCCTGGCCGTCGTCGCTTGGTTCAAACGCACCCGCGGCGGCGAGAAGCAGTACCGGATTGTTTGCGCGACCGACGAGCGCAAGGTTGTTGGGTTCACCGCCCGGACAGCCCACGGCGTCGGTCGTTGCGCGTTCCAGTACCTCCGCAACGTGTCGGGGCAGCCGTGGCGGTTGTGCGTCGAAGACTTCTACATGAACAAGAACGTCAAGACGTCCGTGATCATGGCGCGATGGGCCGGCGCGATGTCTGGCCCGTTGGAGGATTACGCGATCGGTCCCGCCGAGTGGAAGCTCGCCCAGGTGTGGCGCAAAGAAGTCTTGCGCATGTCGCCGTGGACCGGTCGGGCCCAGGCGAAGAGAGCCGCGCAGACGTACATCCCAGCGATGTTCAAGAGCAAACCGACACTTCCCCAACTTGCGCGCACCCTTGGCGTCAAGCTCGAACACATCACCGACGCCGCGGGGATCGCCCTGTCGCTCAACATGGAGACTGGATGACCGACGTAGAGCGCGTGTTCGCCGAATGGCAGCAGCAGCAGGACAACCCCGAACGGATCAAGTTGACCCCGACCCGGGAGAAGCTGTTGACGAAGCAGCTGCAACGGAACTCGCCGGACGAGTTGATCCTGTTGATCCGGTACGCGTACGAGGCGAATACGCGTGAAGCCCGGTTCTGGCGCGGTGAGGAACTGTCGTCGAACGGTCGGAAGTACCTCGGCCTCGACAACATCTTGCGGTCGACCAAGATCCCGCACCGCCTCGACAGTGCCCGGCGATGGCGCCAACGGTTGGACGACCATCAGGTCAAAGAGGGTGTCATCCTCTCGTTCATCGGAAACCTGCGGCAGCAAAGCCGCAAGAAAGCATTGTAATGGGCTGGCGCGATGAAGTGAAAGCGACGGCAACGTCGCAACAGGCGGCGTCCGCGTACGGCATGGAGCGACGTCGCGGATCGTCCGCGACCCCTTGCCCGTTGTGCAAGGCGGACAAGCGCGGCGGACACGACACTCGAGGTCCAGTCGGATTCTCCAAAGGCGGCCAACGGTGGATGTGCTGGGTGTGCGACGACGGCGGGGACGTGCTCGACCTCGTCGCGGGCCACTTGTTCGATTCGACGTCGAAGGGGATCACGTCCGACCAGTGGCGGGCGATCCAGACCGAGTGCGCGAAGAACGGCTGGTGCATGAACGCCTCGCGGCAAGACAGCATCACGACGCCGTCCCAAGCCCGTCGTCCGATGACCAGCGAACCTTCCGAACGACCCGTCTCGTCGAGCGGGTTCCAATGGTTGCCGGATCTACCCTCGTCATGCGTTGACAGGTTGTGGACGGACAGTGGAAAACTTGTGCGGGACTACCTCGAATACCGCAAGATCACAGTCGAAGCGGCCAAGCATTTCGGCCTCGGCGCATACGAGTCGGCACCCGGCGAGACGTGGTTGACGATCCCACTTCGGGACGAGACGGGCACACCCGTCAATCTGCGGTTCCGTCGATTGCCAGACGAGCATGGAACGCAGCCCGGGGGACCCAAGTACCGGGTGTGCGCCGGTCGTCCGCTCCCCCTCTTCGGCTCGGACGAGTTGTCGTTGGACGCAGGGGACGAGCCGATCATCGTCGAAGGAGAGCTCGACCGCATCTCGTTGTGGCAGTACGGGTACCAGCAGAACGTAGTGTCGACGACGGCAGGGGCGAAGACGTTCGCCGAGGAGTGGTTGGACCTGCTCGAACCGTTCAGTGGGTTCCTGATTTGCTACGACAACGACGACGCCGGGAAGGACGGAGCGACTGCGCTCGCGAAGAAGCTCGGCCGGCACCGTTGCTTGGAAGTGAAGCTGCCGAAGAACGATGTGAACGCATGCCTGATGGCCGACGTCGTGCAACGGGACATCGACTCGGCGATCGGTCGCGCGAAGCCAATGGTCGGCATGGAGATAGTCAGTGCTGGCGTGTACCGCGAAGAGATCGAACGCCTCGTACGGTCACCAGACGAGTTGATCGGACGTCCGACCGGGTCGGACAACCTGGACCTCGCCATCGGCGGAATCCGCCCGGGGTTGATCATCCTCACCGCGGAAACCGGAGAGGGAAAGTCGACTTTCGCTACATGGCTGGTCGCGCAACAGGCCAGGATGGGCGTCGGCGGGTTGCTCACGTCGTTCGAACAGAGCCCTGTCGGCACGGTCCAGAAGCTGTTGCGGCAACAAATCGGCGGAGACTTCACGCAATGCACCGAAGCGGAACGGGCCGAGGCAATGGACGAACTGGATCGATTGCCCCTCCACATCGTCAAACACCGCGGCATGCTCTCGCCCCAGAAGGTACTCGATACGATGCGGTTCGCGGTCAGGCGCAAGGACGTCCGGAATATCCTCATCGACCATCTCGGGTTCGTCATCGACCCGGACGCGGAAGATGAACGACGGGCGATTCAGAAGGTGGTCCGCGAGTTGTCGATCATCGCGGAGTACGAGGCCGTCAGTTGCTTCCTCGTTTGCCATCCGTCGAACCAGCATCTCGCGCAACGTCGCCGGGTTGGCCTGGGCGACCTCAAGGGCGCATCGGCAATCCGCCAGGACGCCCATGAAGTCTGGGTGCTGGAGAAGGTCGGGATCGTGAAGAGCCGCCCGTACCCAGCCGCACGCATCCACTTCGACAAGGTTCGATCTGACTTCGGGGCGAGCGGTTCCGAGGTCACCTTGGCGTTCGACCCGTTGGCATGCGTCTACGCGGACAAGTGGTCGATGACCCCGAGCGGGATGCGGGGCGTCGATATTGGCGCAGCCATGAAGAAGGGCAAACCAGGGACGCTTCCGCGTCGCGACAAGTAGTCGTCCTGACTTGCCGTACGGCGCGCGAGGAACCTCGGGCGGCCCCCGACCCGTCCAACCGCGCCTGACGCGTCAACGGCGAAGCCAGGGGCAACAACTACGAAGTTCGGGCGGGCGGGTCGACACGGGATCGGGCCTCGGGTAGAGTGGCCCAATGATTCCTACCCAGCGATTGCTGCTTACCGAGGCCGAAGCGCACCGATATTGCGCCTTCGGTCTGTAGCACGCACGGGTAGGAATGCGGTCCTGGTGGACCCATCCGGCTGTAAACCGGACGCCTTAGGCATGGCTGGTTCAACTCCAGCCCTACCCACCCTTGGGCGGGTATCCCAATTGGAAGAGGACTCCGGTTCAGACCCGGTGAGTTGCGGGTTCGACTCCCGCCTCGCCCACCATTTCACGCAGGCAGAACAACGAGGGTGGTCTTCCCGGTCCACCCTCGTTGCCACCAGAACCAACCGTAGTCGTACTTGCCATTCCGCTTGCCGTCGAACGATGGCCTGAACGGGATCACCGACACTTGCCGGCAAGGGAACTCACGCCAGAACGGAACGCGGCCCGTCGAACCGAGGAGCCCGAGCCGGAGGAGAAAGGCGATGCCGCCGCCCGGTTTGGCACACCTGATGGCCTGCTCGATGTGATCGACCGCGCCGACGTAGGGCGGGTTGCCGATCACCCAATCGAACGCCGCCTCGGGGGGCGGCGAGAGCAAGAAGTCTGCGACCTTGGAGTCTGGAACGAGCGTCAGTCCGTGTGCATCGGGATCGATGTCTCGAACGACTACGTGCGGGGTTCGTCGCAACACAGCGGCAGCGAACGCTCCGCCACCGACGTGGGGCTCGAGGACCTTGTCGGTCTCGCCGATCGGTAACAGCCCGACCAGTGACTCGGCCAAGAGCGTCGGGGTGTAGTAGCGATCAAGCAGTTTCCGTCCGCTGGAATCGCGGTCGTCGGTACTCGAAAACAATCCGGGTTGACTTTCCATGCCCGGGTATACCCGTTCGCTTCCGGGGGGACGGTTCGCCAGAAACCCGGTCAGCAGAACCCGCGCTCCAGGGCGCGGCGGAACCGAGGACGGGCTGGACCCAGCACTTCGCCGGGGAAGGAAGAACCGAACGAGTCGCGGGGCGGGGCGCGCCCTGTCAATGACCCGCTCGCCGGTTCACCTGACAATTTCACTGGAGGACCAATGATGCCCGTAAACGAAGGACGGACCGGAAAGGTCGACACCGACAAGCTGTTGGATACGCTGCGTGAGAACCGCGACAAACACGCCGCGAAGTTCGCCGAGTCGATGGAAGGGTACCGATCCACATGCGTCAAGGCGTTGACCGAAGTGCTCGCCAACGCGCAAGCCATCGCCGATAGCGGCATTGGCAATGTCAATCTGCAGCCCGTCCGTCGACTCGACAAACCCAGCAGTTACCTGACGACGTACGACGAAGCGATCTTGTTCTTCTCGTATTGCAACGACACCGAAGTCGAGCTCACCGTCGAAGAGTTCACGAAGTACGTCCTCGACAAGTGGACATGGTCGAGAGGGTTCGCCGATAGCCACACGACCTACACCAGCTGATGAAAGCTGAAGGCGTCGCCCACCTCGCAAAGCAGATCGCCGCGACCATTCGCGGTGACGGCGACGAAGGTGCAGCCCCACTTGCCGAACAGCGCGAGTGGTTAGACGACGTCTTGCGGCAGGTCGCCGAGACCGCAGAGACAGCCGGCGAGCCGATCATTTGCGGCGGGTCCGGTTGCAACGGATGTTGCCGCGGCGCGATCTCAATGAGCGACACGGAATGGGAGTCTGTGTTGCCCCTCGTAACGAACGAGTCCTGGGAGCGCGTCGCGGCACGTTTCGACGAGTTGGCCGACGTCGAACAGCAACAGAGCGCGGTTTGCCCGCTACTCGACCCGGAGTCTGGCGGTTGCAGCGTGTACCCCGAGCGCCCGATGGTGTGCCGGGCGTACCACTCGGTTGCACCGACACCAGACTGGTGCTTCCCGGACCGGGTGGGCGCGAAGCTCGTTCCGAGTCATCCGATCGCTTCGGCGGCGACGGTGGCGATGCTGCTCGTCGTCAAAGAGTGCGGCGAAGAGGTCGAAACCCTGGCAACGCGGCTGACGCGGGAGCTTTGACGATGGCGAAGCATCATGCAACGTGGGGCTGGAAGGACTTCTTGATCGTCTGGTCGCACGTCGGCGAAGACGGGTTCGACATCACGCCGAACACGTTGGCGAACGAAGCGGCCCAGGTGTTGCACAATCGCGGGGTCAGGCACGCAGACCTACTGGCATTGTTGCGCGGAGTTGTCGCCGACTTGCCCGAGTTCTTCGCCGCGATTGCGGCCGAAATGACCGTGATTCAAGATGCCGAAGCTGCGGACGAAATCACACACCGTGCAGAAGCCGCGGTGCGTGGTCACGAACGCAAAGCCACCGAGGCCGCGCTCGGCAACATGTTCGCTGGGATGTTCGATGACGCCCGACTGCCGGCCGATTGGGCGACCTTGTCGGGCGACGAGTTGGCGACCGTCGCGCCGCATGGAACCGTCTATCCGAAAGCGAAGGTCACGGTGACGTGTTCGCTGTGCAGTGCCGGCGAGACGATCGACGCCGAAGAAGACACCGAAGGATGGGTCTGCGACCCGTGCATCGAAGAGAGCAAGAATGAAGATTGAACGACACGATGAGAAGTTTGAGCTCGAAATCAAGCGGTGCCACTTGCCGTTCACCGTGTCCGAACCGTGCCCAGAATGCGGGACGTTGCGAACGGTGGATCTGCGGACGGGCCACCTCTCGTACCCAAAACTCGGGCAACCACAGGACGTCTACGGGTATTGCACCAACTGCGAGCACGAGTGGACGATGGAGGTCATCTTCGACGTCACATTGGCCTTGCCGCCCGGGGAGACATCTGGCGAACCGAAAGCCCAACCGGTCCCCAAGAAGTGGGAGGAGTTCCGCGACGCCGGGTTGCTGTGGTGGGTCAATCGCGCGCTGCACCTTTTCGGTTGGTCGATCGTGATCACGATCGAAGAGAAGACGGGCACCGTGCTGTCAGCGTATCCAGCAATGGTCTCGCACCGCGGATTCAACCGAGAGGCCGAAGAGAACGGCTTCGTGCGGTTGACCGAACACCTCGCGAAGAACTCGACGTACTTGTTGAACGACGTACATGACGCAGTGCAAAGTGCGGCCTGCGGTATCGGAAATCACGCTGCCGATTGCGACTGCGGCGGATCGGGGGGTTCGCGGTGACCCAACGAGCCAAGCGCGGCTGGTACCAGTGGGGCGGCAACCCGAAGTCCCGGTTCGTGTGGTGCGAAGGATTGGCCTGGGACGACGACGGCAACGCCCGGGTCTTGGTGTTCGAGATCACCGGCCACAACCCGCCTCGGTCCGAGCGACGGTTGATCTCGCCGAGACGGTGGCGCGGCGGGAAACCGGCTCCAGTCGCCAAAGCTCCGAGGATCAACCATCGAGGCGACTCGTGCGAAGAAGCCGCGTTCGATTGCGAACAACGCGGACTGGACGACCACTCGTAGCTACTCGATCGTGACCCGGTACGGCGGTCCGAACGAGAACGGCGTGTCGAGGTTCCAGTTCTCTTCTTCGGCCAGTCCGAGCAGCTGTTGTACCCGGACCGCGGAGCTTCGAACGACCGGCCGCTCATGCGTCGAGAGCCAGAGGTATCGGGCGTTCAGGTAGGCGATCGTCCACTCCTTCTCGTCACCGCCTCGGCTTGGCGGGCCTCCGGGGAACTTCGCCCGGATGCGGTCGACGCCCTTCGCCGGCCCAGACTGAATGCAGGTGTCGTAGATCATCGCCCACGACAACGGCAGCTCGAGCTTCATGTCGTCGCAGTGCATGAGCGCCGGCTTCCAGTACCGTTCCTCGAAGACTTCGTCCTGGGCCTGCCGCATCGTCCAATCGTCCGACGCGCCGACCAGCAAGTCCATCACGCTGTTGACCCAGTCTGGGAGCGCGTTCGGATCGACGTCCCGGGTACCGTCCCGTTCCAACCGCGGCAAGTACTGGGCAAGTCCGTCCGCCCACTCACGGTCCGCGTCCGGGTGTGCGACGTATCGACGGATGATCTCGTGAAGGGAATCGCGCGTCGCTTGGTGCAACCCGTAGGTGATGCCCGCCCGGTCCGGGAGGACGATGATCGCCGAGTAGTCGCCCTCGGGCTTGCCGGTCTCGAACGTCGAGAGGATGGCCTGGATGACCCGCTTCTTGTCGGCGTACGTCGGTGGCAGCATCGAGACCTCTTCTGGTTCGGGTACAGGTTCGCGCATGACCGCATCCGGCCATTCGAACCGAGGCGGCGCGGCCGGGAGGGTCGGCGTGTCCGAATCGAGAATCTGCGGCGGTTCGGCACCGGAGCGGGGGAGGTCGAACAACATCTCGAAGAATTCGAGGATGAACTTCCATACGGTCATGGGTTCGTCCCTTCGGTCACGACCGATCCATGCGCCTGCATCGCCGAGAAATTGGTCTCGAACGTCGTAGTGAACCGGTTGATCGTCACCGGATCCCCACCGTCGATGACGCGCTCGAAGGTGATGAACTCGCGCTGGGTGATCTTGCCGTCGCCGTCGTCGATGTCCATCATCGCCTTGGACTTTTGACGGTACTCGATCGTTCGCCCGCGTGTGGTCGCGCGAGCGTACTTGCCGTTACCGGGCGGTGCGCGTCCCGCCATCAATCATCTTCAGCGGCGAGTTCCTTGCCGGCCACAATGGTCGCGGACATCGCCTTGCCCATCGTCCACGCGTCCGCGGTATCGACGAGGCCTTGGGCCCCAAGAAGGGCGAGGAGCATCTTGGTCATGGCGTCGAGCGTCTGTTCGTCGAGCGGCACGCCCGCGAGGTCAGCGATGACGACGGCGGCGACGCATGCGACAGTCGCGAGCAGCTTTCGGGATACGAATTTCGACAGGTCCATTGGTGCTCCAGATCAGAGATCGGCGTCAGGGTGAACCTTCGCGATCGCGATTGTCAAGGTGTCGATCTTGGCGTCGAGCGTGTCGACCTTCCCGGTGAGGGTCTCCAGTTCGCTCTGGGTCGCGCCCGCTTGCAACATCGATCCGCTGCCACCCGCAAGCGGGATGCCGAGCACGAGCGCCGCGATGTAGACCCACTGCGGGACGAGGAAGCCGTTTGCGGTAGTCTTGGTGTCCTCACTCACGCTTCGCCTCCTTCCGCTCTTTGCGGGCTGCTCGTTTCGCTTTCCGGCGTGCCTGTCGTGCGGCCCGTTTCACCGGATCGACCTTCACCTTGTCGGCGAACCACGCGACGATCTTCTCGAACGCTTCGTCGTCGTGCGCCTCGAGGAGCTTCCCTGCCGGCCCGGGGACCAGCTTGTCGAACGGAACGATGCCGTCGAGGAACCCAGCGATCGCGCGGGTTGTCTTGTCCTCGTCATGCCCCGCCTCGATGAGCTCGTCGGCGAGGTCAACTGCTTCTTCAACAAGTACGTCGACTTCAACGGAGCCCATGGCGGCAACCTCCGGGGCCACTGTATCAGCCCGAGGGCCGATGGTCACTTGTAGGCAAAGCTGTCTGCTACCTGAAGATGTGCATGGCTGCGGAGAAGACGTCTGGATTGCCCGAACCAGAACGTTTGAGTTGAAGCTCCCATATCGCCGGTAGCGCAGCCAGACTGGTCAGCGCGCCCATGTCTACGATCGCCTTCGTTCCGTTCGTTTGTACGGCACATTCACAGACCGTTTTGCTTTGTCCGATATCAACGATCTTCGCCTGCCAGTCGTCCCCGGTTCCGTACCCGATGATCTTGATTGCAGATGGCATTCCAGATTCATCACTTCCGGGCCAAATGAAAGAAGCGACAGTGACGTAGCTGACGCCGGACATCGTAAGCTCGGGATTGAACGAATACGACTGCGACGTTCCGGTTTCCGCTTTCCAGATCGCCGCGCCTTCTGAAGCGTCCATGCAGATCCAGACGTTCCCGTCTTTCGCTTGGATTTTCGAACCGACTGCCCAGCCTTTGGTACTGTCGTCCGTTCCAGTCGGGACATCGCGCGTGTTGGAGAGGTCGCTGTTCGCGTCAAACCGGGCACGGAACTCGGTCTTCGACGCGTCGATCGGGTGTTCGGGGTCAACAGGGCACTCTGATGGTTCGGGCTCACCGACCGAGATGTTGACCAACTCGTAACGGTTGTCGATGGTGCACCACACGCGCCACTGCTGTCGTTCTGCACTCATCAGCCGGTCTCACGTGAGTAGGAGAAGGACGCCCCGCCGATGTCCAAGTACCGTTTCCAGACTCGAAGCGTCACGATGCACCGTCCGCGATGGTACCTGATGCGATCGATCGTCGTCGGTACGCGGCTCCAGCCGAACTCGGGGTCTGTAAACGCGATGAGATCCCCTCGCCGCCGCTTGAAGTACACGTCCGGCGAACAGACGTAGTCGACGATGTACGACGGGAACGCGTAGTGATCGACGAGCCAGTCGGCGACGTAGTTGGCCAGTGCGTCGCCAACGATGTACCGGCTCTCGATCGGCGACAGCTCGCGCGCCCCGATGAGTTGGGCACTGGTCGCACACAAGGTGCTGTTGAGCTCGTCGCGGGTAACGACGCTCTCGAACAGGTTCAACTGCGCGTCGTAGTTGTACTTGAGTGTGAACCGGTTGAAGAGATTGCTCTTCGGTTCCTCTTCGACCAACGTGTCGCGATCGTAGCAGGGGTGTTGGCCGGCGATCCACTCGTCCTGAATCGCGCCGCGCCGATCGGTGAGGACGGGCCCATATCCGCCATTTTCCCAGACCATCGAAATCATCGGGAACGACGGCAAGAACCCTGTCTCTGCCCACTTGATGCCGGTCGCGGCAGACGCGTTGCCGCTTCCGTTCGCCATCACTTGCACCTCGGTGAACCGGGGCATCTTTGCCGCGGCAGTCGAGTACAATTCGGTGTTGGTGCCTTGGGTGCCGAGGGGTGTGAACGACTCCAGCATGTGCCGTAGTGCTTCGACCGGCGTCAAGTCGTCGCCCGCGTGCTCCGCAGCTACGTAGACGACATCGGTATCTGCCCACGTGGTGCCGGGCTTGTTGAATTCGATGTACGAGACCGGTTCGCCTTTCAAGTCGATAGCTTCAACAAACAGGTGCCCGTATTGCGCATCCAACGTCCCGTACTGAACGCCGTTGACAAAGACGCCCGTGACAGTGAACCCGTGACCGAAAGCGTAGACGAAGAGGTTGTCAGCACCTGTCGGGAAGTCGGTGACTCGAATCGTCGGGATGACGTTGTAGCCGTTGAGGATGATCGGGTACCGCTTGCCCACTCCCGTCTTGTGTACGTCGGCCCACCGAGACTCATCGACCACCCAGACGGGCATGACGCTGCCGATCGTTTCCTTCGGGTCGACGATCTCGAAGTCGACCACTTCGTTCCGCTTCCGCGGCCCGCCTTGCGACCCGAACCGAACGCCAGTGATCTCGCCCCGCAGCACGACATACCGCGTGTCGTGATCGCCGCCTTCCACCTGCAAGTACACCTCTGCGAATCCCGACAGCATCCCGCCCCGGTCGATGATGTCGTTGATCTTCAGCTTCTCGCCGTCGATCGTCAGTGCCAGACTCCGGGCACTGCTGGTTCCGCTGCCGAACGTGTATTCCTGGTTGATCTCGGGCTCTGCGATCAACGCGGCGACTGCGGAGTGGTCGGTTCCGTTGCGGCCCGAGGTGGTCGTGATCGGCACCGTCGCCACCGAGATCCGGTTGAACTCCGCCGTCCCGCCGAACACCAAGTCGGCCACCATGATGACTTCCCGCATCAGCGGATCTCGACGAATGATCTCCGCCCACGTCGCGGACACCCGCGCCCCGGACTGTCCCGGTGCAAGCGCGAACCACCGCTCCCACTGTTCGAAGACCGGCGATACCGCGATTGTCGCGTCAACGGGGGGCATCGACTACGCCTCTCGCTTCGCCGGACTTCCAGTCTGGGGCCGTCCGAGCGTCAATCCGGCCCCGAACCCGGACCGAGGGATCTGGCGCGCCATACGGGCAGTCAGGGCGATTGCTGCGGACATCACACCACCTCTTCGAACTGGATCGACTGATCGCCGGCAGTCCGCTTGTCGGACTTGGTATCCCGGTACCACGCGGAGTTGTCTTGCTGCGACCCCGACACGATACGGCCATGGAGGTTCGACGCGTTGGGGCGATCTTCGTCAAGAACAAGGGTGATCGGCAGCACTTCGTACGACACTGACTGCAATGCGAACCGCAACAGATCGCGCTGCCGTTGCGAGACGTCGCCGACGAGCCGGCCCTGGATCGACCGCTGTTCCGGCGCCTCTTCATAGGCCCACGTCACCGCGCCCCGGCTACGGAAGTGCGTGACGTTGGGCTGTTCGTTGTCGGTGAAGGCCCAGTCGAGCGGAACGTCGATGTTGACTCGTCGTCCGATCGTCGCGTGACCGATGCGGTAGTAGCCTTCTTCGGTCTGCTGATCGATGAACACGACCCTAATGTAGGTTGCCCCGGGAACCGACGCGAACTCGGTCACACTGTCGACGCCGAAGATGACGACGTCGTCCGCCGCAGCGTACCCCTCCGCGGAAGCCGTGCCGGAGAGGTTGTCCAGATGCCAGTGCGACGCGATCGACTGACGGGAGATCAGGTGGCTCAACTGTGACGCGAGACCATCGACGGCGCGGACGTAGAACTCCTCCGCTTCCCGGTCGATGATCGACTCGTCGGCCCCGCTCACGGTCACCTCGATCCGTTTGTTGTTCACGGACGCGATCGGCAGCTGGGTCGCCTTCGTCCCGAACCGGGCAGTGTCGACGTCGACCGACAGCAACGGGGCGATGAAGTCTGCCAGCACAGACATCTCGAACCGCATGCGGCGGGTGTTGGTGTTGAACAGCGCGACCGTATCCAACGACTCCTGCAGACTCGCGGCCGAATCGATCCGGAACACGACCTCTTCGGCCTTCGTCCACTTGACGTCGAAGAATGCGATGCGGGACAGGTTCGGCGGGGTGACGCCGACCCAACTCGTCAGGTTGATATCGAGGAAGCCGCTGGGACCGGCGACGCCGACGAACTCGAACTTCTGCCACCCGGTCGCAACGCCGTTGAGGTCTTTGCCTTCTTGTTCGGTCGCGTCGGCACCGTCGCCGAAGTCAACCGAGATCCCGTTGCCGTCGCTCTGGCCGACCTCGGAAATGTAGTTGGCCCAGAACGACACGACGTACACCGCCCCCTCGGTGAGGGTGGTAGCAAACCGCATGAAGATTCGCGGCGTGAATGCACTGGTCGAGTTGAATTCGAGCACCTGCGCGTTCGCCGCCACACCGAACGGGTCAGTGGTCGTTCCGAAGACGACCACGGTGTCGCCCGCACCCGGGCCCAAAGTCCAACCCCCGGCGTCGTAGATGCTCTCTTGGCCTGACCCGACGAGATTCGCGGGCAATCCGGTGCTCCGGTACTCGATTCGGGGCGAGTCTTCGAAGACACGTTCCGCCGCGAAGACGTGATCGAGCTCAAGATCGAATTGATCTTCCTCGGCACCGCCCGCACCTGTCACTTCGACCGACACTTGGCCGCCGACTTCAACCGGTTCGCCTTCGGCCGACGCCATGCCGAGCAGGTCGATCGGGTTGGTGAAGTCTGGGAAGCCAGCCGAGCCCACCCGTTCTCCGGGCTTGTTCGACGGCTGACCGCTCTGGCGCAGTTGGTCGATGCCGTTGACATCGAACTCGCGCCAGTCGCTCGTGACGGTCACGGCCCCGACGTTGTGAGCGATGTTGCCCCAGCGGACGCGGTTGTCGAGAACACCTCCCGACGTCACGACGACCGTACCGGTGGAAGTCCACGCCGCTTGTGGTCCGGCTGCGGGGTTCAGTTCGCGGACAGCGACGGCGATGTTGAAGCCGGCACCGATGCCGCTCCAGATGCGGATCTCCCAATACTTGCCGTTGTCGAAGTCACCCGTGAGGTCGGCGACATCGGCAGCCGCAAGCAGGTCGCGAATCCGAATCGTACCGGCTCCGATCCGCACCTCGAAGTGCCGGTGCCCGGTCGCCGCACCCGCGCTGCCGTTCGCGAATCGGCACTCCACACCAACGTTCGAAGAGGTGTGGACGGACGAACTCGGGTTCTCGCCGAGCCGGAACACGCCGCGGATGCAAGAGCCTTCGAACCGGCCGACGCCCGTAGCATTGCCGCCCCATTGCTCGGTACCGCTGGCGACGATGAACTCGGAGTACGCGGTGTCGCCGTTCGCGAACGTCTGGTAGCGGATGCGGTCCATATTGACGGCGATCGTTCCAGGCGTACCCGTCGCGCTGGTCGTCCACAAGCTGCCGAGTGCAATACCAGGAACGCCGCGGGTCGGGTACCACGCTTCGCGCCACATCGGAACGTATGCGCCAGCGCTGCCGACGTCCGACGCGGAGTTGAGGTCATCGATCAACTGCACGATCCCGATCGACCGATCATTCCATCCAAGGGCGTAGCAGAGCGACATGAGGTTGATCTCGGCGCCCGCCCCGGTGCGGTTCGCCCACACCAACGAGAACCGATCGCCAGCCCAGATGGCCTGTCCCCGGCTCGGGGTGTGGACGCGTCCCGGTTCGTCGCTCATCGGTTCCATGATCTCCCACGCGGGGCCGACGATGAACGACTCCAACGCATCTTCAGGGCGACGTCGTTGGATGCTCCAACCGGCCGCGCCGCCGGCAGTGTCCAACCAGGTGTGCCACTCCCAGATCCAACCCATCGCGCGGGCCTGGAAGAAGCACGAGAACGTACCGATTGGCGGCGACTGGGCCGAAGACGCGATGTTCGTCCAACCCCCGGCTCCCCGGGCCGAGGCGTGAAAGGCGTTGTTCGCACCGTCTAGGAACACGAGCAGGAAACCGCCTTCGTCATCGACACCGACGACGCTGTGCGGGCCGGGGTTGGTGGTCGAGAGGTTGTCGCCGATCGTAATCGTCGAGACGTTGGCGGCGAACGCCCAGGTGATCCCGCGGTCCGACGACACAATGGTGCCCAAGTCTCCCGACGACTCGGTGTACGTGATCCGCAACCAGTCGCCTGCGACCGCGAACGAGAACTGATCGACGACATCGATGGAGAAAGGAGGGTTGGTCTTGATGAACACTCGGGCCGCTACGCGGGTGAAAGTCTTGCCGCCGTCCGCGGAGTGGTAGATGTCGAAGTCGAGTGCGAGGTTGCCGCCTGCGGACGAGTACTGGATCAACACAGCCATCGCGATCGTGCCGTCGCGCAGTTCGACCATGCGGCAGTTGTTCTTGTCCGACGTCGGCACCAGCTCCTTCAACGTGAAGCTCGCAGTCGTCCACTCGTCGTACGCGTCCGTGTCGATGTTCCGGTACTGGATGCCGACGACAGGCGGATTGACCGTGTCGTCGATGTTCGCGACCACCTGTCGCCGGAACTTGGACGCGTAGACCATCGCGATGTTGTCCGACGCGATTGCCGTCTGGTCACTGGTCGCGTGGAAGCCCCAGAACTGCCGCGGGTCATCGACGCCCAAGAACTCTGTGTCCAGGTCGGCCAACGGGCGTTGAATCCATTCGGCGTCTCGAGCGGAACCAGCGTTGAGGAGCCGCATCGTTCGATCGACGGCGTCCGTGTCCGGGAAGCCAGTCTGCAACGGGATCAACAGCCCGAAATTGTCGGCCTGCGGGACGATTGACCCAACCTTGACCCCGGCCTCGGTCGTCACGCGTTCGATATTGTTCGCACCGAGGAGCAGCTTCGACGGGACTACGAAGTAGCTAACGGGCTTTTTCGCGAGATTCACTGTGGGTCACCGTCGTGTGGAGAAGGAACTGAAGTCACCGCGATCGAATCCAACCGATACGCCACTGGCGCGTCGCATCTCTCGTGCAATCTTGACACCGTGTCCCCGAGCTTGCGCCTGGGCCTGCACCGCGTCGAGCACGCGCCCTTCTGCCATAACGACTACTTCCAGCGTTTGCTGACCACCGCCGCCTGCGCCGAACGATTGCGCAGCGCCGGCCGCAGCGGGGCCGCCGCCGACACCTTGTGCGTTGCGGTCAGCGGGAATGACCGCTTCGCCTTTGTGAACCGTGACCCGCATCGTCGCTGGGACGTAGTTGATGCCGGAGAACGCACTGGTGTCACTGTCTTTCTTCTTGCTGAAGATGTTGAAGAAGCCTTTGATCGCATTCCAGATGCCCTCCGCAATGGCCTTCAGCGCCTGCCCCATGCCCGCAATGATGGCCTTGAACAGTTCGAACACAATCTTGGGCAGCTTCGGGAGCAGCTTCGTGATGATGCCGCCAACCAGCGCAACGGCAATCTGGGGCAACGCCGCAACGATTTCGAGGATGATCATCGGGATCAGCATGATGAACCCCTCGATGAGGTCCGGCAAATGGTCGATGAACCCGAGGATGATGTCGGGCAATGCGGAGAGCAACGTGGTGATGAGGTTCGGGATTTCGCCCAGTACGGCACCGACGAGTTCGGGAATCGCGAACAGGATCGCGGAGATGATCTGCGGGATGGCTTCGACGATGGACTGGATGAGTGGCGGCAACGCTGCAACGACGGCCTGAATCAACACCGGGATCCCTTCCACGATGGCATCGAGGATGAGCGGAATCGCGTCCACGAGTGCCTGGAGGATCTGGGGGATCGCGATCGCAAGCTGCTCGATGAGGGCCGGCAACGTCTCGGTCAACAGCGTGGTGATGAGAGACGGCAGCATCGTCAAGACGGTCTGAACGATCGACACAAGGCCCTGCAACACGGCCTCGAACAACGCCGGCAACTGACCGATGATCGCGTCGATCAGGCCCGGAAGGCTGCTGACGAGCGCATCGATGACCATGGGGATCGCGTCGATCACCGCCTGGATGACTTCGGGGATCCGCGCCGCCAACTGTTCAAGAGCGGGACCGAGCCCGTCGACCAACGCCTCGACGAACAAGATCGCGTTGTCGACGAGCCCATCGATGAAGTCGACCGCGGCTTGGCCGAAATCGAACTTTTCGACCGCGCCTTCAAACGCGGCCTCTTGCGCCTGTTTCTGGGCCAACTCTTCGGGAGACAGTTCCTCTTCATCTGCGACGGCTTCGGCCGCGGCCTCGCCAGCAGCTTGTTGCGCTTCAAAGAGCCCAGTGAGGAGATCGGCGACACTGAACGTGAACCCGGTGAACTGATTGATGAGGCTCTGCAATGCGTCCGACGCCTGCATGAACCCGGCCGCGATCGCCGGTCCGATCTTGACCGCGACCTCGCCCACCTTCGCCATGACCTGCACGGTCCTCTTGGACAGCGAAAGGATGCCTTTGAGTGCCGCGCCGCCCACCTTTCCGGCGATTCGGAGGCCCTGGGCGAACTTGCCCGTACCGCCGCCCAGCGCCTTCAGCTTCTCGGCGATCGGCGCGAGCTTGTCCGCGAAGAACTTGAGCGGCTTGGTGATCAACGCGGCCTTGATCGACGCGCCCAGCTTCGACAACCGGGCGGTCAGCTTCACCAACGAGATCCCGGTGTCATCCCACGCGTCCTTGAACGCTGCGGCAGACTGCTTGGCACTGCGGTCTGCGTCGCGGGCAACGCCGTCGAGGAACTTCTGCCACTTGGTCCGCTCGTCTTCGATCACTTCGGTGCTGGCCGCGGCGATCTTGGCGTCGAACAACTCCGAGATCACCAGCTTCTGTGCGGCCGTCGCACCGGCCAGTTCGACCAACGTGTCGGCCTTTTCCAGTTCGAGTCGTTCGATCTCGTTGAGACCGTCGGCTCGCAGACTGCGGATCAACCCGGCCGCCCGCATCTCGGCGTCGAGGCGCTGGTCGAGTACTTCCTGATCGCGCTCCTTGGTCCGCAGGAGTTCCAACGACGTCAGCGCGTCCTGCTTCTCTTCCTCGAGGTCCGCGATCGATTCCCCGGCTGCCTTGCGGCGCGCGATCTCGTCGTCGAACATCTCGGCCAACTCTTCGGCCCGGGTCGCGAACGTCTGCTCGAACGCTTCCTGTTCCGTCGCGCCAACAGCCTCGATCTCGCGACGGATCCCCTGCATGGTGTCGCGGACCTTGCGGCCGAACGCGACGACGGCCTGCGCAGCGTCCTCTTGCTTCTTCGTCAACCGCTCTGTCGAATCGCCGGCCAGGCCCAACCCGAAGCTGAACTTCTCCGTCTCGTCCGACGCCCCGAGCGTTCCTTCCTTGAACTCGTCCAGCGACGTCGTCAACGCATCCAGTGCGGTGGTCTGGTCTACGATCTTCCTCGTGAGTGCATCGCGGACCGCCAACGACGCGGTACTGGACTTCAATTCGGCCTTGTTGGCGGCGACGAACTCCTTGAGGCTGACGACCCGCCGTTCAACGGCATCGAGGCCCGCCTCTTCACGCAGCAACAGTGCGGCCTGGACCGTCGAGAACTCACCGTTGACGAGGATCAGTTCCCCTTGCCGGAGGAGCCGTTCCGCCTGCACATCGTCGAGTCGCAGGAGGGTGTCGATTTCCTTCTTCCAGGCTACCGTCAAGTCGTCGGTAGTCCGCAGTTCGTCACGCTTGGCCCGCACCGTCTCCTTGGTGTCCAGCAGGATCTGCGCGGACCGACGCTGGCGCAGCTTCAACGCGTCCCGCTCCGCCCGGGAGACTTCGGCCTGGGCGTCGGCCAGATCCCGCGTCGAGTCCGCCGCGCTCCTGTTCTTGAAAATCAGACGGCCAAGAACGGCGATCACGGTGATGATGCCAGCGATCAGCGGTACAAGACCACCGCTGGCGACGGTCACCGCTCCAGCGAATGCCGACATCGACACCGTTGCGGCAGCAAGCGCCGGGAGCATTGCCATGATCGCAGCAGTGACCTTGATGACCAGAATCGCGGAAAACACGGCCGCGAACAGGATCAACAGTTCATCGAGAATGGGCGACAACCGCAAGAACAACGCCGCCATCGTACCGAGCGAGATCAAGATGGGCGTCAACACCGTTCCAAGGTCTTGCAGCGCGATGAGCCCCTTGGAGATCGAGATGGCCGCTTCCCGGGCGTTGTCGTTGATGAAGTCCGTGATCTGCGTGAGGATGCCGGTGAACCCACTGCCGATCACTTCGGACTGGATGCCGAGCTCTGCGCCAAGCTCTCGGAAGAACCCGGCGATGGAGTCGAGAAGTTCAGCGAACGGTCCCTGGTACGTCGCGAAGATCGTAAGGAAGACCTCTTCGACTGCCGACCGGATCTCGGCGACCTTGCCGATCACGTTGTCGGTCATCTCGGAGTAGGTGTCGTTCGTTACGCCAGCCGAGTCTTCCAGCTTCCGGAGGAGGGTGCCGTATTTGTCGGCCGCTTCGATCGCGTCGGAGACGTCGATGCCTTCTTCCGCCAACTCTTGCAACCGGCGCACTTCAGCCGCCGACTTCGCCATGTCGCCAGCCAGCTTCTTGACGTTCGCGCCGGCCCGAGTACCGAAGATCTCGATGGAGTCTGCGACGGTGATGCCAGCTTCACCGACTGCGAGCATCACCTCTTGGAACGACCGTGTGGCCGGGTTGATGTCTGCGACCGTCAGGCCGTACCGCGCGAGTGCTTCGGCGGCCTTGTCGGTCGGATTGGCGGCCTTGACCATCATCATCCGGAACTGGGTACCGGCCAACGAACCTTCGAGACCGAGATCACGGAACTGCGCGACGGCGGCAGTCGTCTCCTCGATGCTCATCTCCAACGAGGCGCCGACCGTGCCCGCGAACTTCATCGCCTGGGCCAAGTCCTCCATGGCGAACAACGAGTTCTGGGTCGCGACGGTGAACACGTCTGCGACGCGGACCGACTCTTCGGCGTTGATGCTGAACTGGGCCATCGACGCCGCAACGATCTCCGCGGATCGTGCGAGGTCGATGTTGGCACCACCGGCCAGCTTCAACGCGACCTCTGCGGATTCCATAATCTGCTCGGTCTTCAGACCGGCACGAGCCAACGCCTCCATGCCTTGCGCCGCTTGGGTTGCAGTGAATGCGGTCGTTGCGCCGAGTTCCCGGGCCCGTGCGGTCAACGACGCAAGCTGCTCTTCGGTCGCTCCAGACACCGCGGCGACGGCGTCCATCTGCTTCTCGAATTCGGAACCGACCAGTGTGGTTGCCGCAGCGAATGCGGTGAGGGCGACGATGCCGATCTTGAACGCCTTCGCGACCGCGTCCATCGTGAACGTGGCAGTCGAGTCGATCTGCTTGCCGGCCCGCTTGAGGGCCTTCTCGGAGATTTTCAGCTCCTTGAGGAACTGGTCGTCCTCCAAGAACAGTTCGACGAGCAGCTTTCCAATACTGGTTTCGCCTGCCACTGCGCCGACCTCCTGTGCGAGTGTAGCCTACCGGGGTGTTCTATCCTTCGGGGGGGGCTTCCGGCGACACTTGACGTGTGCGGACCCGGACCGGGGCGGACCCGATCGCACGCAGCATCGCGGCTTCCTTCTGTGCATCGGTTGCGTAATCGGCGTTGCGGTGACTGCCCTTCTTGGGGCGGCGGCGCGTTTCGCCCGCCACCTTGCCGGGCTTGAACTCGCCACCCATCGCAGCCATCAGCGGCTCTGCCGCCATGTTGAACAGGTCGATCTTGTGCGACATGACGGCCGCAGCCAACAGGCCGATCTGTTCGAACGAGTACTTGTCGATGAGTTCGTCGAAATCGTACCCGGCACCGATCAAGATGCCGAGCGTCTTCAGCAAGTCCTCTTGCGAAAGCTCTACGCTATCGCTATCGCTTCCTCGTTCGGGACCACCGCCTGGATCAGATCCAGCAGCTTCGTCGCGAGGCGAATGCAGAAAGGGACAAGTCCCCCGACGATCTCCTCCACTGCGAACAGGTCCGCGACGTGCTTCTCTTTGTCCCCAGCGTCTTTTGCCGCGGCGATCGCACCTTCCACCACCTTCGGGTGAGCGTCGGCGAACGCGTCGCACAGCGTCTCGAGGACAGCTTCGTTCGATGCGAGCTTGATGATCACCGCGCCGATCTCCTTCACCCCGTCGACCTTGAAGTCTTGGAGCTCGGGTGTGTCCGCGCCGAGGTTCAACAGCTTCTCGATGTGCCGCATGACCTTGATTTGGCGACGGGCGGGCAACGTCGGGCGGACGTTGTACTGGTTGCCGTACACATCCTCGATCATCACGCTGTCGGGCGGCACCAGCCGCAGCAACATCGCACGCACTTTGCCCATCGCTTCGCCGGGCTCTACAACTGTCTGATTCGGGTCCGCGGCCGGCTCGATGCCGTCCTCTTCGGTCGTATCCATGATTCCTCCGGGTTCGCCTCTCGGACGTGCCGGGAGGGTAACACGGGACACGCCCGTCCGGGGGTCACACTGCGCCGTACGGGCGGCTACTGGGTTCGAGCGGGTTCCGGACCGCCGCGGGGGCGGACGCCCCATACGGCGAGTCAGGGCTACTCGTACGCGACGACCGTGACGACGTCGGTGGCCTGAATGTCCGGACCGGCTCCACCCGCGAGGGTCAGCAGGAGGCCATCCGCGGTCGCAGTCATGAGGTCGTTCGCCGTGAAGCGCTTCGCGCCGGTCGAGAGGTGCGCCTGCCAAACGAAGTGGGCCGGCTGGAAGGGCAGATCGATGCGGACACCGGTTGCGGTGATCATCGCCGCAGTGACGGTGATCTCGGTCGTGACCTTGACCCGCGATGCCTTGGCCCGTCCGGCGAGGGTGTTCAGGTTGACGTTGCCGACGTCCCAGATGTCGGACGCGTCGGTGAGCGCCTCGGCCAGCACGATCGACGGAGAGGCAGACTGCAAGTCGCCACCGGGGCGCGTCGCGGTCTGGATCACGACGGTTGCACCAACTTCGGTCGCGAGGACCGCTTCGGTACCGTTCGCCAGGGCGGGAGCGTCCGTCGCGACGTTCGTGATGTTCGCGTGCAGGTTGTCGGCGTCCACTGCGTTGATCGCGTCGACGAGGTTGTCGCGGGTGTTCGCGACCGCGCCATCGAGCTCAACTGCGATGTTGGCGTCGTCGGCAACAGCGCCAGCCGTCGCGACGAACTCGTAGACGTCAGCACCGATGGTGAGCGTGTCGGTCGCAGTCGGTTCGGTCGCAATGGCGATCACCGCGACAGCGATGCTGCCCGGGTCATGCAGCAGATCGAAGACCTGGCGGCCGGTCGCGCGGTTGCGGAGGCCCGCCATGAGGCGGCGGCGGTCGAATTCGTCGAGGATGATGGCCAAGGTATTTCTCCAAGAACAGGGCTTTCACCCCGTACCAATCAGTTTCTAGAGCTCACGAAGGATCTGGATCAGCTGCTCGTCGCTGTTGAGGGACGCAGAGGCCCAATCGGTTGCGGCGCGCAGGGCCTTCCAGTTGTACTCGAACTGGTGCTCGTCGTGGGTGAACGGCAGCGAGACGTTGCCTTCACCGACCGCGCGCCAGACGTAGACGTTGATGGTGTTGCCCGACAGGCACATCTCGTGCTCGACGTGCAGTGCGACCTCGGTCGGACAGGGTTCGCCACCGAAGGCGAACGCCTCGAACGTGCCGGACGCGGACGTGTTGCCGGCCCCCAGCGCGAACGCGAGCGAGTCGAAGTTCCACTCGATGCTGGTCACCTTCACCATCACCATCTGGCTCTGGAAGAAGGTCAGCTCGATCAGCTTCGGGTTGCCCTGCATGATGTCGCGCTGTTCGGACGCGAACTCGACGGTCACGCCATCTTCGGTGATCGCGCCGACATCGACGGACGGCGTAGTGCCGGCAACACCCAGGAAGAGGCGGCCGGGGCCGAAGCTGATGTCGTTTCGAGTGACGGTCGGGAGGTTGAGAGGCAAGGTACCCTCCTGCGGAGGTGGGGGTTGAAGTCCTTGCGCCTCAAAGGGCGTCAGATGACCGAGCGTAGCACGCGCAATGGACTGGTGCTACCCGGGCGACTCGGGCGGGTCCGGCGAATAGTTCATCGTGTTGACCGCAGAACAGTGGCGGCAGACCACTTGGACGAGTCCCGGGTCGATGAATTCTGCGACAGCTTCCATGATCTCGGCGATCACTTCCGGCGCAACTTTTTGTGCCGCGCCAATCGCGAGCGCTGTTTCCGCCATCGAGTCGGTGTTCGCACCACCGACCTTGACGAACACGACGTGGTCCTTGTACCGCAGCCGGAGGATGTCTTCCTCGATGTCGTAGAAACCGAGCAGCGACTTGCACTTCCGGCACTTCCACATCGAGTCGGCGATCGCCCGACCGGACGACGGCGACGACTTCTGGTTGTACCCGGGCGTGTGGCGGGCGATCGCCAACATGTCGCGCTCGAGGGTCGCCATCTGCTTCTTGAGGGCTTCGTATCGTTCGTCGCTCACGTCTGGTTCACCACTGGGATCGCGAACGTCGCGTGGCATCCCGAGCACTTGCCGCCGACGACGCGGTGGGCCTGCGTCAGCTTCGACAGACAGATTGCTTCGCCTGCGGACAACTTCAACACCACCGTCTTGCACCCGCTCGGGCACAGGATCTCGGTCGACACCGTTGGCTCCCGAAGGGTCTGTAGTCCTGGTTGGGTCTTCATCGCGCACCTCTCTACCCCGTTGCTGTAACGATCCATCGGCCGCGGACGAACCACCCGCCGACTTTGTCGTTCCACCCGTCAACCGGGCGCTGTGTTTCTCTTGGGATCCCCGCGACGTCGGTGACGCCCGCGAGACTGACCCGACTGTGCTGCAACGAGTTGAACGCGGCGTCATACGCCTGTGCAGCTTCGTCGAGCGACTTCTTCGAATACCCGTACAACTCCATCGACTGCGACTGCACGGCACTGTGCCACCGGGCGAACCCCGACAGGAACTCGAACACGAGCAGCGGGAACTGGACGCTCTTGACGTCCGAGTCGGACAGATGCGATCCATGGACGCGGTCGTCGACGATGGCCTTCACCGCCGCATCGGCCATGAGGTGGGCGCGGAGGACTTGTCGCAGCTTGACGGTTTCCAGTGCCATCGTCACCTCGTGAAGCGGAGAGTGCCTTGCGACCGCATCGCGCGGCCCAGCTTGTCGGTGATCTTGCGCATCATCTTCGCCTGGACGAACGGGGCCTGCGCGGTGTCCCAGAGGACGTCGCGGGGAATGAGGATCGACGTCGGCTCCGACCCAACGACGTACCGAACGTGAGGGGCGATCGCGGTGTCGAGCCACACGCGGTACCGCAAACCGGCCCTGGACCCGAACAGGGACGACTTGAGCGATCGGAGCATCGCTTCGGATTGCGAGTGAACGCGGTTCTGTGGGCCCAGCAACGACTTCGTACCCGAGTGATGGATTCGGATCCCGCCGTGGCGCTTGGCGTACGGGTGACCGAGTGCCGTCAATGCGGCCTGATCGTGATCGCGCAAGCTGATGTTCTGTTTGATGAGTCGCTTCAACTCGTCGCCGCCAGCACGAGCGGCTTCCTTGGCGGCTTTCTGCTCCGACAACCGGACCTTTCGGATGTTGACGATAGTCGTCGTGAGCGTGCCGGCCTTGAAGCGAATCATGCAGCATCCTACCCCGCTCCTTCCGACTCGGCGGCGATCGGCGGGAAGTCCGGCAACGGTGCAGGCTCCTTCGATCGGTCGTGGTCGATGACCGGGTGTGGCGGCGCATAGGCTTGAAGGAACGTCCCGATGCGATCTGCAACTGGCGTGAACGGATGCGTGTCGACCAACCGGTCTCGGCACGATTCCATCAGCCACCGAGCTTCCCGCAGATGGAAGAACGCCATTTCCTTGAACGGCAAGTAGCTCTGCCCAGAACACAGAATTGCCCGACCGTAGCACTGGACCGCGAGATCGGTGTGCCCGTCGTTGGCGTAGTGGAACCCGAGCGACACCCACGCTCCCGGGCTGTGCGGGTGTTCATCGAGCTCGAGACGCAACAGCTTCTCGTAGTGTTCGAGCTTGTCGCCCATTCGGGCTTCGCCGAACGCCATGCCGCGATGTTGCAGTGTGAACGGCGCGTAGAACAGGCCTGGGTGGATGCCCATTTCTTGCATCATCTTGATCGAGTCCGAGAACCCTTCGTGGACGCGTCCGGTCATCCTCATCGCGACGTCCCCGTCGAGCCGAGACATGCGTACGTTGTCGCTGATCGTGGGCACTCCGTCGTCAGCCCGCGGATTCGCAACCTTCAGCAACCAACCACATCGTCTCGGGCTGTCCGCCATCCTGCGGACAGCCATGCAGTCCCCGGCCCGATCGCCCATCCATTCGTCCGGGTCGAAGAACAACGCCCAACCGAGTCGTTCATTCTTCCGAAGTGCATCGATCCCCGCGTTCCGCGCTTCCGCGATGTGGTCGTTCAACTCCTTGGTGACCCAGGTGGCCTGGAAGAACTTGACGGTCGCGTCCCACTCTGCCGATCGTTCGTGCTCGGGCGGGTCGGTCCAGACGATGACCGCTTCGTCGATCAATCCGTGGACGTCGTCGAGCCACCGCGCGAGGTCTTCTGCACGCTCGCGGTGGTAACAGAGCATGTGCAGTCCGACGCCGTTCTTCGGGTTGAACCGAGTCAACCGCATGCCTTCCACTTTGTCGTCCATCGGCGCGCGACGGGCCCGATCGAAGTCGGTCATCATGCCGAAGATGCGGACTCGCATGCCCGCGGTTCGTACCGACTCGGATCCGAATGCAGGTGCGGCCGGGACGCCACCATCTGCTGCTTCGGCACAGATCCGACGCGGCCCGACGCGCCACATCCGGACGGCGTGCTGTCCGCCCTTGTACGTACCGCCATCGCCGAAGGGAGCATCTTCGCGAATCATCTGGGATGTCTCCCAGTGCGTCAACATCCCGAAGTCCCATGCCGAGACCAACGGATTCGGATGGCACGCGAGGCGATCCATGTGGGCGCGAGTGACGCGCGGTTCGATCAACTCGTCCTGGTCGATGTGAACCAGCCAGGAGTTGAGGCTGATGTCGGTCGGGCCGACGACGTCCGACACCACTTCTTCAGCCCGAACGATCGCGTAGTTGATCTCGGCCTTCCGGTCCGGCAATCCGATCCAGATGTGAACCCGGACCGGGAAGCCTTCTGGGACGCTGGCAACCAACCACAACCGGACGGCTTCACACACCGCCTCTTCTCCTTGGTTGTCGCAGTCGTTCAGCAGCTTCCGGTCGATCACCGACAACTTGGCGTTGTCGTACGCCTGGGCGTGTTGCAGGTCCATCGGGTTGTTGCCGATCACGACCTCGATGCCGTCGCACAGCTTGCTGTGGCGTTCGACCCAACGACGCAGGTGCGTCAAGTCCGGTAGCTGTTGGAACCGGGCGATCGTGAAGAAGACGATCTTCGGCTCGCGGGTCCGAGAGAGCCACTTGTTGTAGTACAGCAGGCGATCGGTCGCGTCCGGGGGAACGTCCATCTTCGATGACACCATCTCGACGGACCCGACGAACACCGACTCTGCGACGACGCACCGTTGACCGACCCCCGCGGCGCGCAATGCCAGATCGTCACCGACGAATCGCCCGTGCTCGGGCGTGAACAGTCGACCGGTCGATGCCAAGATGCGGAACAGTGACCCGCTGATCACCATGCAACGCCAGTCCAGGCTCTCCGCCTGGGAGTACTGGCCGTCGAAGTGCTCTTCCCGTCGCGCCCCGTACTCCGAGGCCAGCATGTCCATTTCGCCGGGGTCGAGTCGGATGAACTGCGACTCGCAAGTGGTCGCCGCCGACACCGGGCCGACGAGACCGATCGTCCCGTAGTGCTTGCGCGGCTTGCCGGACGCATCGTCAGTGCGAAGCACTTTCCGGGTCTTGAGCCCGTTGGCGAGACCGTCCAACCACCCCGGGAACATCCGAGTGTCTTCGGACACGATCGCGTAGTACGGCCGCTGTTCCGTTTCTTTGTCCATCTGCGCCTCGGTCATCGCAGCCATGTTCAGCGACTCGAACAAGTCGAACTTCTTCTCGCCAGCGACATACGACAGCGCGACTTCTCGTTTCATGTCGATGCGAACCGTTTCGACGGTCTGGACGACTTCGGCCGTATGTTCGCCGTACGCGACGACGACGATGTCGACATCAGGGTCGGTCGTTTTATCGATCAGCGCGAGATGGGTGATGATGGCGAGTGGATCGCTCGCAGGCGTGATGACGATCGGATTCATGTGGTTTGCGCCTCCTGGGCGTCGCGGGAGTTGTAGCACACGCGGGTTCGACCGGCTCGGCCGGACGCCTTCGGGCCGCGGGTATACCGGGGTCGACGACGCCGCCGTGTGCGGTCAAGGAGTGGCCTCGATGCGAACCGTTGCGGACATATTGGCGGGCGGTTGCCCGGTGTGCGGCAACGAGTTGGACCCCGAGACCGCCCTTGTCGTCATCGGCAAGTTCCTCTCCACCGATCCCCTCTACGACGACACAGCGAAGTGGTCCGACAACTACGTTTCGTTCGTCTGCCCCGAAGACGCCTCTGACCTCAAGCCCCCCGAGCCCGATCCCAGTGGCTCATTTTCCACCCTGGATTGACCATGTCGTTGACCCGCGAAGAACTCCTCCAACACTGCATCCGAGTCGTCAGCGACCAACTGGACGTAGGCATCGAACGGTCCGCCCGGGGTGTCTACTACGACCTCGTCGGCGAAGGGCTGGTCGAACAAGACCGACCGGATGAGAACGGCAAGGCCACCAAGAAGAACTATCGTCGGGTCGTCGAGACGATCGCGGCAGCGAAGCTCAAGGGCGAGTTCCCGTTGGAATGGTTGCGCGACGACTTGCGACCTGTCCGGCACGGCAACATCACAGCCGCGTCGATGGATGTCGACCAAGCCCTGTTGGAAGTCGAGAGCTACTTGCGTTGGTTGCCCGGGATGTTGATCAAGGCCGACCGTTGGTACCAGCAACCCATTGTCCCGATCGTGATCGTGGAAAAAGACACCCTCGTCGGTACGATCCGGCGACCGTGCGATGAAGCACAAGTCCCGTGGTACGTCTGCCGTGGCTACTCGTCGCTCACCGGGTTGTTCGCCCTTGCCGAATACCTCCACCGCGTCCAAAACGAGGCGCGGTGGCCGATGCGCATGAAGGTGTTGTACCTCGGTGACCACGATCCGGAAGGGATGAACATTCCAGTCGTCGTCGAGAAACGAATCGCGGAACTCTACGCGATCAAGGGTTGGTCGAATCCGCCTGGATCGTGGGAACGAATCGCACTGACATACGAACAGGCGAAGGAGCTCGGCGCGCCCTCAATGGCGCTCCATATGAAGTCCAGCCGGGCCAAGGGGTACATCGAGAAGTACGGTCACGAAGCGTGGGAAATCGAGGCGATGCCAAGCGTCATGGTGCAACGACTACTGCGGGAGGCGCTCGACGCCGTATTCCAACTGTCAGTCCGTACGAAGGTGACAGCGAGCTTCCCGGCGTTGCAAGAGGAACTGAAGGGGAAGATCGCCGCGGACGGCGGTGACCTTGCAGCTCGAGCATACGCCGAAGACGACGATGGCGAAGACGACACCGATGACGAGTGGGACGCCGAAGACGACGAAGAGGAGGAATGATGGCGAAACCAACATGCCCTGAATGCGGAGGGCCGATGGGGCAGTCCACTTATACCGACTACTGCGAGAACGACTGCGGTTGGGAAGGGCAGTACTACGACGGGCCTGACTCGACTCCGCAATCGGATGAAGGGGAGGTGGGTGATGAGTAAGCGGAAAGAACGCGGCCCGAAGCTCCGGGCAGGAGACTGGATGTGGCAGCCAATGGTTTTGGCTGCAGAGAAGGGTGCAAGTTCGGCTGACAAGTCGGTCCGATGCTGGGGCAACGCGTGGTATCAGGTCGTTCTCCGCGTCCGGCCCCCCGTTCCACCTGCCGTGGAAGTGCCGATTGCGCAGTTGTCGATCAAGCGTTGGGATCGAGAGCAAGTCTTCGAATGGCGTGACCTGCAACGCATCAAGGACGACATCCTCGGCACCGGGATCGAAGCCATGCAGTTGTTCCCTGCGTCCGACCGAATCGTCGACACAGCGAATCAGTACCATTTGTGGGCGTTGCCGATCGGCATGACCTTCGGCGTCGGCTACTTCGACGGTCGCCTCACCGATGCCGACCCAGAGACGCAGGACATGCTCGACAAGATGGACGAATCGTTGCGCAACCGCCCGGACTACGTCGGCGCGAAGCAGGCGCCTCGCGAAGAGCACCACACCGATGAGGGGCTCCCGAATGTGGGCCTCGCCGGGGAGTGGTGGAAACCGTTCTTCGATCCAACGAAGAGCACGCTGGACGATCTCGGTATGGGGTCGGTGTAGTGTCGCGAACTCGCCCGGCGACGAAGAGCGCGGTGTTCTTCAACTGCGCGAGCCCGTCGTGCGGGCGGTTGGGATACAAGTGGATCAGCGACGTCAGGCGAGCGCGCAAGAACGGTTGCCTGTTGTTCTGTTCGCAAGCATGCAGCGGCGACGCCCACCGAATCGAAGGGACAGACGAAGAGAGACGAGCCCGGAAGATCGCCTATGATGCCGAGTACCGTCGCAAGAACCGCGACCACATCAACGCCGGCAAACACATCCACTACCTCGCGAACCACGATCGGATGTTGGAAGAGCAGGCCGAACGTCGGGCACGTCCCGGCGCGCGAGAGCAGCAAGCGGCGTACCACCACGAGTGGATTCGCCGGCCCAAAGTCAAGGCCGCCAAGCAAAAGTACGATCGCCGGTACCGCGCCGAACGCAACTACGGCGAATTCGCAGGAGCGTTCCTCGCGTTGCAAGACCTGCAAACCGAAATCGATTCCCAGATGACGCGGACGGAAATCTAACGCCCGCGGCACCCTCAACACGAGCCAGGAGATGAAGAGACAATGGCAAAACCAGACGTAGTCACCGGCCCTGCCTTGAAGCAGGCATTGTGGGAGACGCTCCTCGAATTGCGCAAGAACGGGATCGACGCCGCTGTTGCCAACAGCATCGCGACGCAGGCACGCGAAATCACTCGTGCGTCGCGTGTCCAGTTGGAGATCATCCGACAGGCGAAGATCGACGTTCCGACCGAGCTCATCCAGTTCGCGACTCCTGCCGCCAAGTGAAGCGGGGTCGCATCTGTTGTGCAGAGCATCCGACGCGGTTCCGCGAGGCCGGCAATCCTGCCAGCGGAACCGCATATTGCTATCTGGGCGTGCACAGCGCCGACGTCAAACACTGCGCACGTAGTTCGAGAGAGGTGATTCGATGGTGAATATGAACTGCATCAGCTGGGTGTTGATCGTGCTCTTCATGCCGATCGTTCTGGCGTTGCGTTGGTACCGAGGTCGACGATGACTGCAACGGCACTGCAGATGTGGCGCGACATCATCTGGGGCGCGATCATCATCTGGATGAGTTGCCAGGGCCTCGGTTGGCTGATTGCGTGGCGCCTGTGCGGGTGTGCATGAAGAACGGCGACCGCGACGACGACAGCCACCTCGCCCCGGTCCGGGAAGAGCCCGTAGAGCGGGGCGGCATCACCGCACCACCTGGGCTGCGCAGTCTGTCCCGGTTCGCGAACAGCATCAGTCGTTTCACCCGCCTCGCCGAGAGGCAAGGGACGCGGTTGGTCGACTTGATCGAGCGATGGGTCGTCACAGCCGAGGACCACACCCGGCAAGTGGAGCGTCATGCGGACGCGACGGAACGCCTGACCGAAATCCTCGGCGGCAGCGGGTATACCGACGCGGACGCCAACGACGGCGAACCGGAGAATACCAACGATGAGTAAAACCGCGACGAGCCCGCTTGCCCAGTGGCTCGGAGACGATTGGTCACGGACCGACGACGCCGAGACCGAGATGGCGACCTTGACCCACAAGGACGGCCTGTGGGTCGAGATCGAGAGCAACGAAGAGTTCACCGAAGCCCAGGCCGCTGGACTCGGGGAAGCGTTGAACGAAGCCATCAAGGGCGGCATGACCGGGTACGCGGTGATCACGCCGCACAAGGACGACGGCAAGTACACCTTCTGGATCGAACAACCCCAGAACGAGAAGTTCGAGCACAAGGTCGTCCGGTAAATGGACCTACTCGCCGTCCAAGCCGAACTGTTCGACGGCGCTCGGAACATCCGGGCGTCCGGCGACGAGATCCGACCGATCGTGTTCATGGTGACGGAACGCAACGGACTCGCAATGTTGCCGCTCTCCATCCTCCCGAAAGAACGCTGGCGTCAAGCGATCTTGCAGTTCATTGAACAGACCAATGCGATCGCGATCGTCATCCACAGTGAAGCGTGGGCCCACTACGGCAACGACGTCTCGAAAGCTCTTTCTGCGAAGATGGCCGGCATTGAATCGACCGAAGAAGTCCCTGGTGCCGTCGAAATTCTCCAGTCGACACTCGAAACGCGCGATGGTCTACACCGTACGATCACCGCTCGGATCGACGAGAACGGCAAGCTCGGGACCGAAACAGAAACCCGTCGTTTGCAGAACCCGACCGACGATGACCTCATCGGCGAAATGGTCCGGTTCTTCGGCTGATGCTGATCGAACTACTTGTCGACGGCACGCACTACGGGACTTGTGATGCGTCAGCAGTGCCCGACGTTGGAGAGCGCATTTGGGCTGGCGACTGGATGATCGTTGCGCGCCGCGAGTGGTCTACTTCAAAGGGCCGCGTGCACACGGACGAGGTCCGACTGTCGGTCGGCATCCACCTCGAACGGGCGGACACCACATGACCCCGGAACAACAAGCAACCGCGCGGCTGTTGGCGGCCCATCCGGCTTTCCCGAGCCCAGGCAGTGAGTTTCC
>SDBU01000130.1_pt1 | contig 101246 bp, 98 predicted proteins | sample 2277071 | NCBI WGS metagenome assembly SDBU01 (sample SAMN10397929, study PRJNA504765) | marine sediment metagenome | isolation source: marine sediment core GS08_GC12, 126 cmbsf | place: Arctic Ocean: Gakkel Ridge, Loki's castle | collected 2008
AGTGACCTCAAGGAGGTCATGGAAGCCATGCGTGGTGGTGACCTTGAGCGAGCTGAGGAACACTGTCGCGAACTCATCAACAAGAGCGGTGGTGTAGATCCCACGTTATGGGGGGTCCTCGCTCTGTATCATATAGTGAAAAAAGACCTAGAACAGGCCCGTATCGCTCTGGACCGTGCTATGGAACTGGCTCCAGAAGAACTTTTCATCGTAAACCTTGCTGGTGACTTCTTCTGCTTTGGCAATGATTTTGAAAATGCAGAAACCTTCAACCTTCTATCACTGGAGATCGACCCTGACCAACTCCACCCACGGGTGATGCTGAGCAACAGGTATAGTGCCTATGAGCTGTACGAGGAGGCAGTAGGTGTCCTGCTTCCAATCTTAGTGATTTATCCAGATGATGAGAACATGTGGCTGAGCCTCCGTGTGGCTCTTGGAGGTCTGTCAAGTAAGAAGGAGAAGAAGATTGCACATGCAATCCTGCAGGATTTCCCCGAGCAGTATCATGCTTGGTGTATCATGGCACACTCTCTCATGCGTCGGATGAAATTCGATCAGGCTCTGAAGTACTGTAAGCGAGTGATTAGTGCACGAAAGAACGATACACTAGCATGGAACATGTACGGAACTCTTCTGAGTATGCAGGGAAAGCACAAGGCAGCCCTATTGTGTCAAAAGAAGTCCTACGAGTTGACGGGACACCAACCGAGTGCCATGGCGAGTCTAAGCACTGCACACTATCTTGCAGGCGAGGTGGATGAGGCCATGAAAATTGTTGACCAGCTCAAGACCATTGACATGGAGGAAGCCATCAAACTGTTGGAACATATCGAGGAGTGGGAGCAGGATAAGAAAGAAACAAGGAGCGAGAGAAGACGTAGGAGTAGAAAAGCAAAGAGGAGAGAATAGTATTATGGCGAGTAAGACGGACATGATCAATACATACATCGACTTGTTATCAACATCTATTGGTTCAGATACAATGAGTTGCTCTCTCAGGCGCGAGCCAAGAGAGTTGAGATTGCAAATGTAATTGAGGGCATGAAAATGCGGAGTTGTATTACTTGAGAGATATCGAAGAGCTTTCAGATGAAGAATGTCAACTTGAGGATAGAAGGACAAAGGTCAAAGATTTCAAGGAACATTCTCTAACTACTGAAGAGCGAGATGAGATCATTCGCAAATACAATGATGATTTTCTTGGCGAAAGTAGTAGAGATACAAGAGAAATACAAGAAACCAAAGAGTGCGAGGTCAAGATCTGGAAACCACAGATTGAGGACACTCCTGTTGAACCCAGAGAGTCTATTGTAAAACCCGCAGATTTTCACGTCAAATTACAAGAAATTTTAACAAAATTTCCATTTTTGAACGAATCAAGTAATCATAATCTAAGATATGCCGATGCGTACTTCAGAATAACTACGAGAAGAGATGAAGGAAGTATCCAAAAGAAAGAGGGAGATGAATCGATTTTCACAGAATTATCAAATGAGTTTGATATTCCCCTATCCACAATAAGAAACTGGTACAAAAACAGAAGCAAACCTATGTTGCTAAGAGAATTTGAGAATCATGAATTCTTAGAAACTAAAAACAACAATCTCTTGGATTATTTTGATAGCATAAGAGTTGATAATTCCTATACTAGTAGATTCAATCAAACAATAGAATGTCATCCTAGTGTAATTGATAATCCACATTTCAAAATCCAATATCATCGAGCTATTACATACCTAGAAATTATGAGAGAGATTGAAACTAGCATGCTTCCATCTATTGGAAATGAGAACCTTTTCAATGAACTTGCTGACAGATATGATGTACCCAGTGAAACTGTCAAGGGTTGGTACACAGGGCGTTGCAAAACAAGACTTGTTTCTAAAATAGAAAGACTACAAACGAAATGCAATAGTGACAGGCTACAAAATCATCAACCTAGAGACAATGTACAAGTGTCAAATCATCAAGACATCTACAGACTACTTGAAGAGATACATCAGGATGAAAGTATTGCTAAACGGATTCATATTTCACAGATTAGAGATTCCTCTCTCATATCAAAGCTTGATGATTCAATAGATGACATTGTTGACGATTTTAATCAGAAGTATAGACACCAAGGGAATGAATTCAAAGCTGCGGTTGTTGATAATAGACTGTTTATTCGTATTCAAGATACTTCACAAGAGAACTGGTTGAATATCCATGCTAATCATCATTTTCATTTCAAAACATATAGCATAAAGAGAGATTTAGTGAATAAGTCAAAGCAGATGCTGGGAGTGAATAGTACTCGTGAATTATCAACGTTGATTCTGAAACTGTGTAAATTTTCTGGAAGAGTAGATAAGAACACAGAATGTGCCAGTGACCTAAAAAGAAACCTTCCCTATCTCACTGGTGAAACTTTTCATTTCATTCTTGATACTATTGATGAAACGCTTGATGATGAAACAGATAATATCTCCAAAATCACTGGAACAGGACGAGTTAGTCATGGGATATCAAATCCAAAGTTTCCCAAGATTAGTACAATAAGAAGTAGATTTACTCCGATTATGAATAGCGATGGACACCTATCAAGAGGTGGTGCATCGTACTATGAAAAGGAGCTTGCAAGATTTGAACGTGTAAAGGGATACTTTGATATTTTTGGAGAAGTTGATATGTGGGAAAAGCATTATTCTGATCGTGCATCTCAGCTTCGTATACCAAAAGTAATGTCAGATGTACTGACGCACATTGGAATGATAAGAGGAAGCAAAGTATCAGTAAATGAAGGACTTGTAGCAGAAATATTCAATTCAAGTATCGAAGAAATTTGTGACTTCTTCAGTCAATTGATGGCAGAAGATGGTAATTTTTCCGGTAATAGTTCTACATGGACCAGGGATGTAAGGATTTCAGGTCCACATTTAGAGAAATTTAAAATTCTAATCAAAAATATCGGGCGCAGCAAAAGTTTTCAACCAGATGATGAAAATCCGCGTAGTTACGACTATCATTTACTTTCATGGGGAGAATTAAAGAAGCGAGCAAGAACTGGCAATTTTATTGCTACAGAATTGATGGAATTAATACAAACCAATAGAAGTAATTTACTAGATGATGAGATAAGATTGATTAGAAAAATTGGAGTTCGAATGATACCTGAAGTACGGATAGTCAAATGGAACCACTGTACTGACACAATAACAGTAACATGGGTAGCAAGAAATGCATCCTACAAAGATACTATCAAGCTAATACTATTAGCCCCTCCCGACCATCCGAGAAAATTAAACTATGTTGAAAAATATTTATCAAAGCGCTTGAATAAAGTCAGAGAAGTCATTGAGGAAATGAAAGACCTTGGATTACAACCAAACCAAATTTGGAAATTCTAGCTATTACAATAACATCTCCGTTTCATTATTAGATTTGAGAGCGAAAGGACTCATCGATTCTGCATTCATTCTCGATTTCGATCTTCACACTGGAGATGGAAACATCAACATCCTTGGGGATGATAAGAGGTTCACAATCTCTAATCCAAATGGAAATGGGGATAAAGAGTACCTTGCTGATGTAAAACGAGTTCTTGACAATGCGCCAGATGTGGATATTATAGTCGCTTCTGCAGGATATGATGAGTATGAGGAGGACTGGGGCGGGAATCTCTCAACAGATGCATTTCGGGAGATTGGACATCTTATGTATGAATTTGCTAAAGAGAGATGTGATGGACGACGATATGCTCTACTGGAAGGAGGATATAATTTTGAAGACCTCGGAAAGAATGAGCTTGCTTTCTGTGAAGGTCTAAGAGGAGCTTGAAACAATTTGATATACAAAATAATAATAGATGCAGTAAAACGCCATCTAAAGGAAACCTTGCCTTTGATTGAGCAGCTCACAGAAATCAATGTCCTGAGTAGACCTATAGAAGGAGGTAGAGAAATCGGGGAGGTTGTACTTCATTTAGTGAGGTCTCTAGAATATTATACGAAGGGAATCACAACAAATCAATGGGAGGCTCTTCCATATTACATTGAAACTTACGGCTCCGCTGAATCAATCATAGAACTTGCAAAGAATGTTTTCGAAACTGTTAAGGTATATACAAGCTTGGTTTCACCAACTGATTTAGGAAGATCAATCAATTCCTTCAACCGCCCAGCAACTGTGGCCCATTTGATTCTAGAGATGCTTGAACACAGTATTCATCATCGCGGTCAAATCACTGCGTACTATAGACTACTAGGAATTAGCCCAGTATCCATCCCTTACATTGTATAGTGCCTATCGGAAAGCTTTATGACCTAACAAAAAAGACGCAAATTGTAAGGGCCCGTTGCCTAGCCCGGATAGGGCGCCAGCCTTCTATAGACAATCAGGTTGTCTGAAGACAGTTGGAGTCCGTGTGTTCGAATCACACCGGGCCCGCCATCCATATTTCTTATTGACCCCCATTCTGTTCACAATGTATAAGTAACTCATTCATGAAATTGATTGAAGGTGATTACTATTCCATCAGAACACCAGAAGAAAAAGGTCCTTGATAGTATCCAAGATGAGTCTGTAATTGAACTAGCAAAACAGCTCATTGCAATCCCAAGCTTCACTGGAGATGAAGCACCAGTTGCGGATTTTCTTTCGCAATATCTGAAAGAAAGAGGATTCCAGATTACTAAGCAGGAACTTGAACCAGGTCGTTACCAACCGCTAGGAACTCTTGAGGGAAATGATGATGGTGCAAGTTTACTATTCAATGGCCATATGGATATTGATCCTCTGGGCAGGGATGTTAAGAATCCCTTTACTCCCCGATTAGAGAACGGTTTACTACATGGTGCAGGTCTGTACAATATGAAAGCTGGAGTTACAGCTATGATAATTGCAGCTGTAGCAGTTGCAAAATCTGGAATCAACCTGAAAGGAGATCTTTACTGCAATCCTGTCGTGGGAGAGCTACAAGGAGGAATTGGTACTCTTCACTCAATCAGAGAAGGACCTAGACCTGATGCAGTATTAATACCAGAGCCAATAGATATGAAACTGCTCTTGAAACATGCTGGTGTTCTAGATTTTGCAATCACAACTTTAGGAAAATCAAAACACATTTCCCAGAGAGAAGAGTCGGTTGATGCCATACAAAAAATGCATTCGATTCAACAAAGGCTCTATGAGATGGATGATAAGAAAGACTGGGTCTATGATTTTGATCCAGATGTTCCAAAGCTCCCTCTGATGAACATTGGAAGCATTGTTGGAGGAAGAGGACTAAACCATGACCTCCAAGGACCTTATTGTGTGGCTGATGTTTGTACTCTCATCATAGACACCAGGATAAACACTTCACAATCATATAATTCCGTGAAAGAGAATATTGAAACGGTTCTGGAGAGATTGAGAGAAACAGATCCAGAGATTGAATATGAACTCCGGTTTCCACCCAAATCATCAGAATACAGTCTAGTTGATGATGAGATTGGTAAGATTATTGGTCTCTATATGCCTCCGTTCAGTATACCCGAGGACGAATATCTGGTTCAAAGTGTCTGTAATAACCATGAACAAATTACAGGTACACAACCAACTAAAATCGTAAGCGAAGCCGATGGAAAATATCCTGTAGTTTATGCAGGGACAGATGCTGTTCACTACTGGAGTTTGGGAGTGCCAGCATTTTGCTATGGTCCGGGAGGCATGATTTCGTCGGATAATGAAGTGGCAGATCATCCCCCCGTAGCCCTGAAAGATATTGTTGCTTGTTCCAAAGTCTTAGCACTTACAGCTCTGGATATTTGTTCTAAGACAAAAGAGGAGTATAGACAACTTAGACCATAAGATCTCAGATATACAATTCAATCATCAAAAGATAGTGATTGGAGTAACCATTCGGGAAGTTCCATATCCAATGCTTCTGTGATGTCTCTAACGGAGTGGAGCGATTCAGTGGCTTTTATTCTGGTAGCGCGTTTGCTGCCAATTCCAGGAATGGCTTTCCATTGAGAGAGTGATGCTTTTTGGGGTCGGAATGGAAAAGGTAGGACCGTAAGAGACCGTGGTCCATGATCTACGACAAATACATCCCGTGGTATGTGTTCATCAGGTCCCTTGGTCATATGACAAAGCAAGGGGTATGTCCCAAGTTGTCGAAGAAGGTGATTATTGCCATCATCAGCATCAAGAAAGACCGATTGAATTATTGTACCAGGAGGGGCAACTCGTTTAATCATCTCAATATCTATGCGGTCACGAATCTCTTGTCTATGTTTGAAGAATTGATTTCTCTTGATTCCTTTGCTGGAGGTAGGTCCTAGACTAGTACCTTGCAATCCGATGACCTGTCGAATGTTAATTCTACGCACAATCAATCCTTCGTCTAGAATCTGCTTGAGAAAGTTCATGTTGTGTTCCAAAGTTTTCTTAGACTCACCAGGCAATCCATAGAGAAGATTGATTCCCGGTAGTAGGTGCGGGAGACCTCGTGGTTCTCTTTTTCCACCCACATCATTCAGAATTCTTACAGCCTCTATCATTTCCTCAACATCTCCCTTCAGATTGTTTCGACGAATAACTTCGGGATCTGCAGATTCTACACCAAAGGCGGCAACATCACCTGGAGTATGATACTTCATGATAGACTTGGCAACTTTCTTAGATTCCTCAGGGTGTCTGGCAATAGTTCCAGGATTCACATTATCGATATGGAGTACATGCAAATCAGGAGCAACTTTACGAATTTTTGAGAAGAGATCTTCAATAGCACCTGTATTTGGAGTAGGAAACTCGTATTCGCCAATCTCTTGCGACCCATAGGTGAAGAGGTCTGCTTGATGACCAAGACGAAAAGCACGAACTCCCAAGTTGTAAAGGGATTCTATTTCACTAACAATAGCATTCACTGTTCTCTGTTGAGGAATGCCATATGAGGGTTCTACACAGAAGGAACATCCACCAGTAAGAAAACGTGGACATCCTCTATAGGTTTCAATCTCGCAGATAATGTGTTTGTTGGAGAAACCTGGGTGCTGGGTTACAATTTGTGCACCTCTAGTAGTATAGGTTTCAATTTCAGATGCACTTTCTCTTGTTGCTTCCAGATTTACTGATTCCAACCCTATAGAGGGGTCAAAAGCCTGAGCAAGTACTACCTCTGGATCCCCTTTTACAATGTAATCAAATGGAGGTGCAAGCACGTCTGAGCTGAGAGCTAGTTTACCTCCTTGAATTCCACATCCGAAACTAGCCCAAGGGCCTACTAGGATTTTTGGAATGTCCTCCAACAGAGGGGATGAGAACAATGTTCTAGCCTCTCTAACTGAGATTGGAGTACCACCAATGTACTTCCCTGGGACAATCATTCCCGCAATGAGAATCAGAAGGTCCATTTTCGACCAAAGATGTTGTGCTTTCTCAAAGCTGGTGCGTATCTGATCTATAGTCTGATAGTGAATTTGAGTGCGTGGAGAATGGGTCCAGATTGATCCTGCAACGTAGCGAGGGTAGATGCTCACATAAGGTGGAACTCCAAGGACAGTGGGCTCATCAACATAACCGTCAATTAGTCCTACGTTTTCCACAGGATTCATACCGAATTACTCCCATTCCTTGAAGTTATCATAACCGGTGGATGGAATATCTACATACCCCTCAGAGGATTCGTATGCTACTCTATCTCCCTTCTGAACATATCCAATATCTATCAAAGGAACCCGTTTTGTTTCTGCAATCTCAAGAGCTTCATCAAACTTGTCCTCAGGAATCGTTAAGACAAGATGGAATTCTTCACCACCTTGCATCACGAATTTCATCTCATCTAACATGTTCTTTCGAGCAAACACTTCAACCCCTTTAGCAGCAGGAAGACGTTCTATCACAAAACTAACCTTGCTCTGTTTTGCTATCGTATTGAGTGTGATTCCGAGACCATCACTACTGTCCATCGAAGCTGTTACTGCACCTTTCTCTGCTAGTGCAGGTACAATATCCAGATTGATAACAGGCTTGTAGGCGGCTAGGAGTGCTTTCTTGTGAAGATCGGGTTCAGCTTCTCTTCCTCGAAGCAGCATTTCGAATGCAACTGAAGTGAATCCAAAGTATCCTGTGACTGCAACTATATCACCTGGTTCTGCGCCATTACGAGGAATAATGCCATCTGGAGAGGCTACACCTAAACCTACGCCCGTCAGTACAACATCAGAGGCCATACCTAAATCACCACCAATGAAGGGGATTCCTGCTTTGAGACCGTATTGAGAGAAACCGCGAACAAGCTCGTTTGCTTCATCTACCTCATAATCCGCGGGGACACATAATGAGAGCATTGTGCTGAGTGGTTTCGCTCCCTTTGCAGCAAGATCGCTCAAGGTCATGACTGCAGTCTTACGACCAACCTGTGCTGCGGTCATACCAGAAAGCCAGTCTGTTTCACAGACAAATGTGTCAACATTAACAACTAAGTTCTGATCATCCGTTATTGGAAAGTCTGATGCATCATCATCAAAACCAAGTTTCGCACCTTTGATTGAATTGACATAATTGCTGATACTTGCTAGGAAGCCACGTTCGCCCATCTCGCCTGTCTTCATCAAAAATTCCTCACTGTAGGATTCAGGGGACTCATGATAAAGTTTTATTAGTGAACTTCAGGGGTCAGCGTTTAGGATGCCTCGGTGGCTTAGGGGCTATAGCGTCTGCTTCGTAAGCAGAATGTCGCGAGACCTCATGGACATCTGCGCCATGAAGCGTGAATTCAAATCTCGCCCGGGGCTCCACTATTCTTCTTTCTTTAGATCAATCCATGTCAAACCCAGATTATTCATACCCCAATGAACATACACATGACATTTCTGACACAACGTAACCCATTTTTTGGGGTCCAGTGTTCGAAAATACTTCTCAAGTTCGGTTAACTTAGGATGATGGGGAGTGCCATCCTTTCTATGAAGTACTAATCGACGTTTTCCATAATCATTTCCACAATAATGACAGTCATTACCAAAGAGTATTCGTTTCAATTCTTCAGATGTTCCATGAAAAGTAGCCTTGATTTGTTTGTATTGCTCTGAGGATTTTGTATCTGGACCAGGTAATTCCAAACGTTTTCTTTTTGATGGAATGTTCTTTATGTTCATCCTTAAGCGGAATTCAACGTTGTTCCATGTTTTATCTAATTCATTCATCATCCAATGAACCCCTCGATGGCATCTAATACATAGTGCAACCCATTCCTCTGGATTAAGTGATTTCAGAAATTTGATTCTCCATAATGCATCTCTTTTGTGCTCTGTGCCATCTTTCTTATGAATGGCTATCGTCTTTTTGTCTTCTTTACTAATCCCACAAATCTTGCACTTGGTTCCAAAAAGGCTGTTTCTCAAATTCCTTATTTTTTTCCTAGTTTTTTTCCCATGTTCTTTAATTGCAGCCTTCCGTTCTTCATCATTAGTGAATATTCTATGTTTTGCTCTTGAACCCATAATGCTTCTAACTTGCCAATTATTCTTCTGGAATATTCTCTGTATGGGAGAATCCGACTTGTAGCCAAGTTTGTGTGCAATGTGTCTTTGCGATAGATTATGATTGTAGTATAGATCATAGACGATTCTTTCTAAATTATCTTCATCTTGAGGGATTATTATTTCCACAACTGTCTCCGGCTTCTGTTGAGTTCTCCTCCTACCTCTAACTGTCCATCCATTCTCAGTAAATATCTGACGAATTACTGACAAAGATGTACCTAGTTTCGTTGCGACCTCCTGTAACGTCAATCCCTTATCAAAATACAATCTGCGAACAGATTCATCATCGATTTTTTCTCTAGGAATAAGTTTAGGTTGTGAATATCTAGGGGTCCAACCTTGTTCTCGAAAAATGCGTCGTATGGGTTGAGTCGATTTGTAACCTAATATTATTGCGACTTCTTGTTGAGTTTTCCCCTCAACAAAATAGAGTCGATAGATAATTTCCACAAGGGACTTTGCGTCCTTGTCATTATCTTCATAATGGAGGTTGCCCTCGTTCCAACCCTAGTTGGTCAAAGAGTTTGAGGTTTCAATAACCTCAAGCAGCTGTTCCTGAGTATACCCATTCATTTTTTCATGAATGTTGTCAGTCATGATATTGAGTCTGGATGGGACGTAATAAGCTTCTATAATTTCATTCAAATCTCGCCCGGGGTTCCATCTTTCATCAATTTTTTTGTGCAGCTTCCTACAATTATATACAGTTCCATAACAATTGTAGAAGAACAGGTGAAATATTTTTGAAATATTATAGAAAAACAAGAAAAGCCCCTACTAGGGCTACTACGAAGCCAGGCCTATTTGAATGGCTGGCTGGTACTACCAGATAATTGAGGTAGTTGAACGAAAAGAGAACAGATCGGATTGTCACTTCGCTGTGACTCCTTCTGTTCTGAACACATCCTTCTTTTGTTACTGGTTTGAATCATATCGCAGAGATTCTAGTCTTATTTGATATTAGACAGAAATCCTTATCACCGCAACAAAGTGGAAAGAGAATTACCCTCATGAGTTGAACTCTTACATGCGGAGGTTGCCCAGCCAGGTTAAAGGCGCTAGGTTGAGGGCCTAGTCTCGTAGGAGTTCGCGAGAAACCGAACCATTCGTGATTCGGGTCGCAAATTCAAATCTCGCCCTCCGCACCATTCTCTTTCTGTATTAGTTTCAGATGACTATTACTACTGCATTATAGTCAATCCGAACCACTTCATCCATTCTTGCAATGCTAAAAATCTGTTCAGGTGTAAGGAATGCATGAAAACCTCCTATTGACTCCCATACAGTCTCAACTGATTCGCTGGGTAACGTATCAACGACAGTATACGTATCTTCTGGCGAGCTACACATAATAACGCAATCATGTATATTGGCCCATGTTCCAGCTTGAATTCTCTCAATCAGTTCTTGACCTAATTTTTGCTTAACATCGTCTGGAACAGATACGCGACTAACTGACCACAGGGTAAATCCGGAGAACACTAACAGTGCTACTACAGATACCATGAGGCCATATTTCCTCGATTTGTTCATTTGTTAAACGCTTCACTAAATATAACAACAATTATGTATATCATTCTTTCCCAGTTGCTTAGAAAGAATTTCCTCAAATCTCGCCCTCCGCACCATCTACTTCTTTGGTTCGAAAGCACACAGTGTTATAAGCTCTTCAAAGCAGGAGTGAAAAGATTGTAAAATGATAGAATTGAATCAACATGCTGAAGTTGCATTCCAAGGAGAAACTGGTGCATATAGTGAAACTGCGGTTCACAGAATCTTTGGCCCTACAGCTATATCAAAACCATGCAAGCACTTTTCTGATGTCTTTAGAGATGTTTGGACTGACACGACCAAGTTTGGCATAGTTCCTATAGAAAATTCGATTGAGGGGAGTGTTACTCAAGTATATGATTTATTTCTTCAATATGATTTGAAGGTGTGTGGTGAGCTGGCTCTGAGAATATCACACTGCTTTATAGTTAATCCAGAAACCGATTTGAAAGCAGTCAAAGTCGTCTACTCTCATCCTCAAGCTCTGGGACAATGTAGAAACTATTTGGAAGGACTAGGTATCGACTTGATGTCCACATATGATACAGCTGGAAGCGTGAAGATGATCAAGGAGCAGAATTTGACAAACGCTGCAGCTATTGCAGGAGAGAGAGCAGCCCAGATTTATGGAATGAAAATCTTAGCTAAGGACATTGCTGACAATCAGAACAATTACACTCGCTTCCTTGTACTGGCAAAAGACAAACTTTCTCCTACTGGGAATGATAAAACCTCAATAATCTTCTCGACCAAACATGTTCCAGGGGCACTTTACGAAGCTCTTGGAGAATTCGCGACCAGAGGCATTAGCATGACTAAGATTGAGTCGAGACCTACTAGACAAAATCTATGGGAATACAACTTTTACTTGGACTTTGATGGACACATGACTGAGCGTATCTGTGCAGACGCATTGGATGGACTTAGAACTAAATCACTCTTCGTCAAGGTTCTAGGTTCATATCCGAGGGGAATTGAATAATCCATTGATTCTAGTCGAGCTGATGTTGACGCGACTCTAAACTATGCTTTGATTCGTTACTTGTATTCAAATCTCGCCCTCCGCACCATTCTTATTTTCGGGATTCAGAAACTTTGGAGTTATTAGAAGCAGTCCTAGGAAGCCGGATGATGTAATTGCTAAGGTTGTAGTCCTGATAAAGCTCCAAGTGTATAATCGGAGTGCAAAGACCACTGAAAGGAGTATCACAAGTTCTGTAGCTAATAGAATTGCAGTAATTCTTGGGAGCTTGGATGAATCTAGTCTAGTGATTGATTTCCTAAGAACAAGAGAAAGCATGTGGGTTATACATGTAATCGAAATTGCTCCCATTAGTATCGCAGAAATTTGAACTACTTCAACAATAATACTTGAAATACCTAGAAAACCGATGATGCTCACAACGGTTGTAACAAGCAAACAGATTTCTCCCAGATAGAATAAATTCAACCGTTGAAAGCCTATTTTAGATTTGATTTCTTCAGGGTGTTTAGGTGAGGATTGGACAGAAATAACGAGTCCAACAAAGACTAGAATTATTCCTGGAATTGCGGCAAGCATCGTGAAGAGCGGATCAATGGACCATATTGCCTCTCCTGGACCACCACCATTATAGACCTCAGAGATGAGATAGTCGAACCTAAGCCCAGTTAGGACAAGCCAGAGAAGACCTCCACCAAATATACCAAGAAAGACCAATACTGGTCCCAAAGGAAGTCGTTTCAATTTAGAACCCTCGTGTATTTTACTCCCCCAAATCTGAAAAAAGTATTGGATTGCCAAATCTCGCCCTCCGCACCACTTCTTCTTCTAATTCATTACTTAGCAGATAATGAAGGTCTCATGAGTGGTTGATTCGCTCCTTCATTCTGAGGACACAATGTATACCCAATTGCAATGAAGCTCCCATGTTTCCGCAGTGGCAATTCCTACGTGTGGATCCGAATGGGTAGATAAAACACCATGCAATGTAGAACTAATACCAATCAAAGAGCTACCTTGAGAGTCAACCACTATGGTTAGATTCTCAATGGTGCCATCTGGAAATGTGACTTGTACATAGACCGATACCTCTTGTGGAGAAACCAAGATTATGGTATTGTTTTCCACCCAACTCATTGGCCAATACCAATATAGAAAGGTGAAATTGACTTCGTGGAAGATAACAGAATATGATAAGTTGCCTTGGTTAACCTGAATATCGCTCACATAGTAATATCCATCAAACTCAGAAAGATACTCTCCCTCAAACTCAGTGGGAATCAGATTAACTACAACAAACCCAATAATACATGCTACTGCAATGATAATTGCAAGAACCTGATGTTTTTGAGAACCCCTCATCTCAAGTTGTATATGCCAATATTTCAATATAATTCTATCGATTATAGTTGAATCAGTCTAAGAAAATCAATGTCAAAAAAGAAGAATTTGTGAGCAATCAATAATGACCGCCCACATTCAAACAGCTATTGCTGTGTTAGATTATCTCTAAGCTAAAGGTCTAGTATCTACGACGTCTGTCGCCGCCACCGCCGCCTCGGCCGCCACCGCCATATCCGCCGCCACCACGACCACCGCCGCCGCCTCCGTAGCCTCCGCCACCGCCGCCTCGGCCGCCGCCACCATATCCGCCGCCGCCTCCGCCACCGTAGCTTCTACGAGGTCTATCATCTTCGTGCTCTTCAGCTGACATGTCAACTTCCATGTTGATTTCTTCAATGCCTTCTTCAGCTGCTTCGAGCTTGCCGTACCTACCAACGTTCAATCTCAAGTTTCCTCGAAAGAGTCCAGTGTATCCATTTGTTAGATTGTAAGTTGAACCTTCTTCAACTGCGTCAATAGTGTCGTCCCAGAGTGGAACCTGAACGATTCCGCTGGTATCCCCAACAGTGATATCACAGACACGGTGGGAGGATCCATCTTTTCTAGATTCAATCTCTCGCTGCTCACCTATGCTGATCACCTTGAAAGAAATGGTGACATTTTTCATTCGTGGCTTTAATTCAGCCACTGTAGCCTCAATTGGCTCACGTTCTTCATAACCCATTATTATTCACTCGCTTGATGCGATATATGCAAGTTGTCAAAATTAGATAATCCTTCTGTGAAATTTACGATGCTGAAAAATAACTCTCGATAATTCCTTTGTTAGACACTCTTCTCGTGTACCTGCAAATCGTTTCTCAGAATAATTGCTTATGAACCTGTGTACATGACTTATTTCAAAAAATAAACTTCACTTTGAATTCTTGCTTTAACAACTCCAAATCAAAAAAAAGAAGAATTTGTGAGCAATCAATAATGATCGCTCACATTCAAACAGCTATTGCTGTGTTAGATTATCTCTAAGCTAAAGGTCTAGTATCTACGACGTCTGTCGCGACCGCCGCCACCACCGTAGCCGCCACCGCCACCACCACGACCACCGCCGCCGCCACCGTAGCCTCCGCCACCGCCGCCTCGGCCACCGCCGCCGCCACCGTAGCCTCCGCCACCTCGGCCACCGCCGCCGCCACCGTAGCCTCCGCCACCTCGGCCACCGCCGCCGCCACCGTAGCTTCTACGGGGTCGGTCATCTTCGTGCTCTTCAGCAGACATATCAACTTCCATGTTGATTTCTTCGATGCCGTCTTCAGCTGCATCGAGTTTACCGTAGCGACCTACGTTAAGTCTCAAATTACCTCTGAAAAGTCCAGTGTATCCGTTAGTTAGATTGTAAGTTGAACCTTCTTCAACTGCATCAATAGTGTCATCCCAGAGTGGGACTTGAACTATTCCGCTAGCATCACCAACAGTGATATCACAAACACGGTGTGAGGATCCATCCCTTCGGGATTCAATCTCACGCTGTTCACCTATACTAATCACCTTAAAAGAAATGGTGACATTTTTCATTCGTGGCTTAAGTTCAGCCACAGTAGCCTCAATTGGCTCACGTTCTTCATAACCCATTGTTATTCACTCGCTTAATGCGATTGTGCAAGTCTTCAAAACTAGCGTGTCCTTCTGTGAAATTTGTGATGCCTTAAAAAACACCTTCGACAATTCCGATGATAGGAAGCGCGTTTCCGCTTCTTGTGTACCTGCAAATAGCTTCTCAAAATGACTGCTTATGAACTTGTGCACAGCGGCTTGTTTTGCCTATATGCGCAATTTTCTCAAGATATTGCTATACAATCACCTAGTTATGAGGAAGAGAGATTCGCGCTAACATGTTCCATTTCAAAAGAAAGACCGATATGAATGGACCCACCCACAGCACGGTAGAGGCGGGAGCATGCTGGTCCACAGGGTGGGTCCGGGGAGGAAGTTTGTCTGTGAATGCTACAGTTTCTGTAGCAGGAGTGATTCCGAATTAGGGGGAATCACTCAGGGGTTGATACTTTGGTTCCAATACTCAATATGTCATATGAAATATAAGGTCATCATGAAAGTAAGCGGCATTTTTCAGAATAAAAATGGAAAATCTACGGCATACCAGTAACAACAAGTGGGCAAGTGTTTCCCATGGCAATGTATAAAGGAGAAACAAATGCGAACAGTTAGCATTGGTCAGGTGTAGATTATGAGTGCATCATTGAAAGTTGGAATTGTTGGCACTGGTAACATGGGTCGTATCCATGCTCGAATATTGGATGATCTAGGAGTTCTAGTTGGTGTTGCTGATTCTGCTATTGATATCGCCAAGAAAACAGCAGATATATACAAAGTCCCAGCTTTTGATGATTTTCACACGCTTGTTGAGAAAACGAAGCCCGATGCACTGGTAATTTCCACTCCGACGTTTACTCATGCATCAATTGCAGAAGAGATTGCGTCAAAGTATGATTGTATTCGTGGGCTACTCATAGAAAAACCCTTGGCAAGTACATTAGAGGATGGGAAAAAGGTTGCAGATATTGTCAAGAAGAAGAATATTGTGACACTAGTTTGTCATTCTGAGATATACAATCCAATTGTAGGAAAAGCCATTTCCCTTATTGAAGCTGATGCCATTGGTGTACCTCGTGTTATTATTCATGATAGACGAGGTTTTGTACAATCTTCAAGGATTCCTTCATTGGGTGATGTCTTTGAAGATATTGGGGTACACGACTTCGATATCATGGCCAGAATCAGTCAAGGAAAGGCAAAGCTCTATGCTCAGAGTAGTAAAGAGAGAGGCATTTTCAATAGTGGTACTGTCATGGTAAACTTTGAGTCAGGCTCAGAACACTTCTTCCATCTATCACGCCAATATGCAGGGCGACGAAGATACATGGACGTTTCAGGAAGCAAGGGTTCTTTGATGCTAGATTTATTTGGACAAATTATCAAGGTACAACATCTAGATCAAGAACACAAGGCTGCAACTGATTCGATAAATCTCCCAGAACGAGGTGCTACTATCAAAGTATATGGCGAACCAGTGAGAGAAGTTCTCAATGACTTCATATCTTGTATCAAATCTGGAGAGACTCCAAGAGTGAGTGTAGATGATGCTCTCGGTGCCCTTGAGGTTGTTGAAGCCTGTAGAGAGAGCGCTAGCACAGGAAAAGTCATTGATATTGAGATCAAACCTAAGAGATGATTTTACCGAACAGATGTGTTCGTTTAGCATCAACCACTTGAATGGTCACAATTTCACCAAACTCAACATCATCATTGATTATGATAGGTTTGTAAGAGGAATTACGGCACATTGAACCCCCACGAGATCCTTTCTCAGTTACAATAACAGGGCCGCTCCAATCTAACCAAGACTTGTTTGTTTCCACAAGTATTTCGTTGACAAGCTTTGTCAGTCGTCTACTGCGCTCCTTCTTGGCTGATGTATCAACTTTATTCTGAGCCTTTGAAGCTAAAGTACCTGGTCTGTCACCATATTTTGAGATGTTAACAACTGTGGGTCGTACCTTCGATATCAAATCCATAGTTAATTCAAAATCCTGTTCGGTTTCACCTGGAAATCCTACAATGATATCTGTGGCAATTGTTGGGTTACTGAAGGTCTGTCTAACAACATCAACAATTCGTTCCCATTCCTCAGTGGTGTATTGGCGACCCATTGCTTCTAGTATGGCATTACTTCCTGATTGTAGTGGGATATGAAAGAACTTGAAGAAGTGATCGGATCGCATTACTTGAACTAATTCATCAATTGAGTCTGAAACCAAGTTCGGATTGAACATTCCTAAACGAAACCGATGTTGGCCCTGAATTTTGTCAATCATGGTTATCAATTCGACAAGATTACTGTCAATATCAACACCGTATGTTCCAAGATCTTGAGAAGTAATACGAATCTCCCGATACCCCGTATGAACACATCTCTCGATTGTGCTAAATATTTCACGTTTGGAATGGCTCTTGACACTACCTCTAGCGAATCGCACAGCACAATAAGCGCAACTACCAAGACATCCCTCGCAGATTGGAATTGTGCAGATTACACTATTTTCCGGTCCTTCTAACCATTTCAACTTTGAAACATCATCTGATTCAAGATGGATAATACCCCTTTCACCATTGAGAATTCTTGGTATTATATCACTCAATGATCCGATTGATTGTGGTCCGATTATTGCTGCATATTCTGGGAATGCATTCTTCACTCTTGTCAGTGAAATCTTGGGAAGACAACCAGCAATTATCATAGGAGTCTTTCCAGTTGATAATTTCTCAAGTCTGCTAATTATTCGATCCTCAGTTGGTTCTTTCACACCACACGTGTTCAGTATAATCAAATCTGCTGTGTCAATAGCTTCGACACGATTACCATCTATCTCAGCTAGATTGCCTACAATGATATCTGAATCAGCTGAGTTTAGAGAACATCCATAGGTCTCCAAATAGTACTTGATTGCCATTTACTGACACCTAACCGCCCTGAACATGGGGAAGCAAAGCAATCTCGTCACCTTCAGATACGGAGATTTCTATTCCTCCAAGGGTCGATACATCCTTCTTGTTGAGCATCACAATCAGATTTCCATCGATGCCCCCATTTCTCAGTATCAAATCTTTCAATTTAGCTCCACCAATTTCTGCAACTTTCTGAACAACTTGGAGCACAGTAGATCCAAATGGAACTTCCACTTCCATCATCTGTTCATCTAGAAGCCTGCGGATTGGTCCAAAGGACTTGAATCGGACTATCATTATTCCCAAAGTCATCATTCAAAGTGTACTATTCAGCTTTTGCATAGTGCGAAAGGAGTTCATCTACAAGACTATCAACAGCTTTGATTATCTCATCAATATCATCCTTGGTAGCTTTATCATAGTGTATTCCGACTGTTACCACAGTCGATCGTTCTAACCTCTTGCAGATTTTCTCAGCTGCAGAGTTAGCAACTACATAGTCTTTGTGCCCAGGGAATGTCAATGAGCTCATGCTTACTGTCGATGCATTTCTATAATGACTAGGAGTTACATATGCAATGGCAACACCACCAATATGGTGTTCATCGCCACCATGTATTGATATGAGAAGGTCCTCGCCAATTTCTTTTACTTCAAGATAGATAATATGGAGGCCAGCTTTTCGCTCTATAATCATTACTTTTCCTCTCCGTTCTCAAGACGTTCCTGTAACATCTTGTACGATAATGTAAGAGTCTTTGGATGTGCTGCTCTATATTCATCAAGTAGTCGAACAGCAGTAGTATGAGGAGCACTCTTTACCAAGTCGGGATTTTCATGCGCCTCTTTTGATATTTGACGCAGAGCATCAATGAGATGATCCAACTCCTGTTTGGACTCTGTTTCTGTTGGTTCAATCATTAGAGCTTCAGGTACTATCAGCGGAAAATACACTGTGGGAGCATGTACACCGAAATCAAGAAGCCGCTTTGCAACATGCATTGCAGTAACGCCTGTTGTTTCCTTCAGCTCTTCTGCTGAGATAACACACTCATGCATTCTCGGGGCATCTTGAGAGAATGGGAGTGTAAATCCAGGTATCTTGCTGACATGATAGGCAACGTAATTCGCATTCAATACTGCTACCTCGGAGGCTCGCTTGAGACCTTCTCTTCCCAGAGAGTACGAGTATGCGTATGCTCTTACTAGAACACCAAAATTCCCATAGAATGATTTCACCTTGCCAATAGACTTAGGAAGATCATAGTCAAAATCAAAGAGGCCGTTCTCATTCTTAACTATTCGTGGAACCGGTAAGAACTCTTCAAGCGATTTCTTAACCCCCACTGGTCCTGCACCAGGACCGCCACCACCATGGGGGGTGGAAAAGGTCTTGTGTAGATTTAGGTGAACAACATCAAATCCCATATCTCCAGGTCGGACCTTGTGCATTATAGCATTGAAATTGGCTCCGTCGTAATAGACAAGACCGCCGGCATCATGGACTATTCCTGATATTTCTTCGATATCTTTCTCAAAAACTCCAATTGTATTAGGATTGGTAAGCATCAACCCTGCTGTTTTTGACCCAGCAATCGCCTTCAATGCATCTAGATCAAGTAGTCCGTCTTTGCTTGAAGGAATCACGACAATATCGTAACCAGCCATTGCAGCTGATGCAGGATTAGTTCCATGGGCTGCATCGGGAATGAGCATCTCATTCCTCTGGTCACTTTGTTCATTGACGCAACGATGATACTCGCGTATCATCATCACACCAGTCCACTCACCTTGAGCTCCTGCTGCTGGTTGAAGCGTGACTGCATCCATTCCAGTAATCTCACCTAGCCATTGCTCAAGTTCCCACATCATCTCTAGAGCGCCCTGTGTTGTAGAAACATCTTGCAGAGGATGAAGCCATGAAAATCCTGGATGAGCTGCAGCTAGATTATTCTGCTCAGGATTGTATTTCATTGTACAACTTCCAAGTGGATAGGTACCAAGACTCACCGAGTAGTTCATCTGTGAGAGTCTTGTGAAATGACGGACAATTGCTGGTTCAGAAATCTCAGGAATCTTGGGGGGATTCTTACGACGCATTGCTTTTGGAATGACATCGGTAAGTTTTCCGACTTGTTTTCGTACGCCCGCTTCAGGAGTTGGAAATTGATGTGCAATGACTCCGGGATTAGTTCGTTCAAAGAGAAGTGGTTCATCCCACCTAGCCTGTCGAACCTTAGATTTGTGAGGATGATCGCTCACTTGGGAGCACCTCCCTTTGACACAATATCACTAACCGTTTGTACAAGATTATCGATGTCTTGTTGAGTATGTATCTCTGTGACACAAAATAACATTGATTCTCCAAGGTCTGGAAATTCATCAGTAAGTATTTTGCCACCTTGAAGACCATGCTGTAATAGACCGTCGTGGATTTGGTTTGCAGTAATCCCTTTTTCAAATTGAACGACAAATTCATTCCAAATGAACTGTCCAATAGCTGGGGCCTTAACGCAATCAATGGCATTGAGTTTTTTGGCTGCGTAATTGGCTTTCATTACTATAGTTTCGCCAATTTGTTCTATTCCAGACGGCCCAAGTACTGACATATAGATTGCAGCAGTCACAGCTGCAAGAGCTTGATTGGAACAAATATTGCTAGTAGCTTTTTCTCTTCGAATATGCTGTTCTCTTGGACTTAGTGTGAGAACATATCCATCTTCATAGGGTTCTTCTTCGGTTCGTGTCAAGCCAACAAGACGCCCAGGCAGTTGGTAGATTAGCTTACGATTATTGATACAACCAAAAATCCCTAGTAGTGGACCTCCATAACTCACCGGAGAACCAAGGTGCTGTCCTTCAGCAACAATAATATCTGCATTATAATCACCAGGTGGCCTAAGAATACCAAGAGAGAGAATATCAACCCCTGCTACCAATAGCGCACCATTTTCATGTGCAATTCGAGCGATGTCATCTACCTGAGTTTCAATGAATCCAAGATGACTGGGATTCTCGACATAGACTCCAGCGACTTGGTTATCCATCTTAGACTCAAGGTCCGAAAGCGACATCAATCCTGTTTTTTTATCATAATCAATCTTAACAACTTCAATATCTGCAGGTTCTGTATAAGTCTGGATGACTTCATAATGTTCAGGATTTATTGTACGTGGGATGAGGAATTTGGAACGTTTCTTTTTCACCCGAACAGTCATCCGTGCAGCTTCTGCAACTCCCGTAGACATGTCATACATTGACGAGTTTACTACATCAATTTGGAGAATCTCAGCTAACAAACTCTGATACTCAAACAAGGTCTGCAACATTCCCTGGCTGATTTCTGCCTGATAACTGGTATAGGATGTAAGAAATTCAGATCTTCCAGCTAAGGCTGGTACGATAGCAGGGATATAGTGTAAACCAACACCTGCTCCAAGAAAGACACTTCCATCAAAGGCAGGCTTATTCTTCCCCGCAAGCTCCTGGATTCTCTCGGAAACTTCGAATTCGGAATGGGAATCAGGGAGATTGAGATCATGCTTGACTATGAATTTTTCAGGAATATTGCTGAAGAGATCTTCAAGATTCTTCTTTCCAATAGATGCAAGCATCTCTTTCTCTGTATCCTTCGTTATAGGAATCCAAGGATGTTTGTACTCCATAGTACTCTACTCCAAGCGTATACTTGTTTTGAAGGCAAGCCTTCTCGCCAAAATACCTTTTGGATAGTACGAAGATTTTCTTTGATGGCCAGAATGATTTTTAACCACAATTGATGAATCAGCGGTTAATCACAGGAGCGACATCAAAATGAAACGCTGGCTCATGGACATCCTCGCTTGTTCTGCGAGTGACTGTAGAAGTAAACTCGACCTTGAAGTCTACAAGTCGCATACACAGGAATCTGAAGGAGAGGAAGTTGATGAGATTGATGAAGCGTTAATCAGTTGTCCCAAATGTGGTAGGTGGTATCCAGTAATAGACGGGATTGCATGTATGCTTCCTGATGACTTACGCATGGATGGCAAACAACATATCGAAGAAACTGCCTTTCTTGAGAGATGGAAAGAGAAAGTACCTACCGACATCTTGAAGAATGGCTTGCCCTTCGGACTTTCATAATAATAGCCCCGTGGTGTAGCGGCCCAGCATAGAGAGGTCAAAGGGTTTTGGTCCCTTTGGTCCTAGATGGTTTTGGTCTCTTAGACCTAGGTTCAAATCCTAGCGGGGCTACCACTTTTATTTTTCCTTAACTGGAGGTATATCAGCTGAGTTGGCCATCTGGACTCTGAATAGTCTCTTGACATGTGATAGCACTAAACGATTACCATTAACGAGGACCTCAATATCAACATGGTCTTCCAAACTTGAGGTGGTTAATTTCTTTTCTAGAACAGCCTGTACCTGAAATACTCCCGCAGGATTATCCATCGATACTGTGATTCTCAGAGGTTTATCTTCACCCTTATCTAGAATGACGTTATTAATCGCCATGGCACTGACAGAGTGGATGTCAACCTTACCTTTCTGAAATGGTACAATTGTTCGACCCTTAGTCATGTCTGCACCATCACCGATTTTCGTAATGCCAGCTTCAAGCGTAAGACATTGCGTGTCATCATCATGAGCATAGATTCCATGGAAAATGAACGATAGAATGTCAGTGGCTTTTGCTGAATCATTGTAAATATCCATCAATTTGTTTTCAAGAATCGCACCAGCAAGTTGTACTGAAGCCTGATTGTGTTCATTCCGGTGAACCACCATTCCAATATCGTGAAGATATGTTGAAGCAAGAACGACCAGTCTTGCATCATCAACATCACCTATTCCTTCTGCAACAACATTAGGCTGGAAGGTTTCATCAAGAATATCAAAGGTCTTGAGGGCATTCCATGTGGCAACCTCGGCATGAATGGGACCATGGTCTGTATAACCCAATCTTGAAACAGCCATTCTATTTGCTGATCGGAGATATGACTGAACTTTGGGAGAACCTGTCAAATATTGATACATTTCTAGAGCTCGAGTATTGTCTGGAATAAGCTCTCTTGCACGGATTTTTTGACGGTCCATAATTTCGCTATTATTCATTGAAACCACTCTTTGGGGACAGAGAATTTAGTTCTCTGTTTTGATAAGACTTGCTAAGTCGGAAAAACCTCTCTATGATTGTTCTCAGGATAAAAAAGAGAGGGCTAGATAGACTGTGAATCTATCTAGAGATCTTCAGCATCTTCCTGAATTGAGAGAAGGATTCTATCCGTAGCGCTAGTTGCCTTCTGAATTGTCTTAAGATAATCTTGTCTAGACTTCTCAAAGGCCACACGGCTAATCCTCTGCTTTTTCTTTCTCAGGAGTAATTGACGCAGACCAGCTTTAGCACCTTCAATTCTCTCATTCTGAAGCTCAAGCTGAGAAACAATGTCACGATAGCGTGGTCCATAACGTGTCATGCTTTCCTTGACCGTAGGTAGTTTGGAGTCTATCTCTTCAATCTGTTTTTTGAGATCGGCCTCACGAATCATGAACTCTCGTTTCTTGACTTTTCCTCTTCTTCTTGAAGCTTCTAGTTTCTCAAGATCCATATTAAGGGCAGTTTTTCGAGAGTAAAGATGTGCAAAGTCACGGAGGAGTTCAGAAGGTGCACCCATTTGTCGTGCCTGTGCGCTATCTTCATAGTCATCTACTCGTGGTCCAAGTATTTCTTCTGGCAACTCTACCTTTCTGTATGAAACATAGAAAGCAGCGATTATACCCACTATCAATGCAAAGATTATTGGTCTCGCAGCTGCTCCAATTGTAGCTTGATAAACTACAGTGATTGAAGCGGGGTTCCGCTGTGTTTGATTGTAGAGAACATATTGGTACGTTGTGTCGAAAATACCATAGAGGATTCTATTGTCTCCAGTGATACTACTAACAGATACTGATACAGGAAATACTACTTTGATTGAATGGGACAGTATCAAATTATCGCCCAAGAGACCTATAGGAATGTCTAGCTGATTACCACCCGCAACTCCAGTTTGGTAAGCACTCGCCTGAACTACAAATGATATTTTGAATGTGTATTTGTATGTTGGAGCAAAGCCATTAATACCAAATCTATCACCTGAAAGATAGATTGTTAGATCAGTTGTTTCGTTATAGATTCCCTCAGTTGTTCTTTGTGATATGGCAAGTATTCCAACTTCATCATAGATTTTGATGTTCTTTGCATAAGCTGGAACTTGGAATGTGATAGTACTTACTGCACTTCCACCAGTATTTTCTAAGGTGAATGTTTCATCGTAGCTTATCCATCCCCAAGCATCTATCACAGCAACAGTTGATCGTTCAACAAGAATATTCTCGGTAAACAACAGTAGACCGCTTTGAAATTCTGTTTCATCAAAGGGTGCAAGATTAGCAACCTCTGAGTCGGGAGATTCTTCATTTGCTAGTAGTTTACCTCCACCTTCAAAAGACAAAACGAATTGTGCATGCCCTAATACATAAGGCAAGAGCGGATACTTTAGGAATCTGAGTTGGTATTCATACTCTGCTGGATTGGATAGCCAGAATAGTGTGTGCATATACATAGTTGCTCTAAAGCTGTATGATTCTTCGAATCCAATTGCTACTGGAAAGTGAAGTTTCCAATGCATCATTCCATCTACATTTTCATGACGTACAATACGGATAGTGTTTTGGGAGTTATCAACTGCTTTCATGGACAAGAAATGGATTTCATATTTCTCTGTTAAGTACAAATCAATTGCACTAATTGGAGCGGAACCATTATTGGTAATAGTGTAAGAGTCTTCAACTCTAGATCCATAGCTAGCTGTGAGTATGAAGTTACGAGCCACATCAATTCGCATTCCAAGTAGAGAAAGAAACGGTCGTTCAATTTCAAAGTTGACAGTTGTAACCCCTGTGGAATTTGATGGATCTGTGGCATTGAATGTAAATACGTGAGCACCTTCTTCATAGGGTGAGAGATCAAGACTTTCTTCCCAAAAACTAGTGAGGTAATTATATTCTAATGCGACCCAGGGCTCATCGTCAATTCGATAAGATGCTAGTCGGATAAAGTCATTTGTCGCATTTAGAACCAGGTCTGTAACCCATTCAAGAGTTGAGTCAGCTTCTGGACTAACAACAATCAGAGTTGGGGGTGAATTTGGAATGAACTCAATCAAAGCAGGTTCGGTCCAGTAAGTATGCTGAACTGGAAGTCCATTGAGTTCCTCAGTATCTCCAAACATGAAGACAAACGGATACTTCTCATCAGAAATTTCAATGAATGTAATATCCTGAGCATCTGTGCTATTCAACAATATTGTATACTCAATCTGCGTAAAAGTACCATTATCGGACCCACTAGCTTCTAGAATTCGTGATTGATTTAGGTCAGGTAAGTGCTGGAATGTATTTGTTCCGTACTCATCACTGTATACGAGATCACTACTATCAGCTGGATTTGTAAGCCGCGCCTGACCTTCTCTGTAGATACGAGTCAGTTCAATCTCGTAAACAAGGTCCTGACCATAGAGTTCATGGCCTTTCTGGTCGTATGCATCTTCTGCAGGAATGACAAAGTAACGAATCTCACCAATCCGCATGCCGATAATCATTTCCTTGTACATAGTAAGAGCAGAAAGATCCTGAACTGGAGAAGTAGATTCTATGTCAGGGAAGTCATTCTCTTGAATCATAGTACCATTTCGTAGGAATAATTTGTAGTGAACAGTTACACCATCAGTACCAATTACCCTCCACATATTAGTTAGAGTTTCACCTGGTACGTATCCAACAATAACATCGCTGTTGTTCAAACCAGCAGTTGAGAATCCTGAGCTGTAGTTCTGCCAAGCAAATCCAATCCAACCAGATGTTCTAGCTTCTAGACCAACATAGAGCAAAGTACCATTATGTTCAAAGTATGCATTAACCCCAGTTACAGGATCCGTATAATTAAAGGCATATTCTGTTGGGTCTATGATACCGTCTGATGAACCATAGTGGTTATCGACATAAGGTATAGAAACATTCGTCATGGTTTCGGATAGAAAGGATCTGTCTTCTATACTGTGAGCCAAGTACTCCGATTCCATTGTATTTGAGAGGGGGCTAAGAGCCATCAAGCTACTTGACAGGAATATCGCAAGTAACATGAAGGTCCCTATCTTTTTGTTAAACAGGCTCAATACGAATCACCGTTAATTTTTGGGGTTATTGTAGGGTCCACTGACCCATGAATGATGCGGTCGTTCTTTGGTTTCTTATTATAGCTTATGGTTGTTGAAAGCATGCACGAAAGAAGCAGGTAGTCCGAAAAGGTCAAAACTGAAACACAGTGCGTAGTGTTAGAAAGGTGTACCAATATGCTTGAGATTCTAATTGCAGTTCTTATTTCATTTCTTACAGTTGTAATATTCATGCCTAAGGCAATTAAGGCACTTAAGGAAAAAGGGATCACAGGCATAGATGTCCACAAACCGGACAGACCAGAAATTCCGAAGGGCGGTGGCTTTGTACTACTTTTCGCAATCGTATTTGCACTTTTAGGCGTAGTAGGATTGACTACCTTTCAAATTTTCACTGTAGAGATGGTTGGAATATTCGCAGCACTTGTGTCTATATTGATAGCAAGTATGATTGGGTTATTAGATGATCACCTTGATTTCAGTAATAGAACAAAAGTCATCCTTCCAATGGTTGCTACCATTCCAATGATTGCTGTCAGTGTTGGAACACCTACCATGAATATTCCTTTCATAGGTACTGTAAACTTCGGTATCGCCTACGCGCTCATCATCGTACCGCTTATGATGACATTCATTATAGACTCAACAAACATGTATGGCGGGATGAATGGTCTTGAGGCAGGCCTTAGCACTATCAATGCTTCAGGTCTTGTTCTGTACATTTTTCTTATACCTGTCATTCAAGCGACCACGGTTTCACCAGAACAATTGCAAGCAGGTATTGTGGGAGCAGCACTTCTCGGAGCATCTTTTGGATTCTTGATATTCAATAGGTATCCAGCAAAGGTTCTCCCAGGCGATGTTGGAAGACTACCAATAGGTGCTGCAATGGCAGCTGCACTAATCATAGGAAACATGGACAGACTTGCAATTTTGATGTATGCACCATTTGCAATAAACTTCCTTCTCTATCTTATCTACCGAATCTATGTTAAGCGAAATAAAATCGAATGGGCAAAATTTGCAAAACCAAGAGATGATGGTTCCCTAGAAGTTGTTGGACCATTCACAGTCTACTGGATACTTCCTCACTTCTTCAATAATATGACTGAGAAGCGAAATGTAAGCCTCTTATTGCTTTTCCAAGCAATACTAGTCTATGGTGCGTTAATCTTGTATATTCTTGGAATTCCCATTGGTCTCGGTCTTATCTAGTACAAAATAGCAATGGATTACAAATCGGTATCTTCCCAGAGCTCTGCACTCTGACGATTCATGTCGCGACGCATACGTTCTAACCGGGTATAGACTGCACCGTGTGGGGAACCAGTGATGAGCATCTCAACAGCTTTTCGTGCATAATCTAAACCAGGATTCATACCAATAATAGAAACTGTTCGACCATAAATTGTGATTTTTGTTTCCGTTACCTGTTCTATGACCCTTCTTGTACGACCATTTTCACCTATTATCCTTCCAGCTACTCGCTTCAACTGATTCGCCGAAGTTCCTACTGCATCTCGAAGTGATATTATTATGAGCATCATGTCTTCATCTACTAGGCTTAACGCATTCTTAGGACTGAAGCCTCTTGCTATCGCACGAACAATATCACGGGCTTTCCAAGCAAGCACAGGGTCTTTAGATTGAGTAGGGCTACTAATAGTTACAGAGCCCTCAGAATCAATGTTAAGCTTGACGTTAGTTAGTTTCTCTATTCGTCTTCGAACCCTTCCATTACGTCCAACGATGACACCGACTCTATCAGCAGGTACCATGATTGTTTCTTGAAATGCCATTCTATTTCTCACCAGCTGCAACAATGTATCGAGCAATCACTTCAGGTTTATCGGTTTCCACACCGAGTTTCTTGAAGAAACGGATTATGTTTTGAATGTCACGGAACAGATACTTTTTCGCGTTATCATGAGCAAGCAGAACTGCTTGAGATACGTCAATGAATACGGGACCATCAGACCAGAGAATATTGTACTCGCTCAGGTCAGCATGTACAAGACCCGCTTTTGTATATCCTTTCAGAATCATTCTGATAATTTCATTGAATGTCTTCACAGGATCAGGGATTTCTGCATTCTTTAACAAAGGAGCAGCAAGTGAATGTTCACTATCACCTATGAATTCCATTATCATGACATTACGTTCGATATCAATAGGGTTTGGAACACGAATTCCTGCTGCCTGATACCGCTTAAGATTCTTGAACTCCTTTGAAGCCCATAGTGGAATTAGTGAGCGGCTTCGACGTTTAACTCTTTTAAAACGAGGGTCTCCAACGATATACTCCAACATGAAATCCGTTTCGGCGGTGCTGACTCGGTATATCTTCACAGCAACTGGAATTCCATCAGCATTAATTCCTCTGTATACATTAGCTTCTTTACCAGTGCTTATTGCACCATGTAATGCAGAGAGAGTTCCACGATTTAGTAGCTTGTAGAGTATCTTCATTGTAGGAGGATCAATTACACCTTCTACTACCTTGAATTCATCTACATCTTTACGACGTTTCATCTTACGCCGGTCTAGTTCTTTTTGATATTGTTCGTGTTTATTTTCTGCTCGTTTCAACTATGAATACCTTCCACTAATTCAGGGTATTTGCGTCTATGAAAAGGGAGTAATCTTAGAAAAGGCTTGGCCTCTTCAAAATACTTTGAGTAATCCTCTCTTCTCCAACCAATCTAGTTCGTTCCCTCGATACCGATAGACAATATCACACTTCTCATCAGTCTGGAAATCCCAGGGAACCAGCAGGACTGTATCAGCAACTCTCATCCAGACTCTCTTCTTCATTCGACCAGGAATTCTTCCGATTCGGATATTGCCATCCTCACACCTAACTCTAACTCGATCAAAACCTAACATCTGGATGATGATTCCGAACATCTCACCATCTCTTTCTCTGGGAGTCCTAACTCTCACTGGTTCAGTACTACCAGGAGGTGGACCTTTGCGTCGTTTGCGCTTCTTATAGGACAAAATATTCCTCCAATATGTCGCTGGACCTAAATCCTAGAGCGACAAACCGTGATTCCATTGTGAAGCATTTAAGCGTATTGAATTGATTGTTAACACTAACTAAAGGCATCATGATTCTTTGACATCAATGACTGTTTGGTCTGGAAGTATGAATAGTTGATCTTCAACTAGAAGACCATGGATTTTCATTCCAGAAATAATTTTTGAGTCAAAAGCAGACTCTTCTACCTCAATTACATCGAAATTTTCGGAATCCATAATCTGAACAGGTTGCCCATAGACATGTGTGACAACCATGAACTCGCGACGCTCTGTAAATGGTGCTAGAAACTGTATTGTTCGCCATTTTGCGTTTCTGGGATTAATCGTGAGGCGTTCTCGTCTCACAAGATTGTAGCATGTTAAATTTCCTCGACCCATTGCAAGTACCTGACATGGATGTTCGCTGATGAATACAAAATCACCGATAGAAAATCTTGGTAATCTGAGCAGTATAGTAACTCTATACTTCTTCTTTCCCGTTTTATCTTCACCAACTAACTTGTAGTTCTCTTTTCTTTCTGCAATAAGCTTACTCTCGAACTTGTCAGCAATGTCCTTTGCTAGAGGTTCTGATCCAATATAGTAATCAATTCCATGCTTGGTATCATCAACCATTGTGACGAAAGCTTTGTCATCAGATTTGTACCTCGCCACAGTCATATCAGTAACTGCCGTTGTCAGCTCCTTTTTTTCATCGTCGGATATTTCACGGCCATCAGCACGCATTTGAAGAATTGCTTCATAATATCCACCACTCATCATCCCACACGTATCACAGGTACCATATCTGAATCTAATCTCAACGGGATATTCTTCATCATGTGGGGGTATACTTTCGTGGGACTTTCCAGTAGCGGTCACGATAAGGTGAGTGACCCTGTCAAGTTTCTTATCCTCTTCAAGAGCTAGAGTAAGTCCCTTGTAAAATAATTTGATTTCCTGTTCTAGAATAATATCAATCTGCGTTTCTGCTAATTCTTCTGCATTCATTTTTCCAATGGATATTTTATGCCATCCACCAGGTACTTTGACAGAACCACATTTCTTGCATGCGAGTAGAGGAATTGGTGTAGGAACCTCCATGAGAGGATGCTGTTCATCGTAGCAGTTATTGCAGAGACCATCTACGACTGCTTCTTCTCCGCACAGATAACAAGGTGCTGCCAATTTAATCAACGTCACTTTACGGTGAATGTCCGTTTAAAATGTGGTCTATATCACTACTATAACAGAATTTGATGATAACACAAGTCTTTTGTTAGTCTACTCTTGTGAAAACATATGCCTCGAAGAAAACGACACAGACTGGTTACAAAAGAACCACATGTTTCAGTTTACAAGCCAGCTGGTATTCCGACTAGGGAACTGGAAGAGATCCTAATCACAATTGATGAGTTCGAGGCATTGAGACTGGCCGACTTCGAAGGACTGAGTCAGAGAGACGCAAGTACTGCGATGGAGATAAGCCAGCCTACATTCAACAGAGTGCTCTCATCAGCACGTCACAAGGTAGCTAGTGGATTAGTACAGGGTTACGTTCTTCGAATTGAAGGAGGTCAATACCGTCTATCCGATGGAACAGGTATCTTGGAGTGTCTTGATTGTGGTGCTTCTGTGGATATGTCCTCTGAAAACAAGAGTACCTGCCAAAAATGCGGATCTACAAAACTGCGTTGGTTGCGGTGGGAAAAAGGTAGAAGACCTGGTGAAAATAAATGAGCGTCGAACGAATTGCAGTAACTGCAGAAATTGATAACGGACTTGATAGTCCAGTGAGTGGGCATTTTGGACACTGCAAAGCATTCATTGTGTCTACAGTCAAAGATGGGGAAATAATTGAAGTTGAGAGTGTACTTAATGGAGCACATTCCAGTTGTGCAGAGCCAGTAGATAAGCTTGCCAATTTGGGTGTGAATGTCCTAATTACACTGGGTATGGGAATGCGACCTTACATGCATGCACAGCAGGTTGGTCTTACTGTAGTCAAAGGTAGTGGCGGTACAGTTGGAGAGGCAATTCGTAGCTACATAAAAGGAACTCATGAAGTAATGGAGCGAAACGGTTTATGTGGCGGTGGTCCACACAACCACTAGGTTGTTCACTCTTAGAATTTTAGAGCTTGACCCACTGTGCATGGGGATGCCCTTCTATATAGAGAACAGCCTGTTCATGCACAAATCCAGCATTTATTGCAGTCTGTACAGCTTTCTTTCCAACCATGTTGGCAATTGTTGCTTTTTCAAGATGATTAACACAGGTCTTTGAATCAACAAGCTTGCCACCATAGAATTCCTCACTCACCTTGAAATTTATCTGACCCTCTTTGAGTGTTTTTCCAAGTAGTGGTTTATCACAGATTGCAACAACATAATGATCACGTGTTTCACTTACACGCATGTACATTTTAGGCATTGTAAATCACTCCAGGTTTAAACGGATCTAATTGGCTGTTTGAGTACCATACGAATGTGATGCATCTGTATTGTATATCTATTCTCAATCTATATGAACTTCTCTATAAAGCTAAGATAACAGAATTTGTAGACAACGGATCCCTGACTTGCGTTTTTTCAAAACAATAAAGTTTTGTGAGAAATGCGCAGTCATGCAATCTCAACCTAATCGTCATCATTGACCCAGGCCATGTCAGCTTTCCACGGACTGATTGATACATCACGCACGAACTCTTCGTCTTCAAGATATCCAGACAGCCACTGATTCAGAAGAGCATCTCTCAGAATTCGCTCAATTGTTTCTCTAGGTAGATTCGTTTCTCTCTGCAGTTCTGTAATGGTAACCTTCTTCTTCATGGCGGCAATCTCCACGACGGTGTATTCCTCACTAACGCTTTCTGAACCTAGACCCAGAAACACTCCAACGACTAGCAGAAATGCTCCGGTGGCAAGCAGAATCCACGAGGTTGACGTGAACAAGATATCATCCTGCATATGAGGATACATGGTGGTCCAGCCAAAAATCATCAACCCCGCAAAAGATAGCAAATTGATTGCTGCTATCACTACCCACTTGCCAATTTCACCACGGGACCTTCCAAGTGACATCTTCCTATACTCTCACTCTACTAAGGGAAGCCAATGCTTTTAGATTTTTGTCACTCAAAGGCAGATGCTCAAGATGGGAAGTTCAAATCACCTCCAGAAAAGGAGTAAAGTATGCCTGATACCTACACAGGTCTAATGGCTGTTTGGGCACCGCAGGCGCTACAAATCATATAGTATCCGCGTTTTATTTTCTTAATTTCAGTATCAGGTCTAGTACAGACTGGACAGAGAACATAGGAGTCGATGTATCGAGTGAGAACATCGTTGACAGCTTCGGCAGTGAATTTACCATTGAAGATAGCATTGCCACCTTCTATGTTTCCAGCAGTTCCAATTTGACCAGAAACAAATTTGAGAACTTCTCTTCCTGGGCGGTTTAGGACGTTTATGATGTCCTGGAAATTCTGCCAGAGACTTCGGTTACCCTGAACCATCAATCTCACATCAGGAACCTTGAATCTCTCTCCTGATCTATTGAATGCATCTTCTGGAACCTGTGACCTTGCACGGTCTAGAAGGCTATCATAGTCGTCCATAATCTTTCACCTGATTTCTTGAATGCTGAATGCAATGCTATCATAGTCGTCCATAACCCATATTTTACACTTTGGTGAGTGAACCTCAACTGTAAGATATTTCTGTGTTCCGCCCCTCTCCTGCCAGTGTCACCACTTCTTCGCATTTCCGAAGAAATACAAAGATTAGCAAGAGCTTTGTCAACGTTCATCGGGATGGGATCCCTCCTGAAGATCTGGCTTCTTTCTCCTGTTTGATTACTGGAGCATCACTTCCAGCAACAGAGAGAGCTTCCACAGTTTTTACCACGGCGGGGTCATTATCACTCTTGATAGTTCCATCACTGAAACTGACAAGGTCCGACTGGACAAAGTGAACAGCCGCGGACTCTCCGGAACTTGATATATGTTCCTTCTTGGAGAGTAAGGACTTCCCTTTAGAAGATTTCTTTAAGGCTTTCGGTGGCGCACGTCGATTAGTTGTTCCTCGAACAACTGCTCTAGTCCACATACCTAGTCCTCTCACAGAGTGCAGTGACTTTGTGAGCGTAAGAAAGCGTGCAGCGATATTGATACTACCGTTTCGGTCAGCATTGAGCTTGAGTCCACAGGATGGACAATGGAAGTGGTTCTGCCTGGGTCTTTTCCCCTTAGCACCACACTTCCAACACATGATAGAAGTCCATCCTTCAGGAACAGCTCGGAATCGAGGGTCCTTTCCATCAACCTTCCAACCTTGCTGAGCAAGTCCATGCTTTAGACTGTTGGTTATTCGAGCAAAGGCCCATGAGTGTATCATTCCTCTGAACTTTCGCCCGCGGTAGTTTCCTCGCTTCGCACGTATTCGTATATTTTTCAGGCGACCAATGGCAATGTAGAGTGTGTATTTCTTGGATAGTTCAGAGATGTAATCAAGCAGTTGACGCACTAAAACACGGTCGTATTCACGAGCCACATTCTCTCTTTTGGAACGCATTCGACGGAGTTTCTCAGCAATCTTATCATATGACAGTCCATTGTTGCTCCGAGTGTACATCTCTCTCTGGAGAACTGCAACAAGCCTATCGTACTTCCTGATGACCTTGACTTTATCTCTCTGGACAAAGTAACGGGCTTCTCTTGTCTTTTCAGGAGTGAGAAGAGTTGCGCAAGCCGCCTTCTCGATGCCAAGATCAATTCCAAGAATAGCCACAGGAAGGTTTTCCTCAGGAGATTCATCAATAGGAATTCTAACAGCAATGGTCACCCACCACTTCCTTCTCCTATCAGTAAAGAGCTGCACTGCCTTCACTTCACCACGTCGAATCTGGTTCAGATGGAAGGGTGATATCTTGAGAGGTATAACTAATCGATCATGGCGGGTTCTACCTTCTCGTACTGAATCAAGGGAGTCCCTGATATCTAACCACCATCGGGAAACAGAAGTCTTTTTTTCAACGAGTTTGAATCTCTGAGAAAAGACCCATCGCGGTATCCGTCGACTAGAATTGATTGAAGTAGGTCGTGAGGTATTCCACCCCTTCTTCTTCCTCAAGGTCAAGTAACTCTCATAAAGAGCGACTGCTGTTTGTCTACATTCCTGTAGTTCATTTGTAGAGATCCTCGGGAATCGTTGTTTGATATCATGAGGAACAGCTACCCTCTGACCGTAACCAGCTTTGACCTTAATTGCAGTAAGCGTGAGTTTTTCTAGTTCACCATCAAGAATTTTATTTTTATTCCGACCTGTCAACAACTTGTCTTCATATTGTTCTATTATTCCAAGAAATGCACGAATCACTCTGGTGTCCCGTCCAACAGTCTGTCTGAGCCTTTGTCTAGACCTCTCAGTCATAACATCCCAGTTGATTGGGACCTTTACCGAGATTGTGACACCCTTGGAACGAGCCATCGTATTTCGCCGCCTTACCTTATAAATTTCTGACCCATTTCTTATGGTCAGTTGAGTTCACTCCCTTTCTTGTTCCCAAGACTGGTTATGTACTCGTACACTATCTCATTACTAAACCTTATAAATTTATTAAGATAGAAGTATTATTAGTGCTTTAATGCCGAGAATAAGTATTGATAAGTCCTAATATCTAAAATAAAGAGTTCTGATTTAGGGTAATATTATTTATATATAATATCTAGCATACATCATCCTGTGAGAGGTCGAAAGAGAAAGGGAAGTCGTCCAAACGACATCCTTGAAAGGGCAGTCCACATGGGTCTTGTTGCAATCGTCAGACTGGCAAGCAAACGGATCAGCAAGAAGACCTGTAAGTTCTACAACAGTATAGAGAATATGTGGAATACTGCTCTGTCAATGGGGGACTTCTCAGCTGTCCAGAGGGCTGAACCGAACATGAGAGGACAGTTCTTGAAGATGTTGTGGGTCAGTACGAAACGCTTCGGAAACAGGGAGTCCAAGCGAGTGTACAGTTGGCTCGAGGGAACTGTGGGACCACTCAACGCACTGCTCAACTATGCCGGAGCTAGGCTTAGGGACCTTGCAATGACCCGATATCCGTTCGCTGAGCCCAAGACATTGTACGTTCGCAAATATGCTGATGAAAGCATGAAGGTCCTTACTAAGGCACAGAATGAACGTCTGAAAGATGATGGTGCCATCAAGACCTACAAGAGGGCTGGATATCCAAAGTGGGGAAAGAGCCCATTGATTTTACTTGCACACCCCACCCTTCCAGAGATGGACTTTGTGGATATGATCAGAGCACACTTAGTGGAGCTGTGCCGCCAGCTCTTCATCCACAACGTCCCCAGGAGTGAGGGCCACAGGTACATTAGACTCCTGATTCATAGGCTCAGACCTTTCCTTGACTGGGTCTACTCTGATGGTGAACATGGTAGACCGGACTTCAATCGCGAATCTGACCGTGAGCTCAGACAGATAGTCCTTGAAATCCGCTCCTTGTATGCAAGACGAACTGGAAAGAGAAAGTCTGTCACACGTACACTCGATGAGAACTCAGATGTTGGTTCTATTGACAAGTTCAAGAAGAAGCTCAGAAGGCTCCGTAACGCAACCAGTGATTACAAGGAGAGAGAAGTCTACTCCATCATCCTAGACCATATCGACAAGGGTATGATTGTCCAGAGAGACTTGGACAAGATGATGGAACAGGTGCTCGCTCTGAGTTCAAGAGAGGGGAACGATTGGCACAGGATTCTCCTATCAGACCTGCATCACCCTCGGTCACTGAAACAGGTCGTCTATGCAGGAGACACCATGCTGGACGAACCTTCCTCAGTTCTGGTAGTAGGAGAACTACCGATTTCAAGGAGGAAGGGTCAAATCGACCTTGTGGTCTTCCTGCGGAGGGAGATTCAGGGTCGAATCATCCACACTCCCGTGATGATCCTTGAAGTCAAGACCAAGACCACGTTCGATTACAATCTCTATGGCATCAGTGTCAGAAAGAACAATGACTGTGTCCCATCACTGTATGCATGGAAACGTACTGCTACTGAACAGGAGTGGATCGAAACCTTCACTTCCCCTCCCGAATCAAATACCATTGACCAGCTCAATGCCTATGAATCTGAACTCCTCTATGAGTACGGACAGGTCGCGGCCTTCGACTCCGCAGCACCCAAGAGTTTGTGGAAGGGAGTGATTGTCATAGACACAGACCAGAGTCCATTAGAGGTCTTTCAGGCGTTCAACGCCCTCTTGGACGACTTGGTCATGGGAATGCTCTCGGACCTACTCGACACCTCTCAGACCACCTCATACACTCTAGACTCGAAGGGACTACGGGTGGCCGCTATCCTCACTCCCGGTGAAGGACCGTCTGAGCTCCTCAGTGAGGCGAGTGTACCACAGTCACTCCCTGTCGAGAACCCCTTCAAGGAACGTGTGTCGGACGACAGGAACCTGACCCTGTACGTGTCTGTTTCTTCACCCACTTCGTCAGGCAATTCGGCAGCTTGGATTGCTAGGAATTGGCATCTCCTTCATCATATCCATGAGTGCACCGAGGGTTCCAGTGACACCAAGATATTCTGGGTGGACTTGCTGGGGGACTATCCCGGAGAGGAGTTGATAAAACAGAGGTTCTGCCTTGATCAGCTCAGGAAAGAGAGGGGAATAAGTAAGAAGCAACACCAGACCCTAACCAAACTTATAGAGAATATCGAGTTCCTCGACCTGAGCGACCATGTCAACGAGCTCCTGTCCTGTGAGAGTCCTGGACTTGAGAAACTCATCGACAGCATCAGTCAGCAGTTTCAGAACTCTGAGGTTTGTGATTCAATCATCATCATCGACGGGTGGAGTGACTTCAGGGACATGGTGCCTTCCAACAGGTCGCACATCGTTCGTTCCCTGGAAACCAGGCTGCTCGAAGTCCTACCCGACTCTAATGCTGATGTGATATGGATCGACAGTGGAGTGAATCACACCCGGATGAACAAGCACTATCAGAGAAAGTGCGTCAGCCCACTCCCCCACAACTCGCCCCGAAGGGTACATCTGGATGAGGTCATCTACAACATTCCTACTTCCTCTCGAGGATTCGGGCGCCTCATGCCAAAACGGGACGAGGAACGGTTCATCGTACAGGACGTTCCTGCAAACGTGGATCCTTGGAGGACCAGTATCTACGTGCCTAGGCTCTTTGAATTCTCAAAAAGGTTCAGATCTGTGCAGAGGAGGAGTCCAATCTTGGACGAGGAAGAGGTCCAGGACAGGGAGCTCAGGGCGATGTACGGTCGTGGAGTGACCCTGTCCAGTATCAGACCACACGTGAGTACATACCATAGGCGGCATGCATCCAAGCTCGAAAATTTCGCACTGTCACTGACCCCGAGTATTCTCAGACCAAGGGGTGAGCAGAACCAAGGACTTGAACGCAAACCAGTTGAACAAACCTTTCAGCTCCTCACACATCCGGTGACAGGTTCATACTCCACCCGACTCAACTTGAATCCAAGAGCTCAACCCCCTGAACCAAACAGGGCCGACGGGATGGAGTATGTCGATGCCGACAATATCTCCCGGAGATGGTACTACGAGCTGGCTCCACCGCATATCTTTGATAACGTGAAGGAGGAGGACATTGTGGCGAGACCCCCCACTGTCGACAGTTCCAAGGACAGTGTCATCGACACTAAGAAGTCTAGGGAACTAGAACTGAGAAGACTCCTCAAGACAGTACGATACCTGTTGCAGAGGTCTTCTTCCAAGAGTTTGCGTGTCAGTCTTGAGAGGATCGAGAAGGTCTGTGCACAGACACTCTCTTCCGACTATGATGAGACCAAACTCCTTCAAGCATTGGAGAGGATAATGGACATTATTATCGATGATGCAAACCGTCTCCAGCTGTGGGAAACTGTGCGCCCCATCAGGCTTGGACTGTTGGAACTGCTAAACTACAAGAACAAGAAAGTGCTCAAAGAATCTCTGAAAAGGACTCCAGACATACTCCTGCTCTACGGAAATAACCTGTTCCTAACGGTGCTTGTCGTAATGGAGAGTGTGCACAAGAAGGTTCTCCATCCTCATATTGTCCCCCTCTGGCAATCAGTGGTGGAATGGGAGCTGTACCAGCTCGGGTTCAAGACCCAGCAGGACGTAGTTCAATCAAAGTACGACCTCCACTCAATCTATTCCAACCTGATCAAGCGTGCAAGAACCCTGCCAACCTTGGGACTCTCCGAACATTCACTCTCGCTTAAACAGTCTGGACAGATGGTGTGGACTGGAAAGGAGGGCGACCATGCTGTGTGGCTCGTCTTCCAGTCTGAGAAAGGTCTTGTCGGAGGTCTTGTCAAGGGACTGTCCAGTAAGTGGCTGCGACCGTCGTACTTTCGCTGTGTCACTGATTCCAAGATTCAAACAAATACTGCCGAAAGGGCTCTGTGTTCAGTGGCCAGGAACACGATAACTGTGACAGAGGTCAATGGCCACAAGATACTCTGGATGCTGGCGGAGGGAGAAGACGATCCAGTGTGGTTATCATGCGTCATTGAACACGGGAAGGGACCCTCTCTTCCTTGGATTAGGCTCAGAGAACTCCATGAGGTCCTCGCACTTCATGATGAGGTCTTGGCACCACCAGTCCTGCCAGTGGACATTGCAGAGTCTGTGGATGGTTTCCTCAGAGAAGTGGCATCTGTCGTGAAGGATGTTGCTCAGGTCATCTGTGAGGTCGGCATCGATGCAGAGAAAGAGATGTACGAGGTAGAGTTCAAGGACGGGTCCAGTGGAACTGTTCAGGGTACCCTGCGCTTCAGGAATACGTCAGAGCTTGTGAGGACACTCAGACACCCAGTGAGGGAAGGGACACCTCTCAGGCTTAAGAAGAGGACGCTGGTGATGTGGGACCACCAGAGGGACATCCGCTATATTGGTTGCGACCTGTTGCGAGAGGGTAAGAGAGAGATTGTTTCTGTCAGTTTTCTTAGACCACTGGTCCACAGGAGCAGGTTCCATCCAAAAGAGTATCAATATCCTCAAACCTGTAGTGAACTTCTCTCAACTAAGAAGGGGAGGACAATCACCCTTGTTATTCAAACCGAAGATGACAACAGGTTCAAGGTGGGACTACAAGGAGTTTCTGAGGAAACCTTCCTCAAGAAACTTGAAGGTCTCAAGCTGAATGTTTTTGATATGGCCCTGTTAACAGAGTGTGAGCAGCTCATCGACACCCAAGAGAATACAAGACATGATATGAGAATCGAAGCCAGTCAGCTCTCCGAATTCAGGTTCTCACAAATCGACAGATACCCTCGACTGAAGGAGGCTGTTTCAAGAGTTAAGACTGACTGGTCCATAGGAACATGGACCATCGAAGTGTCTGAGTCGATTGATAGTTCGGATGTAGTCCTCTGGAAGATCCGGTCAATGAAGACCAAGAGAGTATGGAAGAAGAGGTCATTCCAGTTTCAACTGGACTACCATAAGGGCCTAGAAGAACATGTCCAAGTGTTCAAGAGTACTGTGAATGAAATCATTCCTCTAAAACACATTTCAGGGTTCTCTGAAACACTGTTGAAGTTTGAAAGGTTACTGAAAAGGAAGAACCTAGGAGCTGGGAAGGTACGATGCAGACTGGATATTGATAGGAGAAATGGGCGGGATGTAGCTGTGGTCAAGATGGTCGAGACTGGGAAAGAGATCAACACTTTTCCTATAGAAACCTACGATATTGAGCAACTCGAAGAACTCATGGCTGTAGACGGGGGACCACTGACATACTATGATGTGGAGAACCTTGAGGAGTTTTATGAGAGTGTACGAAGGTCGAAGTCACAGGAGAGGAATAAAGGGAGCGATCCGGATGACCTCCTCACAGTGATAAAGGAGTACAGGGAGGAGGGAAACAAGAGAGGGCTGGGACACTCGCTGATGCTGCTTGCACGAGAGAGACTGGATATGGGAGAAACTGATAAGTCCGAAGTAGCAGTGGATGAGGCACTCGTTCATCTACGCGAGTTGGACCCAAACAACCGACTGGTCAGGTCAGATATTGCTTGTGCCCTCACGGTCAAGGCTGAAACCCTCATTGCAGAGGACCGAGAGCTTGGAGTGGCGAGAGAACTTCTGGAAGAGGCAAGGAATCTCGTAAGATCTCTGCTTGACACACTGTGGTCCGGACAGACTGATACGATAGTTCAGGAAACCAGCGATCGAATCGACAGATTGTTCCAACATCTGGATGGGTCATGATGAGGTTTCAAACTCTGTGCTGTAGCCTCGGGATGTAAGATATTGTCTGACCGCAGGTTCCTCACGCTTCAACGCATGTGTGTCCTCATAGAACCCGCCCCAACCAAGACTTAGGTTCATATCGAACTCAGGGAGACCTGCATGGTCCTTGAGTGACAATCTCCTATCCCCAGACCCTGCCATGGAAACACTAAACCTGTAGTCAGACCCGTGACTCATGATGTTTCCACCTACTGGGTCATGGCGTGTGAACTGACCCAGACCAGAGCTGGAGATGGTCTGATTTGTGTAGAGGAAGGTAGTACCAGTGGCTAGGGCGGTCCGTCGCATGAGGTTCAACATGGAGTTGATATTCTGCTGTCTGGAAACCAGTCTGTCGTCCCCCTTGTATTCCTGACGGAACTGACCAGTCAGTGAGTCCACTACTACGAGCTTGACGTTCTCCTCAGCGCATAGCTGTGGTACCTTCTCAAACAGGGTCCATGCATGTGCTGTGTTCACAACATCCACTGAGCGGATGTTCTTAAGTACACTATCGGGATCAAGACCCCATCTTACAGCATTAGCACGGATGACCTCTGTCTTGTAGGACTTTTCTGTATCCAGCCAGAGCACCGCACCCTCAAGCCCTCCCTTATCCACTGGCATCTGGGCTCGTACTGCAAGGTGATAGCACAATTGGGTCTTCCCCGCTGAGGCTCTACCATAGACCTCAATCAAGGACCCGATGGTAAGGCCGCCCATTAGTCGTCGGTCCAATCCTTCAATTCCGGTCATAAGTTTGGGTTGTGCCTCTTGCTCTTTCTCTATCTCAATACCTGACCTGAAATCGAACTTGCCTATAAGGTTTCGAGCATTTCTGGTAATCTTTGCAATAGAATCTTCTGAGATACCTGTCCTTGCTTTGAGTTGGTCGGGGTTTTGAATAGCCAGGAGTTCTGCAGTAGTAATATTGGCTGCTCTGAGTTTCTTCGCAATGCCAGGTCCAACTCCTTGGACTCTCTCTAGATCAGTCGTCTTGGTCACCTCATTCCTATGGAGGACTGGACTTGCCAGAGGCAATTCGCAGTGTCTCAGGTCCACAGACCCCCATACTGAAGTGAGAGAATGAGCCAAATAACATTTCTGTTGGACTCGACTGTTGTTTCGACATACCTTGTCAATCATCAGGTTGCAGGAAGATAGCTAGAAGGTGTAATCTCATTGATGAAACCATCTTCAATTAGTTTGAAGATTTTTGTCTGAATTTCAATGGCATCCTTTCCCTTTTCCTCAAAGAAAGCAACAATGTCCTTCAAGTTCACACCCTTTGGAGTAGCATGCAGTTCAATATAGCTGAGTATCTGTTTTGTCAAACCAGTCAAAGAAGTTGGAGATGGCCCACCTATTATGGTGGTTAATTGTTGTTGACCCTCATCGCTACTCACACTCATTGAAACACCGCTGCGAGTAAGAATTGCTTGATATCGTTCTAGGAGATGGAGTCCCATGAAGTTTGGGTCTGTAATTTCCTTGACTATCTCAGGAATAATGTAGACTTCGTCCTCGTACTGGCGGATCTTCCCTATGACTAGAGCTAGAATGTCTTCCTTGACTCCTTCAAGTAGGGCAGATTCTTCCTCTCCCCACACTTTGATACGGATAGTATCAGTTCCATCATCAAGTGTAATGCTCATGAACCTCTTTCCCCCTTCTGAATTAGCTTCTTTGTTAAACTTGCTAACAACAAATCCAACAATCACTACTCTTCGAAGTTCAACTCCGTAAGAAGATGTTACATGAGCGCCATTATCGTCTCCAAATGTACCATTCACAATATCAGAGATGGAGGCTCTGACAGCGGTCATTCGTTTTCGCATTAGTTGGATTCACCTTTTCTCCTAGTATTGAGTGAGTCAGTTACTATATATTAGTCACGGAAACTTGCTCCTCTCTTCCTTCACTGTTTATGGCTGTTGCCCTTGAGCTGTCAGAAGAAATCAGATAGAGAACTCTGGTGTGTGGAACCCCGAATTTCCTCTAATGCTTTATGGAGGCGTTCAAGGGACTTCTGAATTCTACTCTCACTAAAATCATGCTCTTTACAGAGTATCCTTTCAATCTCGTCAGGTTGAGGATCAGTCCACTTTGGACTCTCTACGTCAAATTTTGGGGGATTCAGAAAGATTTCACGTATCTCATCATATGGAAAGTCAAACTTTGTGCCTCTATCAGTTTCAATAGTTTCAAGATTTCCATGCTTCTTGACTAATTTAAGGGCGGTCTTTGGACCAATGCCTTTGACACTATCATTATAATCGGTACCTACTAGTATTGCAATATCGATTAATTGCTCTCGAGTTATGCCAAGTAACTGAAGATTCTGGTCCAACAGGATAAGCTCAGGATCTATACTTTTGTACTTCTTAGTGCGAGAAACTCTTCGTCTACCAGAGATTGAAAGATTCCGAATCATTCTAGGGCAATTATAGAGTAATGAGTCATTATCTTGACTGGCACTTGCCCATACAAAACCCTCCCGAGCCATTTGTGCGGCTACCGCTTCTCCCTCAGATGGAGCTTGAATTACAGGAATACCAAGAGCTTGGAGTAGTTCCTTACTCTCATCAATCATAGGACCGGTGAGCCTGGAACTTGCCTGTCCTGCTTTCCGAGCGTCTTCAATTCGCCCATCCTCTTTTGCTTTCTTCCACTCCTCATAGGCGGCATCACGTATCTCACGTCGACGCTGGACTTCTGGAGCCTTTAGTTTCGGCGCTTTACCATCGAAGACGTATACTGGATTGATACCATTCTCAAGGAGATTGATATTGCGGTAGAACATACCACTAAGATGACTGGTCACTCTTCCTTGTCTGTCCGTTAGTGGTGTACCATCAGGCTGGCGAATTGTTGCTAAGAAAGAATAAATTGTGTTGAAAGCATCAACTGCAATTTCCTTTCCAGCAAGATCACTTAGTGTAAGTGTTTCAGCCTCTATTATAGCAGCAAGCTTTGTACCCATCAAATCATCTCCAGAGATTCAATCTACTGATAATATCTCAGCATTTTATCTTTTTCAGATGGCAGCCTCAAGAGAAGATTTATAACAAATTCCCAGTTCGGGCCTAAAATCGGTACTGTCTATACCGACTACAACCTTTCTGGTGATGATTGCTAACGATGAGAGCTACTAGGTGTACATCCTGTCACGCATCCGTTTCTCCACAAGAGGATAGCGTAAAGCTGCAATGTCCTAACTGTGGTGAGTTCACAATCTGGCGTTGTGAATCATGCAGACGCTTTTCCAATAGATATACCTGTCCCAACTGTGGATTTGAGGGACCATAGATCCAGAAACGGAGTTGATTCTTAATGGCAAGAGTTGTAATGACAATGAAGATTATGCCAGATGGCGTTGAAGTAGACTTGGATAATCTAGTCGAGCAAATAAAGAGTGTAATTCCAGAAGGAACCGACATTGGAGCAATAGAAAGGCAACCAGTAGCTTTTGGTCTGATAGCCATTAGGATGAATTTGATCAGAGATGAGTCACTGGGAGGCACAGATGACCTCGAAGAGACAATTAGCGCCGTTGAGGGAGTCGCACAAGTCGAAGTAGAAATGGTTTCCAGAATGTAAGTAGCTCAATACTAGCATCACATCGCATCTTAGACTTGATTTAAAAAGAAAAAGAGATACTGATTCATAATATTGTAGTTTCAAAATCTGTGTAGTGGATTATATTAGCAGATAAAGAAACATTGAATAGCGGATAAAAAAGGGTGTTTAGTGATTCAAGGCTCCCAAACCGTTTCTAAAATCATAGCAGTCTTGGAGGATGCTTATAATCAATGGTCGAAATTGTACTCAAAGTCGCAGAAGCAGAACATAGAGACATTGGTAGGTTCATAGTACGTATTGATGCTATGTCAATGGAAAAGCTGGGGGTCAGGACTGGAGATATTATCCAGATTAAAGGCAAGCGAGTTACTGCTGCAATTGCATGGCCTGCGTATCAAGGAGATAAGGGACATGAAATCATCCGAATGGATGGTCGAATCAGGAGAAATGCCGGAGTAAGTCTCAGTGAAAAGGTAACAGTATCTAGGGCAAATGAAGAGCCAGCTAAGAGTGTTACACTTGCGCCTACTTCAGTGCCTATCCGACCAGAACCCAGGTTTGAAGAGTTTGTAAAAAGAAAACTACTCAACTGTCCTGTGACTTTACAGGATACAGTCTTCATTCCAATTCTCGGGAGAGCTATACCCTTCAAGGTAACTTCCATTAAACCTACAGGAACCGTTGTTGTACAACATTCTACAATATTAGGCATTGCTGAGAAACCAACAGGAGATGTTATTGGTGCAACTGCAGTCACATACGAAGAGATAGGTGGCTGCTCTGATGCAATCCAAAGAATCAGAGAAATGGTAGAATTACCAATGAAACATCCCGAGTTATTCAAAAGACTGGGGATTGATCCTCCACGGGGGCTTATCCTTCATGGACCACCTGGAACAGGAAAAACACTGATAGCAAAAGCAGTAGCAAGTGAGTCTGAGGCCAATTTTGTACACATCAACGGACCTGAGATTATGTCCAAATTTTATGGTGAATCTGAACAGAAACTCAGGAAAATCTTTGAAGAAGCAGAAGAAAACGCGCCGAGTATCATATTCATAGATGAACTAGATGCGATAGCACCAAAGAGAGAAGATGTACAGGGTGAGGTTGAGAGGAGAGTGGTGGCTCAACTACTCGCAACTATGGACGGGCTCAAGTCACGTGGCCAGGTTGTCGTTATTGGTGCAACAAATCGTATTAACGCACTGGATCCAGCTCTGCGAAGACCAGGACGTTTTGATAGAGAGCTTGAGATTGGAGTTCCAGATGAAACAGGACGCTTAGAGGTCCTGCACATCCATTCTCGAGGTATGCCACTTACAGCAGAAGGCGAAGGTAAAGTCGACCTCCAAATACTTGCCAAGAAAACTCATGGATTTGTAGGTGCAGACCTCCAAGCATTATGTAGAGAGGCTGCGATGAAAGCATTGAGAAGATATCTTCCAAAGATCAACCTTGAAGATGATGAGATACCTCAAGATGTGTTAGAGCAACTAGAGGTTCACAATGGCGATTTTGCAGAAGCTCTGAGAGAAGTTTTCCCATCAGCTGTAAGAGAGGTTTTCATTGAGATTCCAAATGTAAAATGGACTGACATTGGGGGATTAGACGATGTCATTCAAAAACTGGTAGAAGTTGTTGAGTGGCCACTAAAGAGACCCGAGGCTTTCAAACGTTTAGGAATCACTCCCCCGAAAGGTATTCTTATTTATGGACCTCCAGGTAGTGGAAAGACCCTACTTGCTAGAGCTGTTGCCACTGAAAGTGAGGCCAATTTCATTAGCGTTAAGGGTCCCGAACTCATTTCAAAATGGGTAGGAGAGAGTGAAAAGGCCATCAGAGAGATTTTCCGAAAAGCAAGAACAGCTGCACCATCAATAATATTCTTTGATGAAATTGATGCAATCGCACCATCACGGGGCGGTGGTTCTGGTGATTTCCATCATTCAGAGAGAGTCATCAGTCAGCTTCTAACGGAGATGGATGGTTTAGAATCTATGAAAGACGTGGTCGTAATAGCAGCTACAAATCGGCCAGAACTGATTGATAAAGCGCTAATTCGAACAGGAAGATTCGATAGGTTCGTTAATGTTGATGCCCCAGATAAAAAGAGCAGAACAGCGATTTTCAAAATCTATACAGCAGATATGCCTCTGGCTGATGATGTAGATATTAAGAAATTAGTAGAAGCAACAGAGTACTATGTTGGTGGCGATATTGAAGCAATCTGTAGAGAAGCAGGAATGCGAGCTCTCAGGGAAGACATGGAGATTGAAATTGTTTCAGCCAAGCACTTTGACGAGGCTTTGAAAGATGTCCATGCCTCTACAACAAAAGAAATGCTCGAACGATTCAGAAAACTGGATCAGATACTTCGCAGAGCTACAGAAGCGGATCCAGCAACTGCATCTATGTACGGTTAATAATAAATGGTGATATTGAATGGCACCTTGGAATGCAATTCCCATAACAAACTTGGTAGTTCAAATCGTTAAGAAACGTCGAGGAGTTATCCTAGATGACGAACTTATTCGAGCACTAAAGAAGGAACTTGGAACCGAACCCAGTGATGCTGAATTGAATACGGCATTATTACAGCTAGAGATTAATGGACTCGTACACGTCAGCCAAATCACTAAGACCAAGCGAAGGATTGAAGTGATAAGCGAAGGAACTGAGTTTCTAGCTGTAGATGAGGACTAATTCATTCACTGCAGGGAGTAGGTTCAATGACTGGTAAGCGAGTTCTTGCAGCGGGAAAATTCGATATCCTTCATCTAGGACATCTTGCATATCTCGAACAGGCTAAATTACTTGCGGGAGATGATGGAGAGCTAATCGTAATTATTGCTCTTGATAAGACAATTGAGAGAGAGCGTAGTGCGCCCCCAGTCTTTCCTCAGGAGCAGAGGAGAAAACTTGTAGAGGCGCTTGGATTCGTAAATCGCGCAATCATTGGTCTTGATACAGAAGACCACACTGAGATTGTCATTCAGACTGAACCGGACATTATCGCTCTTGGATACGATCAGTATACCAATTTGGAACGCCTTGAGCAACGTATCTCAGAAAAAGGACTTCACACCAAGGTTGTACGATTAGAGAAGATCGTAGCTGATGGTTTATTCTCCTCTACTCTCATTCGAAAACGAATTATAGATTTCTACAGAGAGAACGGTAGTCCAAGATAGCTTCTAGATGATGAGTTCTCCTCTTGCTTCTGCAGCGCGATTTAGTACAGACTTTCGTTCTCGTCTATCAAACTCCCATCTCCAGACTGCAAAGGCAACTGCAGCCAGAAATCCAAGAAGTATGATACCATAAATGGTAGCCCAATTGTACGGAAAGTGCTTCATGAATTCGGGTATTGGTCCTCCAATGAAGTATGGCCAATTAACGATTAATCCAAGGAGATACATCAACCCTACTACTGCTAACTGTTTCATATACGCATTTGCGTACTCATCTTTGTTAAAGAGCAACACAACAGGAAGGAACCAAAAGAGATACCATGGCATTACCCAACGGAATGTGAAGAGAGTTAGTGGGATCATGTAAAGGTACAGAGGTATTAGAGAGGTTATCTTTTGTCTAAATGAGTTCTCCATAAAATCGGACTTTGCAGGGAGAAATATTCGAAATGTAGCGAGCATAAAGAATCCATAGATAACTATAGGAATCAAGGCGGGGAACCAGATATAGGTAGTAGGTGGGCTATCTAAGACTGGAGTGCCTATTGCGAGACCTGGATACATTGGATTCACAACAAACGGGCTATAGCTTGCTTGATTCAACAGATGTGAAACTAAAGAATCGAAACTAGCGCCAAAAATGACTGGAACTACAGTTAAAATCATAGAAACTAGAAACCAAATTGAAGAAGCAGGGTCTATTATGAAAAATGCAGGAAATACTACAGCTGGATAAATCTTGGTCTGCACAGCCATACCAAGAGTAAACATAGCCTTTCCACGTTGGTTTTCTTTCCAAAGAACTAGCGACATCAAAAGCAGACAGTCTACAATAGGTTCGAGTTTTCCACCACCTGCGGACATGACCAGTCCATAAATGAAATATCCTCCAAAGATTAAACGTGCCCAGTTAATTTTGTAGAGTTTCTCACGAAGTAAAATGGCAAGTAATACAAGATTCAGATTGAAGACAAGTACTAGTAGAAAATTCAACCATAAAGGTTGTAATCCACCCGTACCTGGGAATATCCACGTAGCTATTGCAAAGAATATCAGCCCAAATATAGGATATTCGTACTTCACCCCTCCGAGGTAATCTGGAAGAGTGTGAAAACCATCATTGAAGCCCATATAGTCCAGTTCTGTTGCCAGTTGTGTGTCATTCATATCATAAACGATGAACCCATAGATCCAGAAAGCTTCACCATACATTTCGTTTCGATTTCTGTCCCTTTGAATAACAAGGGTGTCAGCGATTGGAATTGCAAGCAGGGATATGACTAGAGTAAGCACCAGGTACTTCCTGTGTTCATAGATGCTAAGACTAATCGCAGATAGCATTTCACTAACAACCTTAAGTCGAAGGCACGATTCCTGTATATTAATTCCATGTATGACATGTGTAATAGTATCATCATACTACACGATGACATCTTTGTAAACTAGTAGCCGATTTTTGATGATGCATATACTATGCTAGATAAGTAGGACATGGCCAATTATCACATTCAAGACAACCAGAGCACTTCTCTTCATCTACACTGATCTTTCCATCTTTAAGATGGAGTGCACCATATTCGCATTGAGGAACACAGGATCCACAAGCTTGACAGAGTAGAGCTCTTTTTGTTGCACGTTCCAATTTCTCAGCCAATTTTTCTACAGAACGCTCATCTGGTCCACGGACCACTGCTGAACCCGAACTAAAGAGTGAGATGTGATTCTCACCAGATGCTGTTCGAAGTACACCAAGTTCCTCAGAAACCTTGGTCTTCCCAAATATTGGCATAATCTTTGAAACTCGATTGAGATCAAGTCCTGTTGTGAATGCACCTTCAAGACTAAAGCCAGATTTTGTACAGGGAGCAACTCCCTTAGTGACATTCAACTCGATCTTCTCACTAGGACTTTGGCGGGTAGTCGATATGTTTAGACCTAGCTTATTGACGAGCTCCATCTGACCCTGTGGAAGAGTCTTCCAACGCCAAAATCCAAGCTCAAACCATTCATCTGGAAAACCATATTTCTCCGCCCACTCCCTCATTTTTTCTTCCCATTGCAGATGAAGTTCAGGATGAGTCTGACGAAGACTCTCCAATTCAGCTAGAGGAGATGCTGGGCATAGGTAACATCCCATTCTATGATATCCTCGATTGTAGAGTGGATTGTAATCTTCTTTCTCTTTGAATGTATACAACCAGACCTCTAGTGCATTCCAGTTCTGTATAGGATTAGCAGATATCTGTCCAGGAACCCAAGGATTCTCAGAAACTCGGGGTTCAATCGAGCGTTGAAAGGATTCCAGTTTTCTTTGACCCATGAACGAAACCGTTTCACTACCAATCATATCTGCAATTGATGTGGCTGCAGGACCTAGCTTGAGGACCTTACAACACCAGCGAAAGTCTCTAGCTGGAGGACCAAAGACATCTATGGACTCCCAGAATTGGCTTCCTGCTTTTGCTCCAATAATTTTGACTTTCCGTTTCTCTGCAAACGACTTGATGAATTGAATAGTTTCTGGTAGTTCAAGACCTGTATCCATGAAGAATATAGGAGGGCTCTTTCCAGTCGCTTTTTCAACTACAAGATAAGCAGCAAGGGAATCTTTGCCACCACTGAATCCGACTACAAAGGGTAGGTTTGCATCTCGTTCAATAACTCGGTTGACAAAAGAAGTTGCTTCTCTTTCAATATTATCAAGATCTTCATGATTCGCCTTGACTGCATCATCCCAACTAGCTGTCTTTTCATTCAGTACTGATTCAAGGGGTTCAGATACTTCTCGTATTTTTACTGCAAAGCCTTTGTCTTCTTGAGCCATTTCTTCTCCGCTCATTCTCGCAATACCAGAACCAATGACTACTCCCTCTGAATTGATGATCCAAACATCATCTTTTTCTTCAATTCCAGAGTCACAACCTTGTACACCTGGTAACATAAGGTTCGCCCCATCTTTCAGGTATTGAAGAACTCCATCATGAATTGATACCCATTTCTGTTTGCTAATCTTCCCAATCCTACGAGCTCCTTCATGAGTCAGAAGGAAAGTGTATCCACGTTTAGGGATATCAAAACGAAGGCGCCCTACTATGTATCCATCCACGATAATCTCATACATTGCATCTAGTGATGATACTTTGTTCAAGACAATTGTCTTTGTTTGAGGAAGTAAGGTTAATCCTACACCTTCTCCAAATTGATTATCTATTGCTTGAATTGCTCTTTGAAGATGTCCGTCCATTGCTGGAAAGGGATCACCTGGAGGAGAGAGATCCACCTTACGAGATTGTGAACCACAGACACTGCATTCGGTTTGATCTATTCTTGGAACATTGCAGGTATCACACCAGAAAAACCTAATCTTTGTTAGATATGGTGCATGTCCTCTTCGGAACTTCCTCCGCCTATGTTTTCCTCTGGCCAGCTGATACATCTCCTAATGTTCTACTTGAGGTTTCAATATTCCTTATTTTCACCTTTCGATTGGGATGTTTAATTCCTTCAATAATTTCGAAGAAGGATTTCCTTCTTTATCCCATCCTCGTAGAGAGTAGTACTCGGGAAGCATCACATCAATCTGTGCAACTCTGTTTCGAGAAGCTCCTTCTGGAAGTGGTGTTGAAAATCGTGGTGGAAGAGCATCATCGCTCTTGGTGAATCCCTCACGCATATTGAACATTCTCTCAAGATTCCAGATTCGAGACCCAATTTTGAGTAGTTCTTTTCCATCTATTGATAGTCCTGTGCATGCTGCAACCATGTCTGCATAATCATCGACGGTCCACGCGAAATTCGTGAATCGACAGACAACCATAGAATCCATTGCTGCAGACAGATTCTGATAGAGAATCACCAAGTCCGCTTTACCATCAGTACTATCTCTATCAACAAGTACTGGTGAACCCATTACTTCGGGACCTATCAAGTAGGATCGAAGGTGACATCCACCTCTATTGGATGTAGCATAACCGAGAGCGTGCCCTTGAACACCGCGAGGATCGTAGGCGGGAATCTCTAGACCCTTGACCTGCATGGCGAGTTCCGGAGCACCATATTGTTTAGCAATAATTTTGGAGCCCTTGCCCAACTCAGCTCCAAGACCACGAGCGTGAGCGATATCCTCAATCATCTCAAGGATTCCTGTAGTATCACCAAACTTGAGTGAGTGTTCTAATTTGCCTCGTTGAACTAGCTCCATGACACAACCTATTGTGCTACCCACAGAGATTGTATCTATACCAAGAAGATTGCACTTGTCATTTGCAATAGCAATCCATTCTAGGTCATTTATACCACACTGAGGACCAAGTGACCAAATTGATTCGAATTCTGGACCACCCACATCTTTACCTCTAGCACGACTCATACGTCCACAACCAATGGGACACCCATAACAATTGTAATTCTTCCGGGATAAGCGCTCTAGAAGCTTTTCTCCTGAAACACCATCTGCATCATTGAATGTACCTTCTTGGAAATTGTGCGTTGGAAGCATGCCAAGCTCGTTAACTACATTGACAAGAACCGGTGTTCCATAGACTGGTAACGCTTTGCTTGTTATTCCGTTCTTCTTGATGAGAAGACGAGCTCTCTTAACAGCTGTACTAAGCTTCTCTGGATCTACTACACCAATCTTCTTTGTTCCTCTAGCAACTATGGCTTTCAATTTCTTTGAACCCATTACTGCTCCTACACCACCACGCCCTGCAGCTCTGTGTTTATCGGTCATAATAGCAGCGAGATTAATCATATTCTCACCTGCAGGACCAATACAGGCGACCTGTGCCTTTTCATCAGTAGCCTTGATCAGTTCGTCTGTTGTGACATCTGTATCCTTCCCCCAAACTTTGGAAGCATCACGTATTTCCACCTGATCATCATTGATCCATAGGTAGACAGGAGAAGTGGATGCTCCAGTGATAATGACTGCAGCAATTCCAGCACGACGTAGTTGAGCACCAAAATACCCCCCTGCATGAGAATCAAACACACCACCAGTTGCAGGGGATTTTGTGATTACAACAAAACGTCCTGCAGTGGGCACAGATGTTGCAGTTGATGGACCTACAGCAAAAATCAGCCAGTTATCAGGTGATAGTGGGTCGATGCCTGGAGCAAGATTGTCATAGAGTAACTTCACACCAAGACCACGACCTCCAAGGTAATCTTTGTAAAGATCTTCAGGAATTGGTTTTCGGGTTACTGTCCTGTCGCTCAATGAAACAAATAGTAAGTCAGCATCAGAATATAATTGAGAAGTGTTAGACATTCATTATTCCTCCTAATCCGTGAAAACGTTGTGCTCCTTATCTGGACAGGTCAAGCACCGTTGTTTGTACCAAAGATACACTTCCTTGGGTTGTTTTGCAATGTTTGCCATACGACTTGGACATGTCCAACATGGTTTGTCAGGTTGCATCCAAGAATCACTATATTGAGCCCAGCGATAGTCCTCAATTATTCCAATTCCCGAACTAGTTCCAATTCTATTGGCTCCAGCATCAATAATTCGGAGCGCTTCCTTGAATGTACGAATTCCTCCAGCAGCCTTTACACCCATTGACTTTCCTACAGTTTCACGCATAATTCTAACATCATGAGGTGTGGCCCCCATTGGACCAAATCCTGTCGAGGTCTTGACAAAATCAGCCCCTGCGTCCTTACAGATAAGACAGGCTTTCACCATCTGATCATCTGTCAAGAGGCCTGTTTCTAGAATGACCTTCACATGTGCATCGCCCGAGGCTGCAACTACTGCTTCCACATCCCTTTTCACGAGATCAAAGTTTTCGTCACGGAGTGCTCCAACATTCATTACCATGTCTACCTCATGAGCACCTAATGCTACAACCTCACGAGTTTCCATTGCTTTCACTTGTGGCAGGGTTGCCCCAAGAGGGAATCCGACAACACAGCATACCTTAACTGAACTATCTTTGAGTAGCTCAACAGCATATTCTACATGAACTGCATTGATACAGACTGCTGCAAAATTGTAAGTCATTGCCTCTTCACAAAGTTGTTTGACTTTGTTTCTCGTTGTTTCAGGTTTGAGTACAGTGTGATCAATAGTCTGTGCTAGTTCTTCCATCGTGATGACCATAGACGTACCTCCAGATGAGGAGAAACGTCAATTAACAGAATAAACCCTTCGAAACAGCTCACAGTCGTTTCTAGCTGGCACCAAGATAGGATTTGATATCATCAAGGACCTCTTTCTGAAGTCTAATGACATCATGAACTTCAATCTCTTCGGCATCTTTCACTACCGAATTAAGCTGCACAACGGTACCTACAGCATCAACCTTTGAGAAATCAACTGGAAATTCGACTTCAGCGCCTTTCACGATGAGTTCTGAGCGAGTTGGATGAAGTGCGATTCTTATACTTCTGACAATACCAATCCTTCGCGCTCTGTTGTCAAGAACTTCTTTTCCAATCAGTCTACCAGGCATACTTAGCTCGTAAAGTTCAGCTTCGATACTTGCCTTTGGTTCCTTATTAGTTGCAGTCATCTCATGTAGGCTCCTTGTACTGTATGATGTATTTGTAGGAGGCTTTTTACAGTGAGTATTATCACCGACAGTCCTTTTTACCGAGTGTATAATCCCTATCAGTGCAGGTCCCTAGAGCCCCTAGGGCCTATTAGTACATCTCTGATGTATTCCCATGGCTGAAGTCGAGAGATTCCTTGGTGAAATCATTGTTAAAACCATTACTGATTTGTTTAACTCCAACAATTCCACAGATGGCTCGATTGCCCACGATTATTTTAGAAAGGTGCCATCCCGGAGCTGACTATTAGGTTAATTGGTCAACCGAAATTGACCAAAAACAGGCCCAGAATTGATGAGCTAAACACGATTGTTGGCAAGGTTGCCCTAAAGGGGCATGGTCCATCTGGTCAATCGATTGATTAGGTCCATTCATCAGGTAAACTGGTTAATTACTCCTTCTCTATGCCCCTTGAGAGTACTATGGGGGCACTCAGGGAATGGGAATTCTCTATGTCAATTCTAGGTTGGTTCCTGTGGAGCTATGCTATTTCAGGATTCCTTGGGTGTTAACACTGGATGTCACATTTATTGGTTTCATCAACTCAACTACCAACAAACTATACAAGTGTTGAGGGATTGTTGATTCTCTTTGGTGTTCTAGCAAAAACCCTCTGAGGGACATGATTGAACAGGTAATCTTTGTAGTCGTTAATTTTCAACACCTTCAGTGTGTTTAATACTCCCAAAGCCATCTGTCAGAAACCAAGCAGCTCCAGCAGTCTACTCGGGAGAAGCTTTCACAGCTTCTTTCGGTGTTACCTGTTCAGCTATGGCTCCTGCAATTTCTATCCCCGGTTGAGCCAATGCCCTTCCGAATTCCAGAGCTTTCGATGCTTGCCACAGTCCATAGGCAATGACTCCACCGATCACAGTCACGATGACAGCCCCAGCAGCTAAAGCAAATGGGAACTCTCCCTCGAAGGTCTGTGGGAAGATTTCTGCTCCAAATGCTCGACCTGTTGACTCCTTGGTACGGAGGTCGAGTTCAATCCCAGTCAACACACTTGGTTCTGGAACGGAAGCTCCTCTGTTCATTGTTGGAGAAATGTCAAAATCGTATGTTTCTGCTTCAACCATCTGTGGTTCGATGAATGATGGCACAGTCTGGATATTCAAATCTTCGGTGTCAATGGACCCTTTCATTTTGATTCCTCATTTTCTTCTTCTTCTGGATTGCTGAGTGATTCAGCAAGCTTTTGATACTCTGCCTTTTCGTTATCCGGGACATCCTTCCAAAGGAGATTGCAAATACCCAAGTACTCTGGAGTCGGAACGTCGGATGGCTTCTTGGGGAGGCACCTTCCAAGGAACAAACCATAAGCGGATTTCTTCCTTCCTGAGGGGAACTCCACCTTGACATCGGCAGCTCTGATGTCAATTTCTAATACTGGCTCTTTGAGTTCCTCGATGGGTTCTTCGGGCATGGCTATTCAATGAAATAATCGACAGAAACAGGATAAATACTTTTCTACTCATTGTCTAAACAATTCGACGTTTGTTTATACAATACTCTGTTTTCCATTGCCTGTTGAATCATTCTTAGAGCTCACCAAACAGGGAATCCAGCTCACTACTCGGACAAATTGATGAACTTATAGTCGTGATGATGAATAGAGGGGTACGTTATTCTTTCAATTCCCGTTCTTTGCCCCTTTCATATGAAGGTCTTTTAGTGCCTTGAGCTTCTCTTCTAACGTGATATAATGTGCATTGTCCATCTCTCTGGATTCCTCACAGTTTTTACATTTTCTTTTGGGTTCCTCTATAGGAGTCCATGAATTATCGACCTCACAACAGTTACATCTGGTCCTTATGTTGAAAATTTGGCTATCTAACCATAGCACATAATGTGCAAGACCTGACCTTGGATGGACCATCCACTTTCCTTCCTCTGCCATTCTCTTTCCTCCATATGACAACAATGTATAAACAGTTAATGAACTTATACCGGTGGATGAAGTCGGAAGGGTTAGCTATAGGAGAAACCTCTGGAGCTCCCCAGCTCCAGAAATCCAGTGGCACAGTGTAGTGAGAACACAGGGACAGAGTACAGAAACGAGTCACAGACACCAATCATAGAATAATGAGATCACCATCAATGAGAACAGATAATCCCTGACATCAAGAAGATGCTGTTTCAATTGCTATTCTTGTAGTCAAGACTTCAGAGTTCTCAATGCCCATAGAGCTGGCACAGAATCAGCAGCCAATGAGCCAACAGAACCCAATGAACTCACCAGCAATCATCTAACTGAAGCTGTATAGTAGCATCATCTCTTTTCTGTGCTGTTGTGTCCAAGTAGGGCAACAGCATCTCAAGAAGCTCCCGGACTTGCTCTGACTTCGTTGGGGTGATTCTCCAAAATCCTTTGTAGATGTCAATACGAGGTTTCAGTCGGAGAGCTCTCTTGGCAAATTCAATGACTACCCTATCAATGTGATTGACCCTGACCTGAGCTCGGATTCTGCGGTCAATGCCGATTCTTCTCACGACGAGCTTCATGTTATGATATGGATACCGATTGAGCATCTGTCCCAGACGTTTCATATCATGCTCTGTGATTGGAGAGGGCTCATAATCGTCATCCAGTGTTGTTTGAATGCATTCACTTGTCATTGATACCTCACCTCTGTATTGGCATCATGGAACCGCTCAGCTAACGATAGACAATTGGCGGGGATTGGAACTCTCAAACAGAAAGGGCCAGCTCCAATGTCCTTCCAGAAGAGCTTACCTGAATCGTTGGTGATACGGGCATTGGAGCTGTTTTCTATGAGCTGCAAGAGCACAGCTAATCCATCTAGCACATTTTGAGAGATTGGGGTCGAAATCAGGGCAGCTACCAACCAGTAAACCTCCAAAAGTAGCTGACATCGACAGAGCTGCCAGCAGTATTTACAGTAATAGACACACCAACGACCCCCCCAACCCCTTCTAACCCATCCAGTCTAGCTAGATAGTGGTGAATCAATGATTTAGTAGCTACAGATAATCTGTCATTGACCCTTTTCTTTCTCCGACCTAGCCATTGAGAAAACCTGTAGATTGCCTGTGAGCTACCATGAAGAATCGACCAGAGGGTATCATTGAGGAACTCCTTGATGAGTCGTCTTAGATTCTTGTACTTCTTTCCCGGTTTGATTGTAGGATGGAATCTGGCAATGAAATTGTGCTCTCTGAGGAGCTTCAGAAGTTCTTGAATCTCAGGAACATTGCCCCCAGTGAATATCCTGATAAATCTCCTACCGGGATGTCTAGCTTCCCAGTAATGACATTTAGAAAGGAGCTTGGAATAGAAGTTCCCCTCGTGGATGGGATAGCCACTTGGATGGTGTTTGAACTCATCCATAAAATCAGTGTTGTTGTAGTGAGTCACAAAGTCTGGTTTGGGACTGAACCTACCATTGTCATCACGACCAGCTGGGTGGTATTCAAAGTCTAGAGATGTTCCCTTTAGATTCTGAAACTGTAGTCCCTCTTGGAGCTTGGCCTTGGCAACGTTCTCATTGATGTTCCTCTCTGCTTTGGTGAAGTCATCCAATCGAGTCTGAAGGGTGTTATCCTTCATTGTTCTTTTCGTTACCTAGATTTCTCATATTCAGTAACTCAAGAATACTCAGGACTCATTCGCTTAAAAGATAATGGATAGAAAGGGCACTGGTCCCTGTTCAAAATCAGTTGAGTTACTAAGCATGAGAAGGGACCAGCAAGTCGTGACAATCGAACTCTGGAAGAATTATGATTATCCGACCCATCTGGTGCTATGAACTGGAGTCCTTTAAACCTGTTGTAAAATACAAAATGGAGATTGACTCCAAAGAAAAGCAAGTTCGAGAATCAAGTACCATGTTGGTACAAGGGAGGTTGAGATTCAGAGAACCACTCAGAAATAAGGAATATTGATTACATGCTTCTCTACGGCCGGATGATTCCCTGAAGCTCGTTTGGTAGTAGTTGCAATCAGTCATAAGGATTTACTCTAGCAGAGGCAATATGACAAACGATCTCATAGATGCAAATAGAGATTATGTCAAAGAGTTCTTTTCTGTGCAGCTGAAACACTACTTTCTTTGCATTCTGTGGGGGTATCTGGTTCTAAGAACTCCACCTGCTCAAGTGTCTAGGATGCTCTAAGACCGGTGTTTCCTGCAACAGAGTTCCCCCAGAAGCCATGCCAGTTTTCCCTGCTTTTTATACGATTTGGTATATGCTCTGAGTACTCTCCAGACATACGAATCAGTATATGGAATCGTATAAGTAGCATGTGTCTGCTCCCCAGCTAGGGGTATTCCATCAACTATCATCCCAGACTGCTTCAAGGAACCTATCAATGAGCTCACTATCCAACTGGTTCTTGGGGCAGCTCACTGTCGGTAAGATTTCTAAAGACTCTTTGGAAATCCAAACAGGATAGCTCAGACAGAATTGTCTAAGACTGCTGTTCTGTGCAACATATGCTCTCCAAGAGCTACCTGAGAAATGGCATCTTCTTGGTAAAAAGCTTTGAAACCATCAACGACTTCAGTCGTGGAGTATGTCATAGGTCATTCATCATAGGTCGAGATGATCTCTTCAAACCTCCTTCTCAGTGCATCCTTGACGAACTCGGTGAATGTCGTATAGCCAAGATGTCTTTCTTTGTTCAATCTCTCGAACCTTTGTTTGAGGTCTTCAGGGACCTTGACCACCGAATAGCTGACCATAAGTGTCCCGTCTGCCTAACCTAATATTATATCCTATTGCATATAATGGATATGTTTGGGAAACATATACATGCTCTTTTGTATCCAAAATGGTATATGAAAGGATACAAGACTGTCAAGATTCCGAGCCTACTTGCTGACCTCATCGACGGACTGGTCGAGGATGGTGAGTACTCCTCACGGACTGAGTTCGTGAAGGAGATCATCCGCAGGGAACTTCGAGTACGAGGGCTCTTACCGACTGAGTAAGAGCATCTCACTGAATAGGAATAGTGTCAACGACAGTCCCTCTCATATAACTCAGAAATGTCATAGGAGGAACAAGGTTTGAATGAGAAAACACTGAAGGTTGCACTGGTGTTTATCCTCATCGTAGCAGGAGGAGGAATCACTGGTGCTTTCCTATCAACAACAAATGGAAATCAGGTCCAAGAGAACATTCTGTTGGACTTAAACAAGAGTTTAGTGGCCGATGAGGACTTGGGAAACTACCAGGTAGAGATTACTTGGCTAGGAGGGTATAGGAATGTCAGTCTTTGGTCAGAGAAGGACCAAGGCATATATGGTGAGTTTGAAACAACCAATCAAATAGCTGTTACTTTAATGGTACTTGACTCCGAGAACTTCGACTTCTTCCAATTAGGACAGAGCTATGATTCTATGGTTTGGATATACAACAAGTGGCATAGTGACTTCCTCTTTGAAACAGATATTGCCGACATGTGGCACTTCGTCTTTAGACCCTACATCACGGATATTGGAAGTTGTGTTGCATCACTTGATTTATACAGAGATACCGACCCACCAGAGATTTCATTGAACCTTGAAGATGGAGATACCTATGAAGGTATTACCACAATCGCAATTAATGTGACAGAGCCAGCCTTCTATGTTACCGATGTTGACCTGTTAATAGACGGCATAGTCGTTTCCTATGCGTTTGAATGGGGAAATGATTGGGATTTTGGTTCTTCATCACAAGAACTGACCTATGAATGGGACACAGAGGACTATGCTGAAGGGAGCCATAGTGTCACTGTGTTTGCAGAGGACTCTCTGGGACACTCGACTGAGAAGACAATCACTGTCGAGGTAGATAACTTGCCCCCCACTGAAGACCAACCAATACCGGATGTCATCTTGGGTGTTGCAGTGATTGGAGCTATCGGTATCGTGGTTATTGTGCTGGTACTATGGAGGAGAAGGTAGGAACCCTCTGACACAGGAGCCGACTGGTTCCTGTGTCAACCAAGGAAGTGAAATACAAACAAATAGAAAGAAACTGAGGATGAAATCTCTATTCTTCAGCAATACTCTATGTGCTGGTTGCTCTATGCCTTCTCTACCCTATACGCTGGGGTCTGGGTTGTAGAAACAGACATAGAGGCTGAGGAGTTCGGAAACTCCGAGTAAATGGATTCACTAGAATGCTCTTCAACCGTAGCGTTGGAGCCTAGAACGGAGTGAATATCATGTCAATAGTACCTAGAAACGCAGTATGTCCTTACTGTGGAAACGTCTTGCATGAGGTCCAAATACTGTTTGGTCGGTCAGAGGGGGAATGTGGAAATACTAGATGCCTAGAAGGATGGCATGGAGGGGTATTTAGTGTTCTGTGCTTTACCGTCGTGAGTCGTGACAAAAGGGGATTAGGGAACTATTAGATTCAAAACACACAATAGAAGCATCCTATTGAAACGCAGGGATGTATTACTCCTCTCATTCAAGAAGCAGTCCAATGGAATTTTCAAGAAGAAATGGGCAGGCAACTGGGATAGAAGGCCGAAGAAATTGGTCAACGTCAACTTAGATGCCATGTGGAATGTTGATACCAAGTGGGAAGCCATATGGAAAGCCAATGTCAAGTAGGATGTTGAGTCCCAGAGTCACCATAGAATTCTTTTTGTATTCGTTATTTCATGGTTCCATAATACATGTAAAGTCGTGGTAGCAGTGGTAGATAATAGTAAAAGAGATAGATCATATTTTTATGGCTTTCCGGAAGACTTTCTTGAAATATTAAAGAACGGCAAATGCATTCTGATGATTGGTGCAGGTATTTCTAGGAAATGTATTGGGAAGAATAGACGTCCACTTCCAAACTGGTTTGAGTTCCTTGAATCGTTCACTGAGTGGAAGAAACGAAGGGACGAACTTAGTCATGAAGATTATAAGGAAATACTCCAGCTCCTTGAAAATGGGAAATACCCACTAGTTGCTGAAGAACTTATAGAATCATTACCACCAGAGGATTTTGGTAGATATTTGGATGATTCATTTGAACCTAGAATGATAATTCCCTCATATTTGCACGATTTGATTCCTCTACTTCCATTCCGAGGAATCATCACGACGAACTATGATAATCTAATTGAAAGAGCTTATGTAAGATGTTATGAACGACTACCCAAAGTGTTCTCTCATCTAGATATTGAAGAAGGAGTCAATGTATTCGAGCACGAGTTCTTTATTGTTAAACTTCATGGTGATATCGAAGATCCACAATCAATCGTGTTAAGTCAAAAATCCTATGCGAGCTTGCTCTATAATTCCCCGAAGTACAGAGAATTCCTCGAAAAGGTTTTTGCCGATTATTCAATCCTCTTCATAGGTTATGGTGGAAATGATCCTGATATTGAGTCAACATTGGATAGAATATCAGTTGGAAAAGATGAATCAGAACTAAATCAACATTTTATGCTTGTTAAAGAGGGCAATCTGACTAATATCGAAAGAAGAAGACTCTTGAAAGACAAAGGAATCAGAATTACTGAATATGTAGATTATTTTAATTTACATAATCATGTAGATACATTCATGCGGATTATGTTCCGTGAACTTGCTGAAGAAGGATATCAATACTCTGGAGCAATTCCCAAAGAGCTGAGAACTCGTATCACAGTAGTATATGATGATGTAGATAGAGAAGATGGAGAATTCCTATGGAATTACATATTCAAGAGAGGAGCAATAACCTGGAGTGAACCAGCTCAAATTAACCATCTTGAGAAGCTCATTCACGATCCTAGTGATTTTTTGAAATTTACTGATTTTCTTATTGTATTTGTGGGTCAAACAGACACACAGAACCCTGATAATCCGTTCGTGAGAGTTATTAGAGAATTAGAAACTAATGGATATCATACAATCATTATTTCATTGGACAGCAATAAATCAAAAGTAAAGGAATTATTTGGCAACCTCCCACTTTTCTACGTTCCATCTATGTTTAGCGAAGTAGATTTGAAGACTCTTGATGATTACATTGCTGAGAAGCTTAGTTGATACTCCTTAACCCTTTCATTCGACACACCATTACAGTTGCGTCAGAACAAAGATGGACTATGAAAACTTATCGAGTATAGTTCTGTCTGTATTGGTGTCCAGAAGACTCCTTGCGTTGTCCCTGCACATTTTCCTGTGATACAGTTCCCCCAGAATGACGTATCTCGGGTTCTTCGAGCTATTGATTTATATTATTCTATTCTAAGGAAAACTTGGTAACCATGTCTAAATCCAGAATGTGTCTATCAGCATTAGCCTGTATTGCCATAATTGGTCTAGTTCTCACTCTACAACAAGGAACAGCTCCTGTTGATGTTGTGATTACTGTCACTGTTGACTACGATGGAGATAGTATTGGCTCACTTGCTCTGACATACCATTGGAAATCAAAACAATTGGACGTTGATACAGAATATCAAGAGATTGATTGGCAAAGTGATACTGTTTCTGCAACAAGTTCACCAACGAACCAAATTGAACGAACAATCGTAGAATACTTGCAGGAAGGATCCACTCAGACATCTTTACCTTGCTGGATACGTCTTTATGAGGATGGTTCTTGGGAACTTGGTTTTCGAGTGTCTATAGGTGAAATACCAATCACTCTTACCTTCACGGGTACAGGACCATTAGTAGACAATGTTTCCCTATCTGGTGATGTCAGCTTAATACCTCCGGGCCTAAAATCTGAGCTACAGGACATGGGAATCTCTGGATTAGATATCAAAGTTGGATGGAAGCTTGTTATATCTCAGGATTTCTTAGTGAGGTGGGCTGCAAATATATTCGAGGTTTTCCGATGGATTGGGGAAGGAATAAGCGATGTTGGAGAACTAGTTCTCGGAAGCATTGATTTCTAATTTGCTAGTATCATGGTGTAGTACTATGGTCAAAATACATGGAACCGAGAATGTTCTTGCTTTGTCATTAGATGAACTCATCGGAAATCAATGACTCCAATCCAGTAGCTCCACCAGCCTGTTGATCTTCTTCTTTCTCCTCCAATTCATTCAGATTCTCCAGAGGAAGAATATCCCAACGGTCTTCCCACTTTTGAACAACACCCCAATTCAAGGCGGGCAAGCTTCCACCTTTGAGCTTGGACTTATGGTCTAGCCAAGCCGGTCTTACCTCATCAGAGGTTGCGATGAAGTAACGTGGTCCATCCTTGAGAACTACGAATATCCAGAACTGATCGTCACGTGCTGGTGGTTCCTTTGGTATGATAAAGTGGCTAGGAGTTGAACGGCTCTTCACCTCAACTGAGAATGAAGAACCATCAGGAACACGTGCAAGCAAATCCGTCACTGGGGCATTTCCCAACGTGAATGTTATGAGATATCCTCGTTTGGTCAGTTCAGCAGCCACATAGAACTGTCCAGTCCACTGTGTATGATAATTGGTCATCTTCCTTTAACATTCCTCCTCGTCAGGTAATACTACCCAATAACCACATTTAGGACTTTGCTATTTATGGGGATTTGCCTTCTTTGAGCTTCCCTTCTGTTCTCTGCTTCCCTTCTATCTCTAGTCTATCAGATAGGAGCTCTGGAGCTGGGGGATGGAGGATTCTGTGGGTATAACGTACCTATGGAGATGTAGTCAATTGGTCAAGCTCATCAATCTGTTTATACAATCTTTGGGGATGGATGATAGGTCAGCCCAGAATCTTCCTGAGTCGTTCCTTTTCTTCTTCGGGGTATAATGGTTCCAATGGTTCGGGATTGATTCCATAGAGCCTGCCAAAGAACTCTTGGATGTTCCTAGATGTCAAGTGTGTATATTGATTAATCATATTAGATTTCTCCGACCATCCCATGAACTGTCTAATGATTGATTCAGGTGTCCCAAGTTCTAACAGGTGAGTTGCTTTCATGTGTCTAAAGATATGGGTGGTTCTCCTTCTCTTTCTGACACCTGCTCTCTTGTAGAGGTCAATGAGCATCAGTCTGAGTTTCTTGTAGGGAACAGGAAAGACCCTACCTGATTCCATAATACTCAGATGATAGAGGAAGTTGGTCAGATTGGCTCTGAGTAGAGGAACAGTCCTAAGTCCAGTCTTACCTTCCACTGTGGCTATAATGAAGTCATGTTCAGGTTGAATATCATCCACTTCAAGATTGAGAAGTTCACCTGCTCTACAACCAGACTCCAGTAGAAACTCTATGATTGCCTTCTCTTGTGAGTCTTTACAGGCTCTGAGCATAGCAGATACTTCTACTGGTGATAGAAGGTCAGACGGTTTCAGTTTAGACTTGGGTTCCTTAATCCTGATGTCTTTGAGAAGGTGCTTTCTTCCTACTTTACCTAAGACAATAGAGAGCATTTTGTGATAGAAGGACTTGGTTGAACTGTTGTCATACTTGGAGAAGAAGTCCAGTATCCATTCTTCACTGATGTCCCCCGGTGGTGGTAGTTTCTTCAGAAAGCACTTGATGACATGACACCAAGACTTAGAGTGGTTGATTAGATAGAAGTTCAGTATCTTTCTGTATTCAGGATGCAATTACTTACTCCTGCACACAGGGACTTATACTCTCAGTAAAAATCAGTAGGAGGCTTTTTACAGTGAGTATTATAGTCTAAGCATCCCATGTAGTCCCGGGTTCTCTGTCACTTATCTCGGTCTAAAACAATATCTCCATTCTTGATTACCATTCTGATCGTATTACTATCCTGAAGAAGTTTAATGTCCTCCAAAGGATTCCCGTCTATTACCAATATATCTGCGAGTTTACCAGATTCAACTGTTCCAATCTGGTCTTCTAGTCCCAACGCTTCTGCACATATCTTAGTTGCAGCCATTAGAGCTTCCATAGGGCTAAGTCCACATCGAGTCAAATATTCTAGTTCAACTGCATTATTACCCATTAGGTATCCTCCGAATAATGGTGCCCCGGTTATGTCACTACCAGCAGCAATCTTAACTCCAGAAGCATGTGCAATCCTAACAGCATTATAGGTATCATCATTCATTCGTTCTAAATTACCAGGCGCGTATGCAACTCGCCACTTAGGGTCTGTTTCTGTAGCTCGATCTTTTTCTTTGAGGATAGTTGCTGCAAGTGTAGGTACCAGAATTACATTGTTCTTTACCATTATCTTGCATACTTCTTCATCTAACTCACGTCCGTGTTCAATCGTGTCAACGCCAGCCTCCACTGCAATACTAATTCCTTCTTTTCCTAGTGCATGAGATGCAATACGTACTCCCGTCCTATGAGCTTCTTCAACCATAACTTCTATTTCATCTATGGAGTAGTCGGCAGATGCGTATGGAAAGTGTTTACTCTCTCCCCATACACCAGTACAGATTTTGATGAAATCTGCACCACCTCTGAGTTGTTCACGGACTGCGAGACGACAATCATCAATCCCGTCAGCCAATCTAGTTACTCCTACTTCTTTAATCCATTTTATCGGAACTGAATGACGCTCATGGCCTCCAGTACGTGTGATCATTTGGCGAGCTGCCATTATTCTCGGTCCTAATGCTGTTCCTTCTTCAATAGCACGTTTAAGTGCAACAGCAATTGTAGATCCACAACATCTTACGGTGGTATATCCTGAGTAAAGCAATGTTTTTGCATCTGCTGCAATTCGCAGTGCCCTAAGAGCTGGATCGGTTTCAAGAATCCATTCCATCATATCTGGTGTTCTTGTTCCAGTTAAATGGAGATGTGCATCAATTAATCCAGGTATGATAGTGTGGCCATCCACTGCAATGATGTTAGCATCTGATGGAACTTCAACATCTCCTTCTTCTCCAATATTTACGATCTTTGAACCCTTGATTACAACTACAGCATTTTCTAGGGGGGCCTTACCCGTTCCATCAATTAAGACTCCACCCTTCAATACTTTGTATACATCAGTCAAATTTTGTTGCTCCTGAGTCACTTAGAATGGTAAAGAGGTATTTATCTCATAGGGTGATTGGAACAAAAGAAAGCATTTGATTACATAGCACCAAGATTGATTGTATACGCGTTGTATATTTTTTCGTATTCTTCATGTAGGAGGTTTTTTACAGTGGGTACTATCAAATATGTGCAAGAAACCTAACATTGTGAGGTGCAGTTGTGCCAGTTCCCGAGAAGTATGTAGAGATGCCACTGATAAAGAAGAATTCAGTGGACTACAGGACTTATCAGGTGAATCTAGCGGATACCGCAGCCCATCAAAGTACTATGATCGTATTGAGCACAGGACTTGGTAAGACTGTAATTGCGGCATTAGTTGCTGCAAAACGATTGTCAGAGATCCCAAATTCCAAAGTTCTATTTTTAGCTCCATCTCGTCCCTTGGTTGATCAGCAGGCACGATTCTTGAAACGTGTTCTAGATTTGGAGGATGGTCTTGTCGTATGTCTTACAGGACATGACTCGCCAGATAGCAGAAGGACATTGTGGCATGATGCTCGTGTCATTATTATGACTCCACAGGCACTCCAAAATGATCTGATTCAAAGTAGTTATGATCTATCGGAGGTTTCATTGATTGTATTTGATGAGGCTCATAGAGGTGTTGGTAATTATGCATACACCTTCGTTGCAGAGCTCTATGAACGTGATGGAAAAAATGTACGGTCCTTGGGACTAACAGCCTCACCAGGACATCAAGCAGAACACATCAAGACAGTTTGTGAAAATCTCAGACTTCCGCATGTTGAGGTCAGAAGTGAAACAAGTAAAGATGTGAAAGAGTATATTGTATCTGTAGACTCAGAAGTGCACTATATCAGATTACCACCTGAAATTGAAGTGCTAAGAGATATATTGTACTCAATCATGAATGACTACAGGGAACCAGTCGTAGAACACGGATTCAAACTCCCCGAAGGTAGACGACTCACTCGAAACGAGATACTTCGCACACAAAGGGCTGTGAGAAAAGAGATAGGTACCTACACCAAGCCACCAAGAAATCTATTCTTAGTTATCAGAAATCTTACTGCACTGATGCGCACTGTCCATCTTCTAGAATTCGTTGGAACACAAGGGCTAATGCCAACTCAAAGGTATATCCAAGGAATTCGTGAAGAGATACGAAATAAGAAGACCTCAAAGGGTGTGCAAGACCTTGTTGCGAAAACTGAATTTCAGCAGTTCGAATCATTACTTAATGCATTGATAGCAAAGGGGCACAGACATCCAAAAGCAGACTCACTTCTTGAGATTGTAAGTGACCAATTATCTGTCAACTTAGATTCACGTATTTTGATTTTCACAAGATTTCGTGACACTGCTGTTGAGGTCACTGAAACTCTAGATCAACTTGAAGACGCACGAGTCAGTAGATTTGTTGGCCAAAGCTCACGGGGATCTGATAAGGGCTTTAGTCAGAAAAAACAAGTCGAAGTTCTAGAAGGATTCAGAAATAACGAGTTCAACATCCTAGTAGCTACGCAAGTTGGAGAAGAAGGATTAGATATTCCTGAGTGTAATTTAGTCATATTCTATGACTGTGTTCCTTCAGTCGTCCCCTATATTCAACGAAAGGGACGAACAGGTCGTCGTGCACCTGGAAGAGTAGTAATTTTTGTTGCAAAAGGAACTCACGATGAGTTCTATCACTGGAGTGTGATGAGTAAATTGAAGAAGATGCCAAAAGCTCTCGAAGAGGTAGAAGATAATGAAAAGGAGAAACAGACAAGCCTCGAGGAATTTGCTAGCGATGAGCCTCAAGAGACCTCCGAACCTCTAACGAGAATTGCACCACAAAAAGAGCCAGACAAAATCAAGCTCATTGTCGATTCACGGGAACTACCAACTGCAGTTGCTCGGGAGTTAGCTCGCTTAGACGTACAAATATCAGGAGAGAGTCTAAAGATTGGAGATTACATTGCCTCAGAAGACGTAGCTATAGAACGAAAAGAGTCAATGGACTTCATACAATCTCTAATCGATGGACGCCTCTTTGTTCAACTTAGCGCCCTCCGATCTGCCTATCGTAGACCAGTCTTGATTATCGAGGGTGAACAGATTATTGGGTTGCGAGCTGTGAATCCAGCTTCGATTTACGGTGCACTAGCATCAATAGCAATCAGAATACAGGTTCCAATTATCTGGACAAGAAATGCAGAAGAAACAGCCAATGTATTGTATCGTATTGCACATCTTGAACAGGTGACATCAAACAAACCACTTCGTACTCGTTCAGGCGAGAGTAAAGGAACCGATGCAGAAGCTCTAGAATATATTCTCTCAGGATTTCCAGGAGTCGACACAGTTACTTCACGAGCATTACTCACAGAATTTGGTACTCTTGAGAAAGTCTTCTCTTCTGAGAAAATAGATCTGCAGCGTGTGAAAGGTGTAGGTCCTAAAATAGCTGGAAGAATAAAGCGCCTTCTTCAGAACAAATACCCAGCTCACAAAGAAGAATAAGAATGAGTGACTGCTGCAATCAGTATACCTTGGGATTCTTTCCCGCGCCCCTTCGGTAGGCGTCTCTGAGAGCATCAGTAAGATTACGGCTGATTTCCCAGTAATCCTTGTAGTCCTTTTCGCTAAGGCGAACTAAACCAAGCATGTTACGAAATATTACGTATAGCTTGGGGTCAATCTCACAAACATCGCGAAGACTTTCTTTAGCAAACTCAAGACCTTTCAAGTACAACTTGTCCCGTTTTGTGAAGTTTTCTGCAATCTCTTTGACTTCTTTTTCATCTGTGAAAGAAAGACCAAGTTGGCGCATTGTAGAAACAATGTCAAGAGTCTTGTCAAGGTCATATCCGTTCCGTTCGGGTAGACCATCCATGTCACCAGTGGTTATGAAGACATTTTCAGCAGTGGCACGCCATAGCTTCTTCATGATGTGACTATCGCCATTATCACCAGTTGGCTCGTATCCATCTTGGGTGACTAAACCACATTTCTCAAGCTCTTTGATATGGTATCGTACTGTCTGAGGTTTGACTTCTTTCTTTGGATCCTTCCCGGATAGGAATTCCACCAGTTCAGAAGTAGACATGCGTCGAGCTCTCAATGCATGAAGAATCTGTCTTCGATTCTCATCACTGAGTGCCTTGTAGGCATCTATAGCTTGCGCACCTGTAAGAATCCTGAGAGTATCCAACGGATTTGAACCCTGCATAGATTACACCACATTTCTCAAGTCTTAAGAAACTAAAATATTGTGACTCCACGACAGCTAATAGCCCATGAGGCTACTAGTGTCGATTCATCAAATTACGTTCCAAGTACCAACAATTATGCTGGTACGTAGATCCATTGTCGCATGTCCTGTAGACAGGGTACACGCTTGATCAAACTCTTCTTCAGAAGTTTTCTTAGTGCATAACGGACTGTTCTTGGTGCAAAAGATACTTTGTCAAGCAGCTGTTTTGGAGTTACTCCATCTTGACCGCTGCTTCTAAGAATGTCTAGGACAATCATCTGGCTCTTTGTAAGCTTCATGCTCTTGAGCTCTTCCTGAAGTTCGATGTCGCTCATCATTTTATTTTTACCTTCCCTTTAAGTTGGGTTTTTCTTGACCAGGCACTTCTTTACAGAAATTGCCTAAATCAAACAACTATTTGTGTTACAAAGTTGCTTATTAATCTATCGCAGTTTGTAGGTGATGTGTCGCAGTCACCGACTGCGATAATTAACTGTGTTATAATCAAATTTTAGAGGCAGATTTGTCAATTGTGGGTGCATTCTTTGTATCTACAAAGGCTTTAATGTCGCATAGGAGAGGAGAACCTCGACTCATGATGAAGAAGGCAGTCATACTTGCAGCTGGGGACTCCACTAGAATGCTACCACTCTCTGCAAATCAACCAAAACATCTACTTCCAGTAGCAGGAAAACCTTTGATTTTTCACACACTGGAAGCTCTGCAGAATGCAGGCATAACAGAGGTTCTCATCATCTATGGATATCATAAAGAGAAACTCAGTCAATCAATAGAAACACAAGATTGGGGTAAAATGTCTGTATCATATGTTCATCAAGAGGAGAGAAAGGGTACAGCTCATGCTGCAGGTTATGCAAGAGAGTTTGTTGGTGAGGATTCATCAATTCTAATGAATGGTGATATCATGCTCGGACCTGGTAGTTTTGAAGGTCTCATATCATATCACGAGAATGGAGGATATGACCTAACTCTATCAGTAAGACCCGTTGATGATCCGAGTGCCTATGGTGTCGTTGCTGTTGAAAAAGGGAAAGCAGTCAAACTAATCGAGAAACCAACAAAGGACCAGATGGTGAGCAATCTAGTAAATGCGGGGCTCTATATCGTCAGTAAATCGCTCATGGATGCAATTGCCAAAACCAAGGCTTCATCGAGAGGAGAATATGAGATTACAGATTCTATTGGAATGCTAATTGAGAAGGGAAATGTTGGGAGTTACTCACTACCTTCATGGTGGTTAGATATTGGAAGACCTTGGGACCTACTAGAAGCCAACAAGATGATTCTTAGTCAAACACAGGCTAAGATAGAGGGGACTGTAGAAAATGGTGCAGTCATCAAGGGTGAAACCATTGTCCAGAAAGGTGCAGTCATCAAAACGGGAGCGTATATTGAGGGACCAGCGCTGATTGGAGAGAATGCCGTGATAGGTCCAAACTGTTACATCCGTGCTTACACATCTATTGGAAAGAATGTAAAAATTGGAAACGCTGTTGAGATCAAGAATTGTATAATCATGGAGAATACTAACATTGGACATCTGTCATATGTGGGGGACTCAGTTATTGGACGAGGTTCCAATTTTGGAGCAGGCACAATCATTGCAAACCTACGACACGATAATGGGGATGTCAGTGTCACTGTGAAAGGAAAACGAGTGTCATCAGGTAGAAGGAAATTAGGAGCTATAATCGGTGACAATGTGAAGACTGGCATTGGGACCTCAATCTCACCAGGAGTGATCCTACATCAAGGTGCCAGAACCGGAATAGGTGTTATTGTAGACAAGGATATCGAAGCGAACAAACTGGTGATAGCACTACAAGACCAGAAAATAATAGACTTGAAAAGTGAGTGAAAGCCTTGCCAGCAACACCAGTGAGAGAGTTCAATGTAGTTGTGAAAGACTCTAGCCGAGTTGACATACTCTATGGACACTGTTATCCGTCCACATATCGTGTTGGAATGACGAGTCTTGCATTGCAAATTCTCTATTCGACTCTAAATGCTAGAGAAGATACTTCTTGTGAACGATATTTTAGACATCAGACTAAATCTCCAGCGACTTCGATTGAAACAGGAAGAAGACTCAGAGATAACCACATTGTAGGATTCACACTCACCTATGAAGAAGACATTCTCAACATCATTCAGATGTTGGACGCAGGAAATATTCCTGTCCTCGCAAAGAAACGATGCGATGATGATCCCATTGTTATTGTTGGAGGACCTGTTGTAAGTACAAATCCTGAACCATATGCAGATTTCATTGATGCCTTTGTGATTGGAGATGGGGAACTCATTATTCATGAGATTGTCAATGAGATTCGAGATGCAGATTCAAGAGTTGAAGCAATCACAGCTTTATCCATGCTCCATGGAGTGTATGTTCCATCTGCAAGCCCTGAATCTGTTGGTCGCAATATGATTAGTGACCTTGATTCCTTAGATTATCCGATAGCTCAGATTGTGCCAGATGTAGAAACAGGATCCAAGTTAGAGCCTATCTTTGGAAAATCATTTCTGCTAGAAGTGACTCGTGGTTGTGGACATTCATGTAAATTCTGTTTAATTGGGCACATTTGTCGTCCCCGAAGAACTCGTTCTTTGAGCAAATTAAAAGAACTTGTTAAGATAGGATTAGAAGAAACTCCAGTTAGGAAAGTTTCTCTGATTGGTTCATCTTTAGGGGACTTGGATAGGCTGGAGGATCTTGTCTGTTGGATTGTGGATCAGGATGTGGATGTATCAGTACCATCACTTCGAGCTGATTCTGTCACCCCGAACCTTTTGAAATGTCTTGTAAAGAGCGGACAACGAACGCTAACCATTGCTCCTGAAACAGGGTCATCAAGACTTAGGAAGATAATGGGTAAAGGTCTAGATGACGATGAGATTGATAATGCTGTAAGACTGGCTGAAGCAGCAGGATATAGCTCGCTAAAGATGTATTTCATAATCGGACTGCCTGGTGAAACAGATTCAGACGTGGAAGATACTGCAACAATGATTCGGAATATTGCACAACATTCAACGATGCGAATCACTGCAAGTGTGAACCCGTTTGTGCCAAAGGCTCAGACTAGATGGCAACAAGAACCCCAGCCTGATATTGAAGTACTTCGAAACAAAATCAAACAGATAGAGGAGAAACTCAAGAATGTACCAAGAGTCACTCTTGAAACTCTTGACCTGCGAGGCGCACGAGTTCAAGCAGCCCTCTCTATTGGAGATAGGTCTCTTGGAAAGGTTATACAAGCAGCTGCAACTTATGGTGGATACGGTGGTTGGAGAAGAGCTGAGAAGGAGTCTAGTATTTCCTTTCTTACCTTAGCCAATGATACAGAACATCTCTCAAAGGGATTTCCTTGGGCATATTTGAGAGAATAACACATCTACGCCGTCTTGGCAAACCTCTTAAGTCGAATATTGGAAATGACTCTTGGAGAAGCCATGGTCATAATTAACCGAGGCCTTCTGGTGAAGACCAATGTCTGAAGACGAAGATTTTCGTCGGGACCTCCCGGCTCTGAATAAAGAACTAAAAGAAGGAAATACACGGTCCTTCAAGATAGATGGTGTTCGAACGATGTCTGACGAATCTACTGAATCAAAAGAGGAGAAAATCGCATATACTCCAGATGTCGTGGATTACATACGACGTTGCGATACATTAACTCAAGCAAATGAGATTGTCGAATTCTTGGTAAAACAGGATGAAATCTCTCCAGCACAGGGAAGAGCAATCAAGGCTAAACTGAAAGCTGATGGTATTCGTAGTTTTGGAGCTAAACGAGAAAAAGACCATTACTTACATCACGGTCTCGAATGAGAACCAATTCTCTAGTATCTGTATACATGTGAAAAACTTCACAATGTCATCAATCGAAGCAAGATTATTGCATGTAGGAGCATCAGTAGATTGAATTGATTTCTTCTTGCCACAGCTCCCAATTACTAAGATACGCAAGGTTGAATCTCCTATTAAGAGGACATACTCAACCACACCTGATTAAGACAACCATAAAATCTATGCTGATTTGTAGAGATTTTGATCCTTAGCCCAAGAGATTGTATCGGGATCACAACGCTTGAGTTCTCGCTCAGGAAAGTCACTAAGCAAGTCCCAACCAATATCTAGTGTCTGTTCAAAGGAACGGTCTTCGAACTCACCCTGGTTGATGAACTCTGCTTCAAACCGATCGGCAAACTTCAGATATTTTTGATCTCTCTCGGTAAGTGCCTCAGCGCCTACAACTGCCACCAAGTCACGCAGGTCACAACCTTCAGAGTAACCATAGTATAGCTGAGCCTGTACCTCTTTATGGTCAAATCTTGTCATTCCTTCACCAATACCTTCCTTCATCAATCGACTCAGTGAAGGGCCAGGATCTATTGGTGGATAGATACCTCTTCTGTGTACACTACGCCCAACAATGATTTGTCCTTCAGTAATATATCCAGTAAGGTCAGGAATAGGATGAGTCATGTCATCTTGTGGCATTGAAAGAATTGGCATCTGTGTAATTGTACCCTTTCGTCCTTTGATACGACCTGCACGCTCATAGATGTGACTAAGATCGGTGTACAGATAGCCAGGATATCCGCGCCGTCCGGGAATCTCTGACCTTGCAGCACTAATCTCACGTAGTGCTTCTGCATAATTTGTCATGTCAGTTAGAATGACTAGAACATGTAGATCTGACTCATAAGCCAGGTATTCTGCAGCTGTAAGAGCTGCTCGAGGAGTAATGATTCTCTCAATTGCGGGGTCATTTGCAAGATTGAGGAATAAAGCTGTATGTTCAAGAGCTCCAGTTTCTTCGAACGAGTCCATGAAGTATTGTGCTTCGGTTGCAGTGATACCCATTGCTCCAAAGACTATGGCAAAATCGCTCTCTTCACCTGGAATCTTAGCCTGACGGACAATCTGTGCTGCAATCCGATTATGTGGAAGACCAGAACCAGAAAAGATAGGTAGTTTCTGGCCACGAACCAGCGTATTCAAACCATCTATAGAAGAAAGTCCAGTCTGAATTGGTTGACGTGGATATTGTCTAGCGTAAGGATTGATAGGAGATCCATTGATGTCCCAATGATCTTCAGCTGTGAGTGGAGGTCCCTTATCGAGTGGATTCCCAGCTCCGTCAAGGACTCTTCCAAGAATCTCTGTTGACACAGGCAGGTGCATTGTTTCTCCTGTAAATCTGACAGCGGTAATGTCAGCATCAAGACCACTAGTTCCCTCAAATACTTGAATAATTGCTCTACCGCGACCGGTCTCAAGAACAGTCCCGGTTAGCAATTCACCATTTGGTGCACGGACCTTAACAACTTCATTGTAAGATACATCGTGAGTGTTTTCTACAATAAGAAGAGGACCACTTACATCTGAAACAGATCGATAGACAATGGAAGTATTAGACATCTGAGAGACCGCCTTTGGTGTATTGTCAGTCAAAGTCAGTATTAGCTTGAGTTTTAAGAGTTGCGAAGTATCAATCAAAAAATATATGGTGCAATATAGTAGAATGAAAGTATAGCGAGGAGTATCAGAGACCTGATTATCAAGGATTTACCTTGTGATTCCAAATCTCGAGCAGCTTTTGTGAAATAGAGGATTGCACCAGTAAGACAACAAATAGCTGCTACAGCATCACCAAGCAACACGATTGTATAGATTAGGTCGGCATCAGACATCCCAAAGAAATCTATCCAAACCGAGGTGGCACTCTCAAAGGTCACTAGTTCAACAGTAGCTAACTGTGCAAAGACATTGGCTAGTATTGGTCCTGCGAAATACAGAAAGAAACCAATTCCAACCAATAATTTTGCAAATCCATCAGCATATGTTGTTGTATAGATTATGAAGCCAATTAGAATGAAAATCAAGTATCCACGAAAAGCTATTGCATAGAGCGCATTGAGTATAAATGTAGCAATAGAAAGCCAATATTCAAGTGGTGTAAACTCGAAGGGAGATTGTGCCATCACAATAGATACTACTTCTGGAAGCATTGACCTCACGATATGAGATTAGCATTATCCAATATAACGACCACTCATAACAGTTCAGATTGAAGAATTCTGAAATCATCTTTCATCAGGTCTTTTACACTGGAAGAACGAAGAGCAGCTGCAGGATGAAATGTCATAAAGTAAGTCCTACCTTTAGCCTCAAAGAACCGACCATGTGACTCTGTTACTTTCCAGGGACCAATCATTGAAGAGATTGATACTCTGCCTAAGAGAACAAGTATTCGAGGATTAATCAGTTCAATCTGTTTTTCTACATACGGTCTGCACAACTCAATCTCTATCCTCTTTGGGGTCCTATTCTTTGGTGGTCTGCATTTGAGAATGGAAGAAATGAATACATCTTCTCTGGAGAAACCAATCTCCTCAATTATAGAAATGAGAAGTTTGCCAGATCTACCAATAAATGGCTTTCCAGTTTCATCTTCTTGAGCACCTGGAGCCTCTCCAATGAGGAATAATTGTGCGTTTGCAGGACCTTCTCCTGGAACAGTATTAGTACGTGTTTCATGTAAAGGACAAAGTCTACAACTATGTATTATTTCATGGAGGTCTTTCAATTCTTTTTCGAGTGTCATTTCATTATCCTACTATCCAGCTAATGGGATAAAGTACACTTAGTTTAAACCACTGGCTCCGATAAGAGCCCTGAATCAGAGAGTTCTTGTAATAATGATTTAAACTCGCGTTCCATTTTCTTTTCGACAGCATCCATCTGTTCTTCATAGGTATCCAAAGGAGTAATCTTCATCCGTGCGATATTATCCAAAACACTCAGGTCTAAGATTCTTTTTACTTGAACTCCCATTTTGACTGCTGCGGCCATCCTCTGTGTAAATCCAATGATGACTCTGAGCATTCGGTAGGTCTTACCAATAGGAGAGTATGTATCAATCTCATGAAGAGCACTCTGAGTCAGAAAATCCTCCTTAATCATCCTAGCAGCTTCAAGGATGGCACGTTCAGACTCAGGAAGAGCGTCTGGTCCTACGAGCTGTACGATTTCTCGTAGTTCCTGGTCTTTCTGCAAAAGTGCAAGAGACTCTTTAACTAATTCTGGCCAATCTTCGCCGAGATTTTCTATGTGCCATTTTTTCAATGTGCTATGATACAACGAATAACTAGTGAGTGTGTTAATAGCTGGGAAGAATCGTCTTGCGGCTAGGTCCTTATCTAATGCCCAAAATACCTTGACAATTCTCAATGTTGCCTGAGTTACTGGTTCTGAAAAATCACCACCTGGAGGTGATACAGCTCCACAAATTGTGATTGAACCAAGTCTTTCATCAGAAGCCAGTGTCTTCACTCTACCACCACGTTCGTAAAATTGAGCAAGACGCGAACCAAGATATGCAGGATAACCTTCTTCTGAGGGTAGTTGACCAAGCCTTCCAGAAATTTCACGAAGTGCCTCAGCCCATCGTGATGTGGAATCTGCCATGAGAGCAACATCGAAACCTTGGTCTCTGAAGTATTCTGCAATCGTAACTGCAACGTAAATTGATGCCTCTCGAGCAGCTACTGGCATATTGGAAGTATTAGCTATCAGAACGGTACGTTCCATTAGCGGTCGTCCGGATTTTGGATCTTTCAAGCTAGGCCATTCCTCAAGTGCCTCAGTCATTTCATTTCCTCGTTCCCCACAACCAACGTACACAACCACTTGAGCGTCTGCCCACTTAGCGAACTGGTGAAGGGTAACTGTCTTCCCTGTACCGAAACCTCCCGGAATTGCACCGGTACCTCCTTTTGCTTGGGGCATAAAAGTATCAATAACACGCTGTCCAGTCAATAGAGGTGTATCCATCGGTGCGCGATCCTTGAATCCTCTACCTACTCTGACTGGAGTACGTTGCATCATAATAACATCATGAATATCACCATGACTATCTTTTACCTTGCAGATTGTTTCAATTACTGTATATTCATCTTCAGAGGCGATTTCTACAACTTCACCCTGAACACCGACAGGAATCATGATCATTGTTGTGAGGATACCTGTTTCAGGTACTTTACCAATAATATCTCCTGGTGAAACCTTGGCGCCAACCTCAACTGAAGGTTTGAATTCCCATTTCTTCTCTTTGTTAAGTGCATCGACATTGAGTCCCCTTGAGATGAAATCACCAGACATTTCCCGTAGTTCAGGAAGTGGACGCTGAATGCCATCATAAATAGCTCCAAGAAGTCCAGGACCTAATTCAACAGAAAGAGAATCTCCAGTACTTATCACGGGTTCTCCCGGTGCAAGACCAGAGGTTTCCTCATAGACCTGAGCTGTGAACTCCTTGTCACTTACCTCGATGACCTCCCCAATCAGTTTTTGGGTCCCAACTCGTACTACTTCATACATTCGAACAGAAGGTAATCCAGAACATTTTACAACTGGGCCCGCAATGGTTTCAATTCGTCCTGTCGATTCAGTCATGGTTTGTATCTCCAACATTTTGCGATTAGATATTGATCTCGATTCCCACAGCACGTCTAATAAGTTCCTTCAATATTGCTTCATAAGTACCAGTAGATCCAGTTCTATCTGAAATCAGTAAAATCACAGGTACAGGGGACTGTGAGAGTTCAACGACTGTGTCTTCCACCTCTTTAGCAAGAGGCTCCGTGATGATAATTAGCCCCATATTAGGGTCTTGAAAGAAGGAGAGCAGTAATTCTCTTGTTTCATTAGGAGATTTAGGAGTTGCACATTCACTGACTCCGACTAATCGGAATCCTGTAACTGTATCTATATCACCAATGACAGCAATCTTATCAGACATGAGACCATCCAACTAATTTTGACTTGCGCCTTGTTTCTAAGGTCTATTAAAAAGCATTTGGAAATTGACCGGTGACATGTTTCATCGTGTCAACTTGTAAACGCGGAGATTATGTGTCCTTCTTCAACGAGTGTCCAACAATATAGACATTTAAGCTGGATTGGCTTGTGTGATATAACTTGGTACTTGCTATGGATTGGCTCTCGCTCCTTATTGGTGACACATCTCTGATTAGGACACTTCATGATATCAGTTAAAGTGTCTGGGAGCTCAATTTGGATCTTTTTAATTAGTTTATTGTCTTTGATTAGATTGATTGTTGCTTCGGGTGCAACAAGAGCAATTCGAGCTACTTCTTCGTCTTTGAGAAATCGATGTTCAACCTTAACAATGTCCTTCTTCTCAATCTTAGAGCTACTTATGTTCATTGCCAGAGATACAACATGACCATCCTCACCAGTGATTCTTAGAATCTTAAGCACCTCTAGAGCCATTCCTGCTTTGATGTGGTCAATAACGGTTCCATTGTGAATTTTCACAATTCTGATTTTATCGTCTCCAACTTCAGACATATCTAATCACACGCAGGTCCGTCCTACTAGTCACTCTTTTTTAGACTTTCCTCTTTATATTCTGAATATACAAAGGCGAAGGTTGATATGGACAGCATAGGAGCAGTCCCAGAAGACGGTGATACTGTTTTGGTTCTCGAAGGTCTTGGTAAATCACTTAACTCGGCTCTGAAGAAACTCTTTGGTGCAAATGTCATTGACGAGGAATTAGTAAAGGAGCTTGTCAAAGACATACAACGAGCCCTGCTAGTAGCTGACGTCGATGTCAACGTTGTAATGGCAATCACTAAGAGAGTAGAAGAGCAGGCATTAGATGAAAACTTGCCTAGAGGAATTTCTCGACGAGAACATGTCATTCGTGTAGTCTGGGATACTCTTGCATTCTTTCTTGGAGAAAAAGCTGTACCACTTACCATCAATCCTGGGAAGCAAAATCTAGTAATGATGGTGGGTATTCAGGGTTCGGGAAAGACTACGACAATTGGAAAACTAGCCAGATACTATCAGAAGAGAGGGATTAAGACTGGGGTTATCTGTGCAGACAATTTCAGACCGGGAGCATATAATCAGTTGATGCAGCTAGCTGAGAAATCAAACGTACCTTTTTGGGGTGATGAAGACGAGAAAGATGCAGTCAAGCTAGCGAAGAAAGGATTCAAAGAGATGAAGAAGAAGGGCATTGAATTAATTCTCTTGGATACTTCAGGTCGCCATAAAGAGGAAAAAAGTCTCATAAAAGAGATGCGTGATATCTCCAAATCTGTTAAACCCCAAGAGATTATTCTTGTCATTGATGGTACTCTGGGACAACAGGCAGGAGTTCAGGCAGAAGCATTTCGTAAAGCAACTCAGATTGGATCAATCATAATTACAAAACTAGACGGTAGTGCAAAAGGTGGCGGAGCAATATCCGCAATAGCAGCAACGAAGGCACCAATCAAGTTCATTGGTCTGGGAGAAGGAATGGACGCAATAGAACCTTTCAATCCAACCAAATTTGCTGGTCGTTTACTTGGAATGTCAGACATTGGAGGCTTAATTGAAAAAGTCAGAGAGGCAGAAATCGAGGTTGAAGATGACGTTATGAAGCGTATCATAAAGGGACAATTCACTCTGAAGGATATGATGGCTCAACTCAACCAATTGAAGAAAATGGGTCCAATTGGAAAAGTGATGGAAATGCTTGGTCTCCAGTATAAACTTCCAGAAGGTATGGCGGAAGTTCAAGAGGAGAACATGAAGAAATGGGAAGTTATCATGAACTCCATGACAAAGGAAGAGATGGAAGAGCCGAAACTCCTCAAAGCAGCAAGAATTAAACGTATTGCAAATGGTTCAGGTACATCTTTGAAAGATGTGAGAGACCTCCTAAAACAATACGACCAGATGAAGAAAATGATGAAACAGATGGGAAAACAACGTCGTGGAAGAAAGGGAGGCATTCCAGGTCTACCAGGCGGTCTACCGGGCATGTAAACTGGAATTGAGATTACAATGCGACATTTCTTGATCCTATTTGATGACATTCATATTGACAAGATATCAGTAAAATCAGGCAATAATTCTCCTGAAGTTATTACAGCAGCAAGATGTGTGAATGTAGGACTTTTCATTTCAGGAAATCTACGAAGAGATGTAGTCGTATCTTTAGCGAAAGGAACTCCGGATGACTTGAAGCTCGTCTCATTCCCAGGAGCAAATCTGAAACGTGTTTCACCGGATGAACGATCGATCTCATTCTTTCTAATGAAAGCCCTTTCAATTGCTGATGGGTTATTGATGGACTCTTTTGAAATAATGGATAATGGGATTGAAGTGAGAAGATCTAACTTGAAGAATTTCTTCAAATCACTAAATCCGGCTAGAGTCTATATATCAACCACAGAGAGTTCCTCTAACACCATAAATGTTACAGAGTATGAAAATTCAATACTAATCTACTCCATTGGAAAACAATTCGAATCATTACAAGCAAATGGCAAATGGACACAAGTAGAGCTACCCTATTTTCCACATCCAGAGAGATTCATTTTGGAAGTAAATATGATAGTAGATACAACCTCTTCTTGAACACGAAGAAAGCTTCATAATGTCATATTTTCAAGAATATACTTGATTCCTATTGCCTACTAATGTTACTCCAGAATTCGATAAGCAACGGCTTATCTTCGAAGAAACGGAAGACATAGCTCAGAGGATAATAGAATTAGAGAAGCTTCTTTCTCTTGCCCCACGCCATAAGGGTGGAGAACGAATGGTAGGCGACTACCGAAAGAAACTAGCTCAGCTCAAAGCGCTGCTAGAGAAAAGACGGGAACAAGATAGAGCCAGAAAGAGCGGAGGAACAGAAGAGGGAGTCGTTCGGAAAGAGGGAGCTGGACAAGTCTGTTTGATTGGAGTGACAAATTGCGGTAAATCGAGCATCATTAACGCTGTAACAAATGCAACTTTTGACATAGGAGACTATCCATTTACTACACCTATACCAACTCCAGCAATGCTAACATTAGAAGACATCAATATCCAACTCGTGGAGCTACCAGGAGTATTCAAAGGGAGTCATAAGGCAGGAATTGGCAGACAGGCTCTTGCAGTAGCTAGAAACACTGATTGCATCGCAATAATCATTGATTTGTCACGAGACATTGATACTCAGATGAATGTGATTCTGGGTGAATTGGATGCTGCAAGAATCAGGTTGAACAAGGAAAAAACAGCTGTTAGAATTGAGAGAGTTGGTCTGGGCGGTCTCATGATCTATGGTGCTCAGAATTATCAAGGTGACATTGAAGAAGTAATGGAATATCTTAGGGCACGCAGAGTATCAAACATCATTGTCAGATTCCAGAAACCAGCAACTTTCGAACAGCTCATGGATGCAATGGATGCAAGCGTTGCTTATGTACGCGCCATGATAATTGCTACAAAGGGTGATGCTGATGGATCTGAAGCAAGATTCAAAGAACTGGAAGAAAAGTACAGTACAAGATTTGATATAATTCCAATATCTGCTGAAAAAGGAGAGAATCTTGATGGAATGAGTTGGACACTCTACAACCATCTTGATATTTTGAGAGTATACACCAAGATACCTGGAAAGAAGAGTGAAAGGAAACCAATAGTCCTACCTGAAGGTTCAGTAGTTGCAGATGCAGCCGGTAAGGTCCACAAGGAGCTGTTTGTAGAACGCTTCCGGTCAGCTGTAATCCTTCGAGAAAATGACAAGATTAAACGCAGAGTTGTTGGTCTTAATTATCCACTCCAAGACGGTGACATTATTCAACTGGCACATAGTTAGATGAATCTGGAGGCGTGAATGTCCATGGAACTACCAAATATTGTTGTGGTTCTAGTTGAGCCTGAAGAACCAGGCAACGTCGGTTTTGTTTCTAGAGTCTTAGCGAATTTTGGTGTTCCAGAGTTGAGAATCGTGGGATGGGATCCACGGGAAGATATGACTGCACAGATATTCTCCGTACGTGCAAACAATATTCTTGATTCTGCAGGTATTTTCGACGATTTACCATCGGCATTAGAAGATATAGAAGCGGCTTGGGCTACATCAGCAAGAGCAGGTAGAAATCATAGCGTAACCAGAGCTCTGGTTCCCCTCAAAGAGTTGCCTGACCCAACATCCCTTGAGGGAAAGATTGCTCTTGTCTTCGGAAGGGAGAGTTCAGGGCTCACAAATGAAGAATTAGGTCTCTGTGAACTGGCTTTCACAATTAAGACATCAGAGGGATATCCTAGCCTCAATCTCAGTCATGCTGTTGCTGTTGTTCTTCATCACTTGTTCTCAGAGTTTGCAATTGAAGAACCAAGTGAAATCGTACTACCCCGAGCAGCTACTCGAAAAGAACGAAATCAGGTAATGATCTTCTTAGATGAAGTAATTGATGGGCTCAATCTGAAAGACTACAGAAAACCAATTGCAAAGCAGGTCTTCAGGAATTTACTAGGAAGAGCATACATGACTGGACGTGAAGTGACTACCATGACCGGTATCGCTCGAAAACTCTACGACCTTGTTAATGAGAGCGAGAAGGCAGAAGATTAGATTCCGTAGCCCATTTTGCGTTTGAGCTCTGGATCAATCTTGTCAAACACAATCTTGCAAGGAGTTGGTAGCTTGGGTGCAGCCTTCTTTAGTGCAGCCCTTGCTGCTTTAATGTGCTCACGGTTCGTACGGATTGTGATTAGAGCCTGCTTTGGTCTGACTCTAGCCGCGGAACCTATGACCTTGCCCCAAGCCCTTCTCATTCCATCCTGCACACGGTCCGCACCAGCTCCAGAGATCATCTTGTTCTCTCGAAGGTAGTGGTAAGGCTTGACACGAATCCGAAGATGATAGTTACTCCTACCAGCATTTTTGTTCATATCACGGTTGGATGCAATACGTGCAGACTCAAGAGCCTGGTGTCTAATCTGGCATCTCTCAAGACCAATCAGAGATAATTCAACCTCAAATTCACCACCAGGATTGCCCATGTCAAAGCTGACTATACGGCTAGCTGGTCGCCTGTGGATGTACTTCTTCCTCACAAAGGCGGGTCTGTCGCACTCTCGATAACATTGGCCAGGACGTTTTCCCATTATTGGTCACCTTGAAATTTATGGTCTTGAGTGGTTAAACTCAACGTTTCCGCAGGGAGTTTCAATAAAAGGATTATGGAGTGGATGGGAAATCGATAGGAGAAAATGATTGATTTTGAAGTGTAGAATAGCAAAATCGGGTTATAGGGGCATAAAACTAACAATTCTGTATAATTTGTGCGAAAGAAACTCTTGATTGGGACTAGGACCTTGAGTGCGTTCCCATACACAATGAGTGTTTCTTGATGAGCACCATCTCATACAGAGGAACCAATCTTGAATTCTAACCTGATAGTGTGCCAGTACTTCTGAATGGACTTAGGAAGTGGAATATTAGGAGGGCGGGCCATCTGTTTTTGTGCTATAGCATGGAGGTTTCTTTCTAAACGTTCCCGAGGACTGTAGTATTTCCGAGTTTCTAAAGTTGGTATATCGAATTCTATAGAGAGTTGGAACCCGAATTCGTTCCATAATTTATTATTTGAGAGAATTATTTCCTCCAAGTCTATTATCAGAGGATCTTCTGTTGATGTTTCCCAGAGAAGTCTTTTACAACCTGGACTTGGAGAGGAAGGAGTAAAACCATGCCCAGTCATAACTTCAACCTGCCAATATTCATAATCACTAACTAGTTTCAGTATTTTCATTCCTTTTCCTTGGAACTTGTAGAACAACTTATTCCAATCTATAACTGGAGTAAAATTCCACGTACTTTCTTTGGGTTGTAGATTTGGTTTTTCGAACCCCATTAACTGCGATTCATCAACACTCAAAATAGTAAGGCGCTCACATAATAGAAGAGGTGACAGGTCAAGGTTTTTGATTGGATTTCTTCTAAGGTCGATATTTGTGAGATTGTTACAGGAACTCAGTGGACTCAAATCAATCGATTCAATCATGTTATTATTTAGATCCAAGTATTCGAGACTCTCCAACCCCTCCAGAGGAGATAAATCAAGCTCCACTAATTGATTGTCATTCAATCTGATACCCTGTAAGTTATCTAAATTACCAAGTTGTGCTAGGTCAATCTGTGTCAATCGGTTGTTTTCAAGAGAGATAGATTCCAGAGATTTGAGTTCTGACAGGATGATTTTTTGGAGTTGATTTTCCGACAGGTATAGGGAATGAAGCTTGTCACATTTGCTAAGAGGAGAGAGATCAATCTCTTGCAACTTGTTTGAATGAAGCATGAATTTTTGAAGGTTGATGCAACCTTCGAGTCCCTGCAGGTCTAGACGTTCAATCTGGTTATTATTAAGCCAAAGATATTCTAGGTTTGGGCAACCACTTAATGGAGCTAAATCGATTTTTTCAAGTCGATTATTGCTGATTATGAGCGTTCGAAGATGTTGACAATTCTGGAGGGGTTTCAAATCAAGTTGATTCAATTTGTTACTTTCAAGTGTGAATCCAGTGATACTTGACCATTGGCCTAATGGAGTTAGGTCAATACACTGTAAATGGTTATGAGAGAGATTAAGAATCTTGAAATTTGAACAACCAGCGAGTCCAGAGAGGTCAATTTTATGCAACTCGTTTTTAGTAATATCCATGGTTTGGAGATCAGTGCAGTTGATGAGTCCAGAGAGGTCGAGTTCCTGTATCTGATTTCCAAAAAGATTGAGATTCTTAAGATGCACGCAATCTTGAAGTGGCGATAAATCCAAATTTGGAATTTCATTGGATGATAAATCAAGTAATTCAAGTTTGGTACAGTTACTAAGAAGCGTAAGATCTATTTCTTGAATATGGTTTCCATTCAATGTCAGAAATCGCAGATTTTGAAAATTCTGGAAAGGTTTTAGGTTTTTTATCCGATTTCTTGAAAGATTCAGTGATTCTACCTTTGTCTGATTGATATTTGATAAGTCTAAATCGATAATACCTTGATTGCTGAAATCAATATGGAATGTATCAGGAGGTACATCGAAATTAATAGGTCCTCCTAAATCAGCACCCCATTCTTGACTCGTTGGTATCCTAACAGGAATTTTCACCAATGCGTTCACCCTCAAAATAACATATATCTTACAGTTTCTGTTGCGTACTAAAATAGTCATCTGTGAAATTAAAGTGCGAAAGAAACTCTTGATTGGGACTAGAGCCTTGAGCCCGTTCCCATACACAATGAGTGTTTCTTGATGAGCACCATCTCATACAGAGGGCGGCTTTACTGTCGCCCAACTCTGGTGGAATTACATTGGACTAAGCGAAATATCAAAGCTAGTTACAAAGATTGTCGAGTTGTCATCCAGATCGATGAAACGAATAGCCCAGACATATTCACCGAGAGGACCTACACCAGGATATTCGCGTGAGTATTCTATGCCTGATTGACTCATACTACCCCCACTATAAAACCCCCAAAAAGAATCCCTTTTCTCAGTTTCATTAAGTGACATGAAACTGGTAAACGAGAGAGGTGCATATCCAAACTCAAGTATGATATTATCTACCTTAAAGTTATGACTAAACAAGACACCATCAACACCAACTCCACAATCCCGATGGTCATCATCAATTATGAACGCCTTAGCAAACCATTCACCGTTGTTTATTGTCATACTCTCGCCTGGACTCGAATAGATGACCTCTGGTGGTCTTAGGAATAATGGAAACATCATGAAGATGCTTGGAACTAGCAATATCAAAATTACCACTGAGATGAAACCAATGAAAAGTAGACCCCGTCTTCTATGCGATGCTTCTTTCACTACGATTCATCCTCAGAGATTTCTGCGGCCCGTGTAGTTTTTGAAACTTATGTACTCTTAGATATCCAGTATAATTTATACGAAAGAAACTCTTTATTGGGGCTAGGACCTTGAGTGAGTCCCCATATACAATGAGTGTTTCTTGATGAGTACCATCTCATTCAGAGGGCGACGAAATCTAGGAAATATCTTGTCCCTGATCCATATGTGCATATAGTTGCTTTTTCTTAACAAATTTGTAAGCAGCCCTAGACAACACTGTTGCCACTATAAGCATCACTGCAACTCCAAAATAAGGTACGTAAAGGACAAATGTTACGCCAATCTCATGATCCATACCTAATATCTCACCTGAGATAGCATCAACTGTGTATACATCAGGATTAACGCCACGAGCTACCCTAACTTCGTATACCAATCGCATTTCAAATTCAGGAGAATCTGGACCAAACCAAATTCTATTGAAATGTAATTCAGTACTCAGAATTCCAGACAGAAATGTATCATTGACTGCTTCAAGTACAATGTCATTAATCTCCTCAACAGGAAGTATTCTGTCCACTGGAATCTCATCGATCTCGAGCCATCTATAGTTGAAGCGAGTAATTAGTCCACAAGTAGCATCGACTCGGATATTAATCCACCCAAAAGAAACTGGAATCTCATCAACCACTTGATGAAATGAAAGAGAGTAGTAGGGGTTAGTCACCCCCGAAAATAGAGGTGCACCATCATATACTGCATCCGGAAGTAATGTATAATTTTGTAATCGAAGAAAATCTATAGTATGATTTTCAGCTTCTTCAGTTGATTCAACGGGTTCAAAATCAAGGTCGGATGTATCATATTCAGACAGAATGCACTGCACTACTTTTCCGCTCAGGGCATTGACAAACACTGCTGTTCTTATGTAATCAGAAACGAGTGTCATCATCCAGGTGGGCCAGAAATCGGTACTAATAGATGGACTGCCAGGCCAATGTTCCGCTCCTATTCGAAGACCGGTCAATAATTCCTCAGGAAGATATTCACTGAGGAATGTAAAAGCTGCATCTACTGCTGTTTCTTCAGTTACATTGATTTGTGATGCATAATTACCTCTAAACAGATAGGATGTATTGTATTCAATATCATATGTAGCTGGATAGACACAGCTATCTGGTGTGGCTGATCTGGGAAAACTGATATCGGAAATTACAAATCTATTCAACATATCAGAGTTGGCGGATGGTGCTAAATCGTTTCCAGTCAATATAGAACTGGAAATTACAATACCAAAAATTAGTGCACAATAGATTATCATTCTTTTTTTCCGCATTTTTCGCCTCACACCATCTTACATTTCATACACAATGAATGAATATAATCCTAAGTTTGAAAGGGTACTGTACTAAAATTAGAATGGTGCCTGACGCCACATCCTTACTGCTTCAAACCATGATGAACAAACACCAAATAATAGTAGAACGTAACACAGGATGAAAATGGGATTCAACTGAAAAGGTAGGACAAAGGGGAGCATCACTAGAATAATCGTATAAAACATATTGTAGAAGACATATCTTGGAAGATAGAATCGCCCTCTACCTATAAAGAACTCCAATATACCAACACGAACCTCCTTAATTGCGTAATGCTCTCCATCCGGATTAGTATCTACCAGACCAATTTGTTTTAGCTTCTCAATATGATAGATTGATAGACTTGGACTTGAAAGTTCAAGTGCGCGTTGCACTGCTCGTCCGCTGTGTGGTCCAGGGTTTCGTAGCAACCACCAATATACTCGAAGGGTTTTTCCAGTGAGTTGATTATCCAATTCTGTTTGAGTGGGTTGATTTTCTGGCAAGATTCCTCCTCCTAATCCAGCACCGGATACTACATTGAATATTGATATTGAATCTATCTATACAAGTACCTTGCGCACGTTCCCATAACAATGAGTGTTTCTTGATGAGCACCATCTCATTCAGCCGGTGTCAAGATGGGACAACTCCATGAAAATCCCTAAATCTATATACGTTTCTTCTAAATTGGTGGACCAATCTGTTAGTTCAATTAGAAGTGGTGTGAAAATGAATAAGTTTGCTCAACGCATCCATTCTGAAACTGGGTCCAAATTAACCGGATTAACTTACAAGACGTTACAGGTAAATGTAGGAAATCGGTGTAATCATCTTTGTACTCATTGTCACGTACAATCTACGCCTAAAAGTACAGATATTATGAAGTGGAAGGTGATGGAGGAAATCCTTAGAATTGCTGAACGTGTCCGTCCAGAACTCGTAGATATCACAGGTGGCGCACCTGAATTGAACACCTCACTTCCTCGATTTCTTAAAGAGCTGGTTGATAGAAATCTCAAAGTTCAAGTTCGTACAAATCTTACAGTTTTATTGGACCCCAAATTAAGAGAATATATGGAAATGTATAGGAATTTTAAAATTCGGCTAGTTGGATCATTGCCATGCTACTTGGAAGCAGATGTGGACAATGTACGAGGGACAGGTGTATTCAAGAAGAGTCTTCAGATATTAAACGAACTCAACGAGCTCGGGTATGGAGTGAACTCTGATTTAGAATTAGATCTTATCTTTAATCCGGAAGGTGCATTTCTACCTCCCGACCAATCAGAGTTAGAGATAACTTACAAGGAAAGATTGTCATCAGAATGGGGAGTTTATTTCAACAATTTGTTTACCATCACGAATATGCCAATCGGACGATTTAAGCAATTTTTGGACGAGGAACAACAAGCCGCACAATACCAGCAGCTCCTTGAGATGGCGTTTAATCCTGATACTTTAGACAAGTTGATGTGTCGACATCAGGTATGTATCGGATGGGATGGATTGATTTATGATTGCGACTTCAATTTCGCGCTTAAACTTCCTGTTGCAAATACACCAACGCATATCCATGAGTTTGATTCAGCCTCTCACAAAAACCGCGAGATTGTGACTGGACCTCACTGTTTTGGCTGCACTGCTGGAAAAGGGTCATCTTGTGCAGGAGCCCTCGAATAGTTATCAAGGACTGAACAGGGTGTAAATATGGCAAGTACTAGAAATTCATTTCGTCCCGGGATATTCATCGTAATGAAGTACCCTGAAGCAGGTAAGGTTAAGATGCGACTTGCACAATCACTAGGAGAAGAGGCTGCAACTAGCCTATATCGGGCTTTTATTCAGGACACACTTACAACCGTACAATCCCTAGATGTTCCATATCATATTGCAGTATATCCACCCGAATCTCAGAAACAGTTTGCACAATGGCTTGGAGGAGCGAATCAGTTTTTTCCCCAATTAGGTATGGATCTCGGTGAACGTCTCCAAAATGGGTTTACAACAATGTTCAAGAAAGAGTATCAACAGGTAATCGCTCTCGCAAGTGACAGCCCAGATCTGCCAGTTGAAATTCTACAGAAAGCAGTGTCTAGCCTCCAAACTCATAAGGTGACTATTGGGCCAGCCTTCGATGGTGGTTATTACTTAATTGGGTTTTCTCATGATTTCTTCATCCCTGAAGTTTTTGAGGACATATCTTGGAGTACAGAAACAGTGTTTCAGGAAACCATGTCACGAATTGAAACAGTAAAAGATCAGGTTCATGTGTTACCAGTATGGGAGGATATCGACACTAAGAGAAATCTCAGGGAATTCTATGAAAGAAATCAGTTGCAGTCCTCTAGAACTCTACATACTATGAAATATCTCAGTATGCATTCTAGGCTTTTGCAGATTCTTTTCTCGTAATTTGAGTCAAGAAGCAGAAATGTTGATTGTGCTAGGGAATGATACCTAGGAGGTTGATTGGGAGTAGTATGAAGCCTAGCGCAACAGTAAGCCAGAGAAATCGAAAACTTATCTTCGGCCAGGGCTTATCTTTTAGGTTATATCCAATCTTGAATTGTTCGTACCCAAAGAGAATAGCTAGAATGGTTAGATTGATATCAAACACATAGGTCACTAGGTCATAACGCTCAATTGGGAGATTGATCAAGAAACCAAGACTTTCACCCAAACCTGTACCAATGGTATCAAGTTGAGCTTCGAAAGGTAATCGACTAAAGAAGAAGACCAATCCCATATGTGCAACAAGCATCCAACAGACAATAAGTGCATGCATAACCACCCAATTCTGAGTACGTTGGGTAATCCATTGATTAAGAAGGGGGGCATTGTTTCTACGTTCAATCAACACTGTGATAATCCATACTAAGAGAATTGAAAGTGCAACTAAGGACATCAAAGTAGTATTGAACGCTCCACTCGCAGTGAGCGGCATTAGTGACGCTTGAATCAATGCAATACTCCTGCTAACCACGGTCTTTTGATAGAACGAGGCTCCTATTGTAATGATAATTAGAGAATAGACCCAATTATGGGACCATCGAGGGTCTTCGATATAGGATTCAATAGTGAATGGTAAGAGCCAAAAAATAAGGTACATTATACCCATCAACAAGAGTCCTAATCCAGGACCAATCTGGTATCTATTCAGTTGATTTTCGCTGGTATCTTGTGTGTTATCCTCTGTCAAAACAACAGCCTCTTTCTATTATAGACAAAATTAATGTAACATAATACTGAAGATAATGATATATTTATCTATTCTGTGTTGAAGAAATAATCTGAATAATATAGCGCGGTGTACGTTTTGGTAGATTCCACATTGATATCCGTAGTTATTCCAATACATACAACAAACCATAAACTCCCGCAAATCAGGAAAGCATTATCTTCATCAACCGAACCCATACAACTGATTTTGGTGTTAAACAATCCGAAACTTGTGAAACAGATTATACCCGAAGCTTCCAATGAGATAGTAGTTGTTGCCCCTCGAAAAGGACGTGGGTTTGCATTTCTTCAGGGAATTGCTAAAGTCACAGGAAACATCACCCTGTTATTGCACTCTGATACAATTCCACGTATTGGATGGGACCGTGCGATTCTTACCGCACTGGAGGACCCACGGGTAGTTGGTGGAGGATTTTCCATCACCTATGACACCCCAAACCCTTACTTGGAAATAATAAGTTGGCTTTCGAATCAGTGGGCCCGAATCTCAGGGGAACTATATGGTGACCGAGCCATGTTTATTCGCTCCCAAATCCTAAAACGCTGTATGTCTGTGCTTGAAGTTCCGCTTTTCGAAGATTTACGATTAGCAAAATGTATGCACAGACATGGGAGAGTAGTAGTGCTCAAAGAAGAAGTTGAAACAAGTGCCGAAGGTTATCGAAACTATGGAATTAGAGGGTATATTGGAAAAATCTGGTTTTCTCGATTATGGTATGCCATGGGAGGAGCACCATTTCAAATCTATAGAGAATATTATTCAACTAAGAAAAGAGTATAGGACCTTGCATACGACAAGGTCCTCAACATCTATCGTTAGCGTTCCTGAACCCTGCTGATGTTCACCATCACGTATTAGGTTGATTCCCAATTGTGTACCTTTGGCAGGAAGTGCAAACGAAGCCCATCCGACCTCTGTTCCACTATCCCATGTGATTTCAAACCCCAATATTTCAGAATAGAACTTCTTTGCACGATCAAAGTCCTTCACTTGATATTGAAAAAATACTGAGCCTTTTTTGTACGGCATTGGCCATTTCTTATCGCCCATAGCAATTAATTACAGAGGCGTATATTTTACTATTGTGAATTGTAAGGTTTACCTAGGCTCAAGGGATGACTCCGATAATCAACAGAGGAAAAATGATGGTTGCATCACCAATGACCGTTTCAAAATTGGACTCAGTCTGCATCTTCTGCCATGAAATACCTTCAACAAGTGGAGCCCCACCAAGACTTCCACCTTCTGGGCGATCCAGTGTGATTTGAATAGCCATATCGAGTCCACCCTTGAGGATTGTAGACCCCATTGTGAAGTGCTTTGTGAGACCACCTCCAAGCATGATTGCACCTGTCTTCTTGGTCTGAGTAATAATTTCTCCCAAGATTCGAAGGTCCTTAACAAAATCAAGTGATAATTTCTTGGTAGTACTGTAAGTGTAAAGATGGAAGCCAAGCATAGAATCCATCAGACCTGGTGAAAAGATTGGGACATCACGGAGTGCAGCCTGTTTCAGGATTGAGGAACCATCATTAATAGTATGACCAAGTTCGGTAAGAAATTCACTAGGAGCAAGGGTTGTCATCTTCTCTTCAGGTAGTCCATCAAGAAATGCATAGATTCCCTTCTCGAACTTTTCAAAATCTTCTTCTTTTACATAGATATCAGCAATACGACCCATTCCAGCCTCACGCAGCTCATAGTCGTCTTTTCCAGCAGGTACACGATAGTGTGCTCCCCCGTATGCTTCAACAAGATCATGCACAATGTTAGCACCACTAGTCACTATTGCATCTATTTTGCCACTCTCAACAAGTTGACTCACTACTTTTCTTAGTCCTCCTGGAACCATTGGACCAGACATTGAAAGAAATGTAAAGCACTCTGAATCCTCGAACATTCTCTGGATAATCCCTGCAGCTCTACCTAGACGACCAGCACCAAGTACTCCTACTTTTTCCATCGAGTCAAGAAATGTTTGAAGATCTTTGGTCTTTGTGGGATCGATGTGATGAACTTTATCCATAGTGGTCACCTGTGTTCGAACCTAGAATTTTGGTGATAAGTGATTCTGTAAGAAAAAGAGGAGGAGGCGAGTCCAGGCAATATTCCGGGAGGACAATACCCGGACCCGCGCGATCCAAAATAAAACCTATGACAAGACTTGCTCCAAAGAGGGTTCAGGTTTTTCATAGTGCACAGTTTTCTAGAGTGAACAGTGACGTTGTAGGGAGTGACCCGAAAGTATTGTTCTATCGCGTAGTTACATACGTTTAAACGCAAAATTTCATGGGAAAGCCTATGCAGGCCCTTTTCAGCCCAGTTTCACTGGTTTTCATTCTACATGCTTTGCTCCTGCAGGGTATCTGGCTATACATAGGTCGAATTTCACGGAATAGATACCTTACTGATCTCATGACCTTTCAAGCTCCATCCTCAAGACTATCAAGATACTATCACTGGCGCGTGACTAGTATTGAGCATGCATTAGGCGAAGGGATTGCATATCTTCTAATTCTTATAGCATCATTATATGGGCTGGGTTTTGCATTATTTGGTTTTGAACAAGTTAATGGAGCGTTCTTAATAGTACTCTTTGTCGCCTTGCTCTCATTAATGAGTGCTTTACAACATGCATGGAGAGTCAAAGAGGTTGTTGATAGTGAAAGTAGGATAGCTGTAGGCATTCAAATAGCAACTGACAAAATTGGTGTGACAAGAATGATGGTCGACGACCTATTTATTCAAGGGGCCATGGGTGATGGAAGAACTTGGTTTGCACTGTTCAAGCTGGCGCAAAGAAAGGATCAGGTTGGATGGACGGTCAGGGATGTATTGTTAGAGAAAGGCAAGGAAGAAGATGCTCGTTTTCAAAGTCAAGGTCCTGAATCCAGTTCAACTAGTTCTAGTAAGGACAGTGGTCCAGACATTGCTTAATCCTAGAGAGCAAAAATAAAGTTCATTCAGTAAGTCTTATATCCGATTCCAAGGGGCGTTCACCAGAACTCCCATAGGAGGAACTCCGCATGTCTAAGAGTGTATCAACTGGTCAAAGAGGCGTTGTCGTAAGCTATCGTAGAGGAAAACATCTACAGCATCCTAATCAAGTGATTTTACTTTTTGATAGTATTAGGACCAGAGCGGACGCTTCCGCCCTTGTAAGTCGTAAGGTGAAATGGACATCACCCGGGGAAAGAGAATTCTTAGGTAAAGTACTTGGAGCACATGGAAACAGTGGTGCAGTTAGAGCAAAATTCCGTACTAACCTCCCAGGTCAGGCTATTGGAACACCTGTTTTCCTCATGTAGGCCAATCACGAAGTTTTATCAAGAAATCATTGGAAGTCAACTTGGCTCCAGTGATGTAATTGGCTATCTGAGGATAGAAATATCCAGCGACGAGTCATAGTTAAGCTGAGGGGCCACTATAACAATCGTTGTTTGTTTCTGGTCGGTGAATACGTATGATAGAATGGGTGGTGTATTTCTCAGCCTATCTTCTTGCAGGATTAACCCTGAAGATTGGCGATGACCTTCTTGACGAACTAGACAGACCAGATCTCTCATGGATTCCACTTGCTCTTGCTGGTGTTCTTTTTGGTTTCATAATGACTGTATCAGAATGGGACCTTGCACTCATGACAAGCATAATCATTGGAGTCATTGTGTCAGGGAAAGTCAATCGATTGCAGTTTGTTGCGGGATTTGTACTAATATTCTCAGTGTTGATTATTTTTGGGCTTCCACCCATTAGCAGTTGGCTAGATTGGTTGGCAGTGGTCATTATGTTGTTTCTTGCAGCCGTTCTTGATGAACGAGGAAATGACTGGGCAAATCAAGATATTTTCCCTAAGGCTTACAAATTCTTTGAGTACAGATTTACACTGAAAACTTCTGTAATCCTAATATCGATACTTTGGCCACTGCTATTCCCAGCAGCAGTAGGTCTCTGGTTTTTTGATTTGGGTTATGAAATTGCAGGCTGGATTGTAAAGAAGAATTACAATAGTGATCTATAGGCAAGGCTACAGCACACATCTTCAAAGACGGGTTCTAATTCTCGTTCTTTGGCAAAATCTACTCCTTCTTGGCTGATAAGGGCAATTCCATTGGCACCACTTCTGATTGCATACTTGTCTGTGTCAATTTTGTGTTGCCCCATTGGACGAGCACAACCCAACAAAATTGGAATGTCTTGGAATCCTAAACGTGCTGCTGTCATCAGACGAGCAATACTTTCAGGAGTCGGTGGTGTAATACTCTCCATTGGTGTTTTCCGAACGGGACTGAGTGCAATAATAACCACTGCTGAAGGAGTTCCCTCCGATATTATTTGAAGCGCTTCAATTTCTCCTTTAATTTGTCCATAATTCAATCCGACAAGCACATGTGGTACGGTAGGTATCTTGTGTTCTTCAAGGATATCAAGGGATTTTCTCATCTTTTTTGGACCATCATCTATATGATAGACCTTTGAGGAAACTGTTTCATCACCAATGACATCGATCATCGCAGCATCAATTCCCGCTGCTGCAAGTTGATGAGCGGTTTCAGGTGTTACAAGACCCGTATGGACTACAACTAACATGTCCAGTTCATTCTTTACACGTCCAATTGCCTTGCCAAATCGTTCCAGTGGAACATAACCAGCAGAATCAGAGCCACCGCTAATCAGAACACCTTCTCCTCCCTGATTCCTTATCTCCAGACAGCGCTCAAACAGTGATTCTGGGGTAAGAGTTGACTCCATGCCTTTCAGGAGCTGACCATCACAATGTTCACAGTTCAATGAACAAGAGGTACCTGTCACACTAAGAGAAGGAAAGTTGTTTGACCGAACCTGTTTATGAGCTCTAATCTTGTAGGGATAGGCAGTGGGGCTATAACATAATAGCTTCCGATCAAATGAACTCAATCTCGATTCGAAAGCTTTGTTCATCCACTGACTAAGTTCGTCTGTGGGAGCTCGCAGTATAGAATGTCCATCATTAATAATATCAAAGTTCAAGACTCTGCCTCATGATTGGAAGTCTATCAATTGTGCTATTAGGATTGTTATCTATGACCAAATGGCAAAGAACAAGTACCACTTAGGTTACAACACAATCCAGCTGAGTGTGAAAAAACGTGAATTGTGGGAATATGGAGTCAATTGACATATTTTTCAATGCAAAGAGTGTCGCTATTTATGGAGCATCTACGAGCCAGAATAGTGTGGGACAATCAATCATTCAGAATTTTATCAAACCTCAATATGCTGGAAAGGTCTATGCAGTCAATCCAAAATATTCACAGGTACTTGGTGTTCCCTGTTTTTCAACTCTCCAAGAAATTAAAGATCCTATTGATTTAGTGATAGTTGCAGTACCCGCGAGAATAATACCTAGAGTGTTTGATGACATAGCAGCTAAAGGTGTCAAAGCATCAATAATCATCTCTGGTGGTTTTTCGGAAACGGGTGTTATTGGTGCAGAACTTGAGAATGAAGTTGTAGCGATAGCAAAGAAACATGGAATCCGCATTATTGGACCGAATTGTATTGGTGTTCTCAGTACACTCAGCCATATTGATACATTCTTTCTACCAGAGTATAGATGTGGTAGACCAAAGCCCAGCAATGTTGCGAATATTTCATTAGTATCTCAGTCGGGAGCTTTTGCTGCAGCAATCTCAGACTGGACTTCTGAGCTAGGTCTTGGTGTTAGTAAGCTAATTAGCCTTGGTAACAAATGTGATGTAGATGATGATGATTTGCTCTGTTATCTTGCAGAAGATGATTCTACCCAGGTCATTTGCTATTACACAGAAGGTTATGATCAGGATAAAGGTCGTACTTTCTTTGATACAGCTAGCAGAGTGACTCCTAACAAGCCTGTAATTGTTGTCAAGTCAGGAAGGGGTCAGAGAGCAAAGGCCGCTGCAAGTTCTCACACAGGTTCTCTTGCAGGTTCAGATAGTATTGCTGATGCAGCTTACAAGCAGTCGGGTGTAATTAGAGTAGATAACTTTGAACATATGTTTGACACCGCCAAAGCACTGGCGATGCAACCTCCAGCAAAGGGAGATAGAGTCCTTATGATTACAAATGGAGGTGGTTTGGGTGTGATGACCACCGATGCTCTTGAAACTCTTGAGTTAGCAATACCATCCCCATCAAAGGAACTTACAGACATTTACAATAAACGTCTTCCATCATATTGTGCAATAGGAAATCCCATTGATGTTGTTGGAGATGCAAATGCGTCCAGATATGATATCGTCTTCGAAGAAGCAATCAAGAGTGGAGAGTATGATATGTTTGTTGTAGGTATGCTACTCCAGACACCTAGTCTAAGCATGGAAATAACCAATGTCATTGCAAACCATCAGCGTCAATCTAGTCTTCCCTTTGTCGTGGTTTCTATGGGCGGTGGTTTCACAACTAAGGCTGGAGAGATTATGGAGTTAATGGGTGTACCAACATATGCAACTGGTGAGAAAGCGGCACTAGCAGCAAAGGGATTGGCACAATATGGTGAAATCAAATACAGAGATAAATTCAACAAAACTCTTGCAAGTTCATAAATAATTTCCGTTGAAGATTGTAAGAAAATGTGTTAAATATTCATTAAGATAATAGTTTATGAATATTTGACACTTTTTAATCAAATTAGAAATCAAACAACACCCAATCAATATCTCAATTCCCCCTTCATTTCAGTGGCATTTAAGTATGAAAAAGCTCAGAAATCCACTAAGATATTTTCTTCGTATTTAGAGAAATTGAATGAGCTCATATACTCGCACTAGTATGTAATAGTATGAGAGGACTAGGTATGTGGACTAGAGCAGTTGTTCGAGGAACAACTAATCGACGTGCGCGACTGAAAGCCCGGAAGAAGATACCTTCTGAAGGGAAGTCCTTACTCTTCAAGAAAGAATCACCATCAGGTTCTGGAGAGTCCGCGGCTGTTCACTTTGTCCTGTCAGACCTTGCTAATATCAGTGATGCAATTAGCACGAGTGATAATGACCCCGCCGTGGTAAGAACTGTGGAAACTCTCTCTGTTACTGGAAGTGATGCTCCAGTATTCAAACAGGAGAAGGAAGTCAGGTCTTCAGGAGGGATCCCATCCCGATGAACGTCGACAAAGCTCTTGCTAAGTTTAGCATTTTCTCGAAAATGCTGGATGGTGGTGACACTGGCAGGAGAAGGGCGGAACATAGAAATATCTTACAGTTAAGAATTACTCACCATTAAATGTAGGATATAAGTTATAACCATAAAAGGAACGGAAACTGTGGTAGCAAATAGAGCTGAGGTCTGAAAAGCGATGAAAGAAGCCAAAAAAATCTTCAAGACTGCCCTCGACGAGGGAAGAACGTTTGTACTGGAGCACGAAGCAAAGGACATAATGAAAGCATATGGGATTCCCATTCCAGCTTATGATACTGCGGTGACTGCAGATGAGGCTGTAGAAAAGTCCAAAGCTATCGGTTTTCCTGTAGTACTCAAGATCCTCTCAAAAGATGTTTTACACAAATCCGACGCAGGAGGAGTGAAAATCAATCTTAAGGATGAAGATGCGGTTCGCAAAGCGTTCACTGAGATTATGGATAACGCAAAGAACTATGGAAAAGAGAAAGGCATTGATGTGGATTTGAGTCGAGGAGTATTCATTTCTGATTTCGCAGATATGGGTACAGAGATTATTGTTGGTGTCACAAAAGATCCTCAGTTTGGACATGCATTGATGGCAGGTCTTGGTGGTATTTTTGTTGAAGTCTTGAAAGACGTATCTTTCAGATTGATTCCATTCACCGAGAATGATGCCAGAGAGATGCTGAAGGAACTAAAAGCATACAAGATATTAGAAGGTATCCGTGGTGAACCTCCAAGAGACGTAGATTCTCTAGTCAATGTCATGTTGGCTGTATCCAAGATGATTGAAGAGAATCCTGAAATCACAGAACTAGATTGCAATCCAACCTTTGTGTATGAAAAAGGGAAGGGGACTCTAGTTGTCGATGCACGGATTCTGATTGGTAGCTCGGAAGCTAGCCACTAACCAACTTGTAAAGAAGAATCAGACCTCTCTTTATATCAGAATCCTCAATTGGAGTGGTTGTAGAGTCTTTGGTACTACTGGCTAATAGTAATATCAATGCAATAAGGCGTGGTACAAGACGGGCATATTGAAGGAGAAAATCCCTGTTTCCAGTGGAATCTACGATTAAACCTTCAAGTCGTCTGATTAAGAGCTGAATACGTTCGTCAACTCCATCTCCAGGACGAAGACTCTTGAAAATAGCCACAGCTGATGAATCATTTTGAAGAAAATCAGATGATACTCCGACACTCTCAATTAGATCTAATGCACCAACAATGATGGCATCATAGTGCTCTTCTTCCAGACGTTCAATACCCTGTTTCACTGCTTGAAGTTGACCAAGTAGTCTTAATGAATTTGTGAGAATTGAACGAGATGCACTTGAGGTTGCCTTTGCCATTTGAATAAGATGCTCACCATGTTCTTTCTCAAGACTTGCAGCAACTGATGCATTTAGCTTCTTTTCAAATCCTGGAGAAAAATTAACACTTGCAGCCTTTGGAAGTAAAGTGTGAGTTCCTAGTTGACGAACAATAGAGAGTGCTTTGAAATCGTCAAGGCTGACGTAGAATAGAAGTATACGGACAACATCATAAGCTGTTTCAAAATCAGCTTCTGACGCAACATTTCTACCCTGACCCTTGCATGCAAATGCACTAAGTAGAGCCCAAGCAGAGAGCATACCATTACAGAGCCGTTCAACCTCTCCTGATTTTTCAATTTCGTGTTCTTCAAGAAACCTAGAGAGTTTGTCAGTAGACCCAGAGATTCTTTGAAGAGTTGTTCCACCAACATGAAGATCGGCAATGGATTTGATGAAACCGCGAGCTTCACGGGAGGGAGGTCTCAGAACAATACTTGGTTCCTGTCGTGTAACTGTCCACCACTTAGAAGCAGAAGTAAGATAGTCAAGAAGGTCAACTGACATTGTTAGGTGACTTTGATTAGCACTTGTTTCAGAGTCTATTAATGCAATCAAGCGTGTTGTGAGATCAAGAAACCTATTGAGATGGATAGATAGTTTTTCGCCAGCAAATACAAAATCAGTAAATCTAGATACGACTGAATTAATCTGTTCTGTTATTTTGTCATCGAGCTGTGTTTGCACGAGACCTCGATAGACATCAACTGGAGTTCTAGCCAAAGCCTCATTGTCTCCTAATATCAACAAATAAAATGGAGGGCATATAAAACACTGTGTTGTTTGAAATCACTTACCATATCTTCGTGACCGGTTACCATAGGAACGTAATGCACGCCAAATATCAATTCGTCTCACTGCAGGCCAATAAATCTGTGCAAAGTATAGTTCAGAATAAGCAGATTGCCAGAGAAGGAAACCCGATAATCGCTCTTCGCCGGATGTTCGAATAATGAGATCTGGGTCTGGTATACCATTGGTATAGAGATGGCCTTCAATTACATCCTCATTGATGTCAGCAGGGCTCATTGTACCGGCCTCTATCTTCTCGCCAATGGCCTTCACTGCATCCACAAGTTCTGCTCGACCAGAGTAACCAATAGCCACATTGAGAATATGGTCTGTATAATCTCGAGTTTCTTCTTCAGCAGCCATTATTGCAATTTGAACATCCTCTGGAAGTAAATCGACTCGCCCAATGGCTTGAATCCGAACTTTGTATTTATGAACGTCAGGGTTGTCAACGACTTCTGCGAACTTTTCTTTAGCCAGGGACATGATCTCTTCGACCTCATCCTTGTTTCTCTCAAAGTTCTCTACTGAAAACGCATAGAGTGTGCATACCTTGACCCCTGCTTCCCATAGAATACGTAGTACCTCCATGACCTTGGCTGCGCCCTTATGATGACCAAACCATGGAACTTCCATACCCTGTTTCTTGGCATAACGTCGGTTTCCATCAAGAATGATACCAACATGACGGGGAGCTAATTCCTTGTCTAACTGACGATACAAGAAGTATTCGTATAATCGGTAGACTGGACCAGTAATATTCAACAGTAACACTCTCTGTAATGATAATTTGACATGTAAACCTAATAGAGTTGGTGCTAGGAGACCTAACGTACTAAATCATCTGTGAAACCTTTTCTGCAGCACGTTTCATGTCTAGGAATATGAGACCGAGTTTGGCATTCGCAGTGGTAGAAACGGTAAGACAGGCGTTCATTCCAGCTTGGATCACAAGCAGCCAACCATTTACACCCTTGATGTTCACTTGTTCAAGCTCACCTTTACCTAGTTCCATTGCAGCCTTCTCTCCCAGTGTTAACATTGCTGCGGTCATAGCTGCAACCTTTGCCTCATCAACATCTGTGGGAAGTGCTGACACAATAGGGAGTCCTTCAACACTTACTATAGCACAGGCTTCAATCTCAGGAATACTTCCCTGTAGTTCATTTAGAACACCTTCGAGTGTATTTTCGCGGGATTCCATTTTGCCTCACCTGAATTTTACTTGTACATTCTTTTCAATATGACTTCTCGTGCTATAGCTTGGAACGCCCTCTTAACTCCTACGCCCTGAACTGCAATAGTTTCATAGATTGGAACATTGCCTCCAAGACCAAGAAGATCAAGCATTTCATCACGTGACATTCTATTGGGTAGGTCTCTCTTGTTGAGCATGACCACAATTGGGATTTCACGCCCAAGAGCATCACCCAAAAATAATTTCAATTCTTCAAAGCTCTCAGTATTCTCATCACGCTGGTCTGGTGATGAGTCAGCAACAAAGAGGATTCCATCTGTACCCTGTAGTACCACCTTTCTCTGGTGACGATGGCGCTTCTGTCCTGCTACTGTAAAGACGTCAAAGAGGACACGGCCGCCAGCACTCATAGGAACATAGTCAAAAAATAGCGTCCGATTGGTTTCATCCTCGATAGCTGTGAATTCTCCCTTCTGCAGACCTTCTACTTTTCCATAAAGCCATCTGAGGGCTGTTGTCTTACCACCAAGGGATGGTCCGTAAAAGACCAGTTTCAAATGAATTCTACCCTTGTCG
>SDBU01000131.1_pt1 | contig 101080 bp, 177 predicted proteins | sample 2277071 | NCBI WGS metagenome assembly SDBU01 (sample SAMN10397929, study PRJNA504765) | marine sediment metagenome | isolation source: marine sediment core GS08_GC12, 126 cmbsf | place: Arctic Ocean: Gakkel Ridge, Loki's castle | collected 2008
GACGAGGACCGTGAGACCGTTACTCCAGCCGGGGCCGGCAACGATGGTAGTTGGCTGAGCGATATACCCGACCGTGACAACGTGTGCATCGGCGCGCTCAGGACGAACACGATCCTAGTATACTTTGACGGCACGATCAAAGACGTGAGGTACCGTGGACTGACCGTAGACGTACCAGACGACGTGGTGCGCGAGTTCAGGCAGAGCGTCCCCGACCCCACCCTAGCATACTGGAATCCCGGCGGCAACCTAGACCTCACGCGCTTCGAGCACGCGCTGACGAACTTCAACGGTACCATCGTCGGACACCAGATGGAGTTCAACGGCACGAACCAGTCGATTCGATCCGCCGCACTAGAGCTGACCGTAGGTGCAACGGTATCGCTCTGGTTCAACGCGGATGCCGATGAAGACGCCGTGCTCTTCAACAACGTGATCCATGATGCCAGGCGATTTGTCGTCAAGACAGAGGCCGGCGGCGAGATGCGCGCGGGGTATTGGCAGGGCGCGGTGTACCGCGCGGCATCTGGATTCGGCTACGAGGTCAACAGGTGGCACCACGCATACTGCACGTGGGACGCCGACGAGACCGTACGGTTGTGGCTGGACGGTATAGAGTTGACGAACGCCGTGGACCCATCCTCGGGCAACGGAATCCACCTGATGGTCGGTGCGAGTTCGTCCGGGAGCGGGCAGTTCAACGGCAAGATTCGAGACGTGCGCATGTGGCAGGCGGACAAGGGCGAGGCGTTTGGGGCGATGCTATATGATCGTCTCCGGCGTTCCTACTAGAGGAGAAACAGATGCCAGAGTACACCCCAGTATGCGGTTGCCTAGACGTACCAACGCTCCCGTATCCGTACAAAGACGCCTACTGCTCACACTGCGGCCACCACACCCGCGCGGACAAGACGTACGCCGTAGCCGGCACGGGGTGCCACGCATCCGGCACGCTGTGCGAAGCCTGCTGGAACAGGCTGGCCGTCTTCCGGAGCAAGTGATGCGCGGCGAGATACACGAGGGCGTGGCGAAGATACACGGGCGTATGGTAGAGGTGACGGAGATCGTACTAACGTCAACCGACCCGGTCGAGATAGAGCGGATCGAGATGCTCAAGGCCCGTGCGACGCTGTGGCCCGTGGAGGTGTTCCCGTCGGACCGCGGCAATGCCGTGGTCCGTTTGATGCGTCCGCTGCGCCCCACGGCGCTCCCGCAGCCGAAGTAGGAGAGACAACAATGGACCCGGTAATCGTGACGATGCTGGTACTCGGAGCGGCCGGAGGATCGGTGACGGTCACGATAGCCGCGATGAAGATCGTGCCGAAGATATGGAATGGTCGTGGTCCTGTCGAGCCTCCCGTGACGCGTGCAGAACTCAACGCCGAGCACGCACACAGCAACGGCACGTTCGTGCGCAAGGAGGTCTGCGAGATAGCGAGGGTCGAGCTAGGCACGAGGATGGCGGACGTGCAGGCCAACGTTGCTGAGACCAAGAAAGACGTACGCCTTTTGCTGAGGCACTTCGACGTGCACGACGAGGACTAGAATGCCCCGCGTTACCGCACGAGAACGAGCCGAGCGCAAGCGCACACCACGTGGCGTGCGTCGGCCCCCGACGCAGCAACGCCTGACGCCGCAGGCTGCGCGACGAGGGTTGTACGCCGACCGATGGGTGCCGGGATATTACTCTGCGCTACGACGCGCACTGGACCGCATGGTGCGCGAGACGGCGGCGGTAGCCGCGGCCGGCATGGACTCTGGTGTGGCGCTGTCGGGCAAGTACTCCTGGGTCGTCACGCTGGAAGAGGTCAAGCAGAAGTGGCTCGTGCCGTTGATCGTGCAGGGGTACGACCTCGCGGGGGGCGAGGTGACGTCTGCGGCCGTAGCCGCGCTGCCCAAGTCTGTGGAGGAATGTATAGAGGAGGCTATGCTGTTCCTGGCAAAGGCCCGCGCAGCACGCCAGAGGACGCCGTACGTGCCTCCGGAGCCGGAGGAGTTGGCCGGTGAGGGTGTGTTCACCGGGCCGATACGTGTCGGCAGGCCTCCACGGCTGTCTCGCCGGAGAACGTCTGTGGATCAGAGCGGGGACTTTCTCCTGCACGGTCGGTTCACGGACATCGACCGATGGATCGAGACGACCTCCGTTGCCGAGGTCGCTACGCAGAAGGCGTTGCTAGCTGAGATATGGGCGGCGGCAGAGGCGAGTCGAGACCCGGAGACGGGTGTGGCGTGGACTTCGGCGCGCATCTCCAAGGAGATTCTCGACGTAGGTCTAGCAAAGGACAAGGCCCGCGCGAACATGCTGGCGCGGACCGGGACGATATGGGCGATGAACGAGGGTGCGCAGCAGAGGTATAGTGCTGCGGGTGTAACGGTCATGGCCTGGTATACTGTAGTAGATGATGCTAGGTGTCCGTGGTGTAGACAGATGCACGGACGCAAGGTTGGTACGAATGACCCTTTTTGGAAGAGAGGTGCAGACTTCGGTGTGCGAGTGCCGCTTGCTGGTGGAGGGTTTTCAACACGACGTATGAAGATGCCCTTCAATGTCCAGCATCCGCCACTCCACCCGAATTAGCTGCCGATGTACCGTGATACCGATAGTAACGCCAGCACAAGCGCAGGAGATCGTACCACCACCACGGGAACCTATCGAACCGACGCAGGCCGGGACGCCGACGATAGATATGCCGCCAGAGGAATCCGCATAGCAGGGCGACCGGAAGGAGCCGCACGATGACACTCGACCAAATGACGCTGGAGCAATTCGGCGAGATGGCGTTCAAGGCGCTGGCCGAGGAGCCGGCACCGCCGGAGGAGCTTCAGGGGAAGCCCTTTCCAGAAGAGCATGCTGCGAGAATCCGTAGTCCAAACCTCTACAAGCGGTTCCGTCGGCAGAACAACGCGTTCGGTTCCGGCGTGGACGTGATATACGGCGTGCGCAAGGACAACGACAAGGTCGAGGTGCAGGCTATTCGGTTCAAGACGAGTAAGTTCACCGTGGCGCAGGCCCGCGCCTGGCTCAAGTCGCACGACTACACCGCAACCATCTTCGAGCCGGCGTCCGGGTCCAGCGCGGCGTCGCTGACCGACCCCCCGTCGCCCGACAACGACGACGCAACCGCCATCCCCTTCCAGGAGGATTCACTGGAAACCATCCTCAGCGACCAGGCCGCACGCAAAAACGCCCCGCGCGCGGATGCCACGAAGGCCGATAATAGAGAGTGTAAGGACTTGAGCAAAATGGACGCCGAGAAGAACGCGCAACGCTGGTTGGCCCCGCTAGGCGACTCGCAGCTAATCTGCGGCAAGGCGGAGGACGACGATGGCATCGACGTCGGCAGCCTAGAGGGATACGCCAGCACGTTCGACAACGTTGACCTCGGCGGAGATGTCGTGCGGAAGGGCGCGTTCAAGAAGACGATCAGCGAGCACAAGAACTCCCCGATCCCGCTGATGATCCGGCACTTCGCGTATGGTGGCGACATTCTGGAGGCTATCGGGTTCGTGCCGGGACTCAAAGAGGACAGCCACGGACTCAAGTTCAATGCGCAATACTTCGCCGACACTGCATCCCAGGCTATGCGTCAGAAGATTGCCGAGATGCGCAAGAATAGTGTGAACGTTAGTACGAGCATCGGCTATCGTCTTATGAAGAGCGGTCAGGTGACGATTGACGACAAGCCAGCGAATGAGCTTCTGGAAGTGGCTGTCGGTGAGATCACGGTAACGCTGAAACCTATGAACACAGAGGCCGTAGTCACGGTCGCAAAAACACAAGAGGAAACCCCAGTCACCATCAACCTACCCGCTGAGCAAGATGCACTCACAGGCGAGGCGAGCCGTGTCTTCGAGTTGGTCGGCAAGGATGGTGCTGGTCGTACCGTAGACGCCATGGTGGCGCTCACGGGTCTTTTGAGGGACCTAGTAGCACCAAAGCCGCAGGACACCAAGCCGGACGCTGGGAGCACGGGAGGCGAGCCCGCCGCTGCCACGGACGAGAAGGTCGATCTGCACTCGGATGCTGATGAGGTCAAAGTGAGGCAGCGTGCGGTGGTGTTGATGGAAGCGCAGCTGCTTAGTTTGTAGTAGGAGGTAACCATGACTCTCGTAGAGAGAGAAGCGCTGCAGAAGAAACTCTCCGATGCAGCCAATGCCGCAGACGCCGCGGACAAGACGTGCAACGATCTGAAGGTCGCACGCGCCAAGTGCGACGACGAGTCGAAGCACGCGGAGATGGACACGCAGATTGCAACGGCTGACACGATCTGCAAGGAACGGCACGAGGCCGTGCTTGCGCTCAAGCCGGTGATCGAGGCCGCGGTCGCAGAAGCACAGAAGCAGAAGGAGCGCCAGAGCGTGCTGGACCTGATCTCCGGCGTGTCGATCCAGGGTGCCCCGGCTCCGCAGGAGCCCATCCTAGTACAGACGCAGACCGCGCAGGTGAAGGACTGGGACGCGTACGGCAAGGCGCAGATGGAAACCGTACGTGACTTCCTACAGGCGGGATGCAGCAAGAGCGTGGCAGGATTTGACCAGGCCAAGCGTGACATGATCAACGGCAACTCGTATGATTATGTCGGGTCGGACTCAAGTCCCAGGCTGGAGAAGCGCATACAACCGGACGGCGTAGCCGTACTGCCGAAGTGGTTCAGCCGCACGATCATGGATGCGCAGTTCCAGAGCAAGGTGATCTACAGCATCGACGATGCTGTCCACAACCCCAGCATGGCAAACAACCTCGTCCCTGAGGAGTACAAGGCCACGCTGCTCCAGCTTCCGATGCCTCCGGCGACGGTACTGCCGTGGGTGACGCGCATCCCGACGAACACCGGAGAACTCACGTGGCCGCGTCTCGTCCAGACGGACACGAACGAGTTCGGCGGAATCGTGATGCGTTGGATCACGCAGCTCCAGGAGAAGCCGGAAACCGAGCCCCGGTTCGCGATTGACAGGATTCCTTGTCACGAGCTGGCCGGTTTCACCGCGCTTCACCACAAGATTCTGATCCGTTCCGCGATCAGTCTTGAGCCGCTCCTGGCGTCGCTCTACCGTGCCGCAATCGCCATCGAGCTTGAGAATGTGATCATCAACGGTACCGGTGATGCTACCGGGCAGCCGATGGGCGTTCTCAATGCCGTTGGCGTTCGCACGCAGGCGCGCGCTACTGCAGGTCAGGTAGGCTGGGAAGACTGCAAGCACCTAAAGCACAAGCTCCAATTCTATCACAAGAATGGGGCGCGCTATGTGCTAGGTGACGACGTGGAAGAGGAGCTGGAGGACGAGCTTGACGGTCAGAGTCGTCCGCTGTTCTCGGCAACTACCGCGTCCGGGCCATATGACAGAATTGTAGGATATCCTTACCACGTATCCTACAACAGCCCGGCACTCGGCAATGCTGCTGACGTAATCTTCGCGGTCTGGAAGTACTACTTCCTGGTCGTTGAGGAAGATGTGATGATCGCGAAAAGTGATCATTTCCGCTTCCAGGAGAACCTCCGTTCGATCAAGGTCTTCATGAACGTAGGTGGCCGCCCGATCCAGCCGAGAGCCTTCGCGTACCTCGAAGGTGTATCCGCATCGTAGTTGTTGTACCACTAGCTACAGTAGCTAGTGTGTTGTAGGCCGTAGAGGGTGTGCGGTGCGTTCTCGCCCGCGCGCTCGTACACCCTCTCGGCATCCCCACTGCGGGGGGTTACTGATGGGCATCGTAGACAACCTCTTCCGCGTACTCAAAAAGTTCGAATACAAACCAAGATTCTCCAGGCCGGCGGAGATAGCCGAGCCCGGCAAGGTCATCTCTATCCCAGGGAAGAAAGAGGTTGCGCGCCTCATGGGTCTGGGGTACATTGAGGAACTGCGCATAGCGTTCTCCAATCCAAACACACGGTTCCGACCTCTTCCTGCGAGACAGTTCCGCGGGAAGCGTGTCGGGATATGGTTGCAGACGAGCCACTACTATTCTGGCGGGCGCGTTCATCTCTATCAATACGCCTGGAGTTTAGCCAACTCGGGGGCCGAGGTCTTCATGATCTCGAATGGTGGCCCACCAAAATGGAGTGGCGATTACCCACCTCAGAAGTGTCTCCACTTCGTCATTGATGGTCGGCAGAACCCGCCTGAAGACCTCGACATACTTATGACGGATAGCAAGGGTAGTACCGGTATGGGGGTGATGCACTACCGGAGGACGCATCCGCGTACTGTGCTCTGCGTGTTGAACTTCGAGACGCCAAACTGGGTTAGTATATTTGTAGAGGAGTACGCACAGAAGCTCAATCTTACGCAGCGGAACCGTGTCGCCTTCCAAGACGCCGATCTCATCATCGCAAACTCCGGAGAATCGCTCAAGTATCTAAAGGAGTGGATTGGCAACGAGCACAAGTATGAGCACGAAGGTGTGTTGATGCCGGCGATGAACGAGTTTGCGCTAGAGCGCAGCAAGAAGATAGACTGGCCAAAATCGTTAGACCGACCAACGAGACCCTACGCGGCTTTTTCCGCGAGACCTGCCGCGTATAAGAACTTTGACCTTGCTGTAGAATCCATCTGGTCGTTGAAGGTACCGTTTGACATCGCTATCTTCGGTAAACCCCCACGCCAGGTACAGGGTAACGATATGCACCATGCGTACATATACAGCGGTCAACCTGACAGTGTGAAATACGTGATGTTCCGTGATGCTACGCTGGTGCTCGCGCCTTCGCTCTTCGAGGGGTGTGGCCTCGTGCCTGCCGAGGCCCTGGCGAGTGGTACTCCGTGTGTGTGCATGCGGCTACCTGTGTTGGAAGAGGTCTACGGTGATCGCTTGATTTACTGCGATTGGGATGATAAGATGATGTACAAGCGGACCGTGGCCGAGGTGGTGAGGAGGGCGGGGCATGTCGAATAGACTTATTGATCTAGTAGGGACGCAATTCGAGCGGATGACTGTAATTGAACGAGCACATAACAGTAAACGTGGGCAGGCAATGTGGCGGTGTCGATGTGTCTGCGGTGTGGAACGGATAGTATGTGGTGGTGATTTACGTTCCGGTAACACAAAGAGTTGTGGATGTTTGAGTCGTGAAAAAGCGCGTTGGAATGCTAAGGACATGGTTGGGCTTAGATTTGGTAGACTATTGGTTTGCGGAAGGTCTGGGACCAATAGGTGGGGTGCTGCACTCTGGGTATGCGATTGTGATTGTGGGGGCCGGGCTATCATAAACGGAAAGAAGCTAAGAAGTGGGCACACACAGAGCTGTGGCTGTATAAAAAGCGAGGCAGCAAGATACATCAAGTTCCGTGACTTGACTGGGTGGGAAAGCGGCAGACTTACAGTTGCTTTCTACATAGGTATTGATACCGGGAAAGAACACATGTGGATGTGCAACTGTGTATGTGGTGGTACCATTGAGGTCACACACGTCCATCTGACCCAACGTAACACCAGAAGCTGCGGATGTTTGAAGCTGGAGTCTAGCCGAGCAAATCTAGAATGGATAAACCAACATCAAAAAGGTGAGAATCACCCGCGTTGGAATCCCATCCTAACCCAGGCCGAGAGGGTCCGCGGGAGGCAATATCCAGAATACTCCGCATGGGTACTTGATGTCTATAGGCGTGACCACTTCACCTGTCAGATTTGTGGGCATCGTGGAAGCCCGCTATGCGCGCATCATCTAGACGGGTACAGTTGGTGTAAGTCTAGGCGGACAGTACTCTCAAATGGTGTAACCTTGTGCCAGACGTGTCATCTTCAGTTCCATTCTATGTATGGTAAGCACAGCAACAAACATAACCAATTCAAGTTCTTCAAGGCCATACAAAATCGGAAGCCCAGGCGCAAACGGAAAGCCCGCGTCAATGCCTAAGCACGCCAAACTCACCCAGCGCAACCTCCATCCGGACGCAGCCGAGGCCGTTCGCCTTTACGGCATGCGCGCCATGCAGGCCCGCATCGAGGAACTCCCCTTCCACGCCGTCAAGACAAACAAAATCTCAGCCCAGCTCATCGCATACTACGGAGTGCTCACGGAGGCTATCGAATCCGTCTACAGTCTTGTAGATCAAATCGTGATCGCGTATGGACGATGCCCGGAAGCTGAGCGCATCGACGACGGCAGCCTAGACCGCATCCGTTCTTTCCCGGACCCCGACCACAAGATTCGCCTGGAGGTCCGTGACATCTGGCACGACAAGAAGGTAATGCGGGAATGGTGTAGCAGCAAGTCAACCGGAAACCACTGCCTCATCCTGGACGGAGATGAGGTCTGGACTGGGCTGGACAAACTCCTAGAGCATGGCATCATGTTTGGCTCACCACGTTGGTGCAATCTCTGGCACGGAGGACAGTACTGGGTATACGACGTGGAAGGCAAGGGCACGTCCGGACCGGGATCGCGCTGGGGATATCGTGTACGGAAGGGCCAACCCGGAAGCTACGCGCCTCACTATCGATGGTCGTGGCACAGACCGTCATTTGTCTGGCGCCACCACAGTATACCCGCATCCAGTACAGGCGATGAACTCTACACCCGTAACAGCCTCCGACCCCCAGCACGCCCCACAAGCGAGAGCGAGGTCTGTGCGCAAGAGGTACCCGAGTGCATGATCTACCATCTCGGGCATGCGCTACCAAAGGAGATTATGGCTGCAAAGCATTCCTTCTACCGCAAACGAGACGGCGACGACGTCGGCCGACAACTGCGCGAAAAGTCCTGGCACGAATGGGACGGCAAACCCGGCGACTGCGCGGACGGCATGGTCAAGAAGGTATCCTGGGAACTCCCGGACATAGTGCAGAGGGCCGTGGTAAGCGCCGCGAGGATGAAGGTCAAGTGAGCATACACGCGGCGGGATTGCTAGGTATGGCCATCTGGGGCCTGATGGGGTTTGTCGTTGGTTGGTGGGTGCGGGGACGACAGTGACAACGTACATCATCGGCGGCCTAGGCATCATAGGCTCCGCACTCCACCGCGTCTTGTCCGACAGCGTCGTGATCGACACCGCCGCGCCCGAGACGCTAGTGCAGTACGGCAACATGCGCCCCGAGGACGTGGCGTTCCTGTGCCTGCCGACACCATACGACCCGTTTGCACGGTCATACGACTACTCAGCCGTGCGCGAGGCCGTGGATCGCATTCCGAGTGGCGTACTGACCGTACTCCGTTCTACGGTGACGCCGGACGTGTTCTCACCACGCATGTTCAAGGCACCGTGGCTGTACCATCCGGAGTTCCTCCGTGCCGCGCACGCGGACATGGACATCGTGTCCGCAAAGGTCCACGTCTATGGTGCCATTGCAGGTGCGAAGAAGCACATCGACACCGTCGAAAGGTTGTACCACGAGGCCGGCATCCACGTCAGACCGATAGTCCTAACGCCGCAGCAGGCGTCTTGGACGAAGCTCGCACACAACGTCTACTGCGCGACGAACATCGCGCTGGCAAACGAGATGGCCTGCTGGGTCAAGCGCGCCATCGGCGGAGACTGGGACATGCTGCGATGTGCGTTGGCGGACGTGCTAGACGACGGCGAGAAGAGTTGGCGGACTACCAGCACGGTCCCGGGACCGGACGGCAGGTATGGGTTCGGCGGTGCGTGCTATCCCAAGGACGTGGCGGCGAGTCGAGAGGCGATGGTCCGCGCGGGAGCCGTGCGGGATGTGGTGGAGGGTGTGCTGACGAGCAATGCGAGGGTGAGGGTGGTGGGGTGAGCAACATCGACCGAGATGCGCTGTGCTATCTCGTGTTTGCGGTAGCGGTATTTGTTGGTGCCGTGCTCCATGCTCTTCATATGTATCTATATGAGTAGACGCGCACTAATCTTCGGTATCACAGGCCAGGACGGCTCGTACCTAGCCGAACTTCTCCTCGACAAGGGCTACGAGGTCCACGGCCTCATCCGTCGCGCGAGCACGTTCAACACGTCTCGCATCGAGCACATCCGTGACCGGTTGACGCTCCACTACGGCGACGTGACGGACGGTCAGCGCGTGACGGGATTGCTTGCGAAGGTGCGCCCGTGCGAGGTCTACAATCTCGCAGCTCAAAGCCACGTGGCGGTGTCCTTTGACAATCCGGTCTACACCGCAGAGGTGGTCGCCATCGGAACCGTGACGTTGCTGGAGGCTATTCGACAGGTGTACTACGGGGATGAGTACCCGAGGATGTACCAGGCGTCGAGCAGCGAGATGTTCGGGAACAACCCCGCACCGCAGAATGAGGATACGCCGTTTGCACCAAGGTCACCGTACGCGTGCGCCAAGGTGCATGCGCACATGGCAGCGAAGATGTATCGTGAGGCGTACGGCATGCCGATATCGTGCGGTATATCGTTCAACCACGAATCACCACGAAGGGGTGAGACGTTCGTGACGCGGAAGATCACCCGGGCCGTCGGTCGGATCAAGGCCGGTACGCAAGACAAGCTCGTGATGGGCACGATGGAGACGCGCCGAGACTGGGGATGGGCTCCAGACTACGTGCGCGCGATGTGGATGATGCTCCAGGCGGAACCCGATGATTTCGTGATCGCCACGGGTGAGGATCATCTCGTCGGTGAGTTCGTGCGAGAGGCGTTCAAGTACGCCGGCCTGGACCCAAAGGGGCTCGTCGATTTCGACATGCGGTATGAACGGCCTGCAGAGGTCAACGTTCTTCGCGGGGATGCAAGCAAGGCGCGCGATGTGCTCGGGTGGAAGCCGACCGTAGGATTTGAGGAGTTGGTATGGCGGATGGTGAGGGCGGATGTGGAGTTGGCGGAGAGGGAGGCGAGATGAATATCGGAACGAAGGTGATGAAGCATGGCGTGGTGCACAAGCACGCAGGAGTATCGCCGCACTGCCCGGAGTGCAAGACAAAACTGGGTTGGCTTGGCCGACGTATGCAGATTAGGATGTATGGTCAAGAGACGTGGGAAGTACTCCAATGTGATATGTGTGGCTGCGGATACTGCGTAGGCGACCTAGATGCGGCAGAGGAATACTATCGTAAGTGCGCATCCGATAGCGATTTCAATAAGCAGTGGGGCGAAGATGTTCACAACGCAGACGTCAATCTAGCAGAAAAGGACGCGAGATGAGCGAAGCACATGTGCTAGTGCATGGTACGGTGCACAAGAACGATCATCATCATCCATGCTGCCCAGAGTGTGATGCCGGTCTTTACGCCGATAGTAGACCGGCATTCGCGGTAGACTGGAATGGACAGTCTGGTGATATCCTCTACTGTCAGAACTGCGGTTGTGTTTGGGTAGTAGGTGTGTGGGAAGATGTGCGGGAAGAACAACGACAGTGGTTGAAGGGTCGCGTACTTAGTGATGGTAGCCAATTATGGCCTGGTGAGTATGAGAAGTTCAAGCGACAGTGGGGTGAAGATGTCTGACTTCTGGCATAGTGCACACGTCTGCATCACAGGCGGCAACGGTTTCTTAGGCCGCCACGTCGTGCGCGAACTCACCTCCCGCGGATGCCGCAGCATGCTCATCCCGCGCTCCGCAGACTTCGACCTCACGACGGAGGGTGGCGTGGCGAGGATGTATGACCAACACGCCTTCGACGTGGTGATCCACCTCGCGGCAGTGTGCGGCGGAATCGGCGCGAACCTCGCGCGGCCGGGCAAGTTCTTCCGCGACAACATCCTGATGGGCGTGCACGTGCTCGACGGCGCGTTGCAGCATGCCAAGAAGGTCGTGATGGTTGGGAGTGTTTGTAGCTACCCCAAGCACTGCCCAGTGCCGTTCCGCGAGGAGGACTTGTGGTCCGGATACCCCGAGGAGACGAACGCCCCCTACGGGGTCGCAAAGAAGGCGCTCCTCGTCATGGCGCAGGCGTATCGTGAGGAGTACGGTCTAAACGCGGTGTACCTGCTACCTGTGAATATCTACGGGCCGGAAGACAATTTTGACCTAGAGACTAGTCACGTCATCCCAGCGATGATCCGCAAGATGGCCCAGACCCGCTACACCGGACGCAAGCGCGTCACCCTCTGGGGAGACGGCACGCCCACGCGCGAGTTCCTGTACGTCGAGGACTGCGCACGCGGGATTGTGGACGCCGCGGAGCGATACGATGGCCTAGAACCGGTGAACCTAGGCGCTGGGCGTGAGATAAGCATGCGTGACCTCGCTAGAATGGTCGCCCACGCTGTCGGGTACGACGGGTCGCTGTCGTGGGACCGCGCGCAACCGAACGGTCAGCCGCGCAGATGCCTTTCGACCACGAGGGCGCTGGAACGGTTCGGGTGGAAGGCTACGACGGGGCTGGGCGATGGGTTGGCGAAGACGGTGGATTGGTATAGGAATCAAGGGCTCTAGGCAGGCAGGCAGGCAGGTAGACAGAGAGGCAGGTGTAGGATGATCGTCAAGTTCAAGTCGGAGATGTTGGGTACGTGGGTATACAAGGACCGTATAAGGCAGGTTAGGGTCGGAAGTTGCCGTCTGCTCTCTGTGGAAAAGGCGCCAGATCAGATGCATGCCGAAGCAAACGTAGCAGAGGTAATTGATGGGAAGAAGGTAGTATTCTGCTGCGTCTTGTTTGACAGGGATGCCAAGAACAAGGCAGCTGAAAGGGTAGGTCCCACGCTGGATATTGATTGGGTAGTTGACCAACCGACTTTGGACGCGCCACAGATCATGAAGTTCGTCCAAGTCGATTATCGTGATGGCAGTGGATGGGCGACCGGTGAACAAACGTTTGTCTTTGCAAGCTCTACGAGAGTATTTCTCATGAGTGATGATGGCAAGACGATAGAGAGGCTCTAGGCCAACCCTGCCTGCCTAGACAACCCATGAGCAGAACCATCATCCTAGTCACCGTCCGAGGTCGCCCCGATCTCACACGGAACTGCCTCCGACACCTCATCGCGCGCACGCCCCGCGGCGAGCGTGACATCGTGGTGGTTGACAATGGTTCCCGAGACGAGACGCTAGACATGATGTACTCGCTGTTCCGTCGAGGAGACATCTACCGCATACTGATGAACCACGTCGATACCGTACCGCAGTGGCAGAAGAGTTACGCCATCCACCAGGCCGTGCACATGCTCCGCATGGAGACGTACGACTACTTCGCCTGGATAGACAATGACATGGAGGTGGAGACCGGGTGGCTTGATGCCGCGAGGACGATCCTCACCGCGCGTCCGGACATCCAGGTATGCTCCGTACACGAGGACGCGGAGCAGCTCAAGAATCATCCGATGATAGTCGAGACGGACATCGCCGGACATCGCGTGCGACTGAAGGAGACGTGCAACGGCGCGTTGTGGGTAGTGCGCCGGGAGTTTTTTGACATGTATGGCCTTCCGCCGCTGGGCATGGGGATCACCGGGACGGGTGCCGAGGACTGGTACTATAGCCGGATGTTTCAAGAGAGACACATACCGTTCGCGGTGCTGATGGGGTACAGCGTCCACCATGGGCGCAGCAAGAGCGCGCGGAAGGTCGTGATGCGCGAGAAGAAGTGCTGACCGAAGAGGGGGCACGCCGTAGGCGTGTAACAGTATGCTCCGCCTCCTAATCAAGCTACCAACACGTGGGCGTAGAGAAAAGGTCTTCGCCGTCATAGAGCGATACCGCGCCCTTCTCTCGGCACGCGTACCGGTCCGGTTCGTCGTGACGTGCGACCTAGACGACGCCGAGATGAACACGCAAGACGTCCGGTCACGCATGAGCACGATCCCGAGCCTGACGCTATACTACGGCACGCACCACACGAAGGTCGAGGCCGTCAACGCGGACATCCCGTGGCAGGCCCCGGGCGATCCGCCGTCCTGGGACATACTCCTCGTGGCGAGCGACGACATGATCCCTGTGGAGCCGGGGTACGACTGGGTGATCGTGCGGGAGATGGAGGAGCGGTATCCGGATTTGGATGGGGTGCTTTTTCATTCGGACGGCTATGTGCACCGCCGCTTGAATACATTTCCTATACTGGGGAGGACGTACTACAGCCGAACACAGTGGATTTATCATCCGTCATACAAAAGTTTGTTTTGCGACAACGAGTTCCACAACACGGCGGAACGTCTCGGCAAGCAAACGTACTTCGACAAGGTACTCATCCGGCACGAACACCCCGGCAACGTCTCCGGTATTGACCACGACGAGACGTATCTGCGAAACAATAAGGACCACCGGAAGGATAAGGCGAACTACGAGTTGCGTGCGTCTCGGGGGTTTGATCTATGATCCTCAGCATCCTAATCGCAACCCTCGAATCCCGCCGCACCCAATTCGAGCAGCTCTACGCCCAGCTACGCTATCAGATTCGCGCGCACGGCCTGCACGGTCGTGTCGAGATACTGTCCTGCCGAGACAACGGCAAGCGCACCATCGGCAGCAAGCGCAACCAGCTCCTGGCGGAGGCCGGTGGGGACTACGTTTGTTTCGTAGACGACGACGACACGGTGTCGGCCGAGTACGTCGGTCGTCTCGCGGCTGAGTGTGTAAAGGGATGCGACTGCGTTGGGATCGTCGGGCAGATCATGTGGCACGGGGGCTGGACGCCGTTTGTGCATTCGTTGCAGTATCGGGGGTATGGGCGGTTATCGGATGGGACGTTCACAAGACCTCCGAACCATATCAATCCTATCAAACGGAGTATAGCAACCAAGTATCCGTTCCCGCTACTGAATCACGGCGAAGACACGGCGTACGCTATGGCGATGCAGAATGCGGACGCGCTGAAGACGGAGGCGATGCTCGGACCGCCTGCGGTCTATTTCTACACGCCGGCGCGGGGGCCGAAATCATGAAGGGTAGCTATCTCATCCACCCGACGTGCCAGATGTCCGGCGGGCGCGCGGATACTTCCGTGGCAAGTATGACAAGGTCCATGTAGACGAGAACAATACTGTATTCGTGAGGAAGACATAAGGAGAGATTGAATGCATCCGCTACGTCTAGCGCGACGACACCAGATATGGATAGAGAAGTATGTACTCACAGCCGCACATTGCTACGCAGAGTCTCTCTACGCAACGGCGGCGTTGACGTTTCACGCGTTGAGTGACGGTGTTCCCGGCGCGCTGATGGAGTGCGGCGTTGCGTCGGGGTCTCATCCGGCCGTGATGTCCTACTGCACACGCTACACCGGTGTAATACGTGCTGTCTACCTGGCGGACTCGTTCTGTGGTCTACCACAACCGCATGCGACAGACATCCGCCCCAACGGTGGTCCAGATATACGGGATAGCTTGAACGGTATGTCCGTCGTACCCGACGGCGAGATACAGCCGTCTGGACAGGTAAGCGTGCCCGTGGACGATGTACGGCGACGCATGACGGAAAGCGGCGCCAACCCCGCCTACACAAAGTATGTAGTTGGATGGTTCCAGGACACGCTACCGACACTGGACATTGGTCCACTGGCCGTGCTCCGTCTCGATGCGGACCTGTATGAGAGCACCAAGATGTGCATGGACAACCTCTACCCTAATGTGTCAAGTGGTGGATACGTGATCTTGCACGACTGGTGCTACCCGGGCGTATGCCGGGCCGTGGAGGAACATCTAGGCTACACGCCAGAGGTGAACGTGGTAGATGAGCCGGCGGACTACCCGTTGACGGTGTGGTGGAGGAAAAAGTGAACGACATACTACTGACGATTCTAACACCGTCCATCACGACGCGCACGAAGCGCCTCGGCAAGCTACTTCGCAAACTCGCCGCACAGGTGGACGGTCAGCCGGTTGAGTTGCTGTGCTGGGTTGACAACATGGTGCGGTCCGTCGGCCGCAAGCGCGACGATCTGATCCAGGCCGCACAGGGTGAGTACCTGATGTTCGTTGACGACGACGACAACGTGCCGGACCACTACGTCACGACGGCCCTGCGGTACATCAGCGAGAACCCCGGCACGGACGTGTTCGCCATCCAACAGGAGTGCTACTACGAGGGTGTTGGTCCGTACTACGTGGACTTCAGCATCAACTACGTGGACGAAGAGTTCAACCGTACGGCCATCGGTGCACGGACGAAGCGATTCATCTCGCATAGCTGCATCTGGCGGACATCCCTCGCACAGAAGGTCAACGTGCCAAGTATAGGGTACTACGAGGATATCGAGTGGGCCAAGGCTGCCGCCGAGTTGGTCGAGAAGCAGGTTGAGATACCGGAGGTCATGCATCTGTACGAGTATGATAGTCTGGTGAGTGAGGGGCATGACCGAGATGGGTAGATGGTAGACGACGAGTAGGAGGTATACCGTGGGCTGGTCACAACGTGGCGAAGACAAGATCATCAACGATTTCTTCGGTGACCACAAGGGGCGCTTCCTTGACATCGGTGCGTGGGATGGCGTTGACAAGAGCAACTGTCGTGCGCTGGCCGAGGACGGGTGGACCGGCGTATGTGTAGAACCAGCAGTCAAGCCATTCCTCAAGCTCATACGGAACTATCACGGGTTCCGCGGAATTGACCTCGTGCACGCGGCGATTATGCCAACACGTGGCTTGTCGCGGTGGTGGGATACAGAGGACGCGCTGAGCAGCTTCGACAAGAGTCATGTAGACAAGTGGCACGACGGCGCCGGTGTACCGTTTCAGGAGATGTGGGTTGCGCATGTTACATTGGTAGACCTCTTCTGCAATCTACCCGGACCGTACGACTTCGTGAGTATAGACGCTGAGGGCAACAGCGTGGCAATCCTACAGACGTTTGACCCGGTACTGGTGTCGGCACGATTGGTGTGCGTCGAGCACGACGACCGGCACGCCGACATAGATGCGTGGGCGCAGACGTACGGGTTCCGAAAGGTCGGGAGGACAACCGAGAACGTGTTCCTAGGAAAACCATGAAGACATATGACCCAAACAAACCACTGTACTACTGCCACATTCCACGCACTGGCGGCGCCATTCTGAGTGCGCAACTCAACGAAATGGTGGGGGCAACACGGCATGTGAACGAGGCGTCAACGTTCGGTGACCCTGTGTCAGAGACGCCGGGGGCCGTGATCCAATCGCACTGGGATTACACCGTGGGTGCTGGCGTACTGCAGAGACATCCGTCCGCCGGCCAGTTCGTCACGGTGTTGCGTGACCCATTTGATCGACTGGTATCATGGTATTTCTACATCAAGAACGTGTGGCACGGAGAGGTCAAGTTTCTCGACCGACAATGGGTACGTCTGAGCGACTACGGTGGTACGCTAGCCGGATTCCTGCGAGGATACCCGTCGAATGTAACAAGGTTTCTACCACTAGACGTACCTATAGAGGATTATGTTCTTGTAGGGGTAACGAGCCAGCTTGATCAGTTTCGTCAGGCGTTGTCGAAGATAATAGGCGCTCCATGTCCGCCGCCAAGATGCGGTAATCAATGTGGCGCACACGACGAGCCTATCACCACAGAGATGCGCGTGGAGTTTCAGGATAAGCACCCCGAGTGCTACGTGCTGTATAATCATGCTCTGGATGTATGGGGTCCGGTATGGAATAATTACCCCGTTAGAAACAAGAAGGAGGGGACGAAGAAATGGGCCGCAAGGAAATCCAAGAGTTCCTGACCCTCGGCAGTACCTACGATGATCAGGGGAACGTTGTAACGAAGTGCTCGCACCAAGAGTGGATCGACAAGTACGTGCGAATGTCCGCACTCTGCCGTGAGCCGACGCTCTACGCCACGGGGGCATTGACGTTCAAAGTACTTACGGGCGGCATCCAGGGATCACTCGTCGAATGCGGCGTCTTCGCTGGAGCGCATCCGGCGGTCATGCACTACTGCATGAGGTTCTGCGGACAGTTCCGGAAGATATTTATGTTCGATAGCTATGGTGGTATCCCATACGCCACGGCCGAGGATTTGCCGACCGACGATCATCCCGGTGAAAACCAGCACCCGGATGTGAGGGCCAAGATTCGACGACCAGGCGAACCGATAGTCAGCTCGGGGATATCAGTCGTATCGCTTGAAGAGGTTAGGGCTCGGATGGCGATGTGGGGCGCGGATGAGAGTGACCTGATCTACGTGGAGGGCTGGTTCCAGAACACCGTTCCCGTGACCGATACCGGGCCGCTAGCAATCCTCCGTCTCGACGGTGACGAGTACGAGAGCACGAAGGTGTGCATGGACCATCTCTACCCGAAACTATCTCCTGGCGGCTTCTGCATCATTGACGACTGGCGTCTCGCCGGATGCCGACGCGCACTGGACGAGTACTTCACCGATGAGGATGGCGAGGTTGACCTGCCAAACGTGATAGAGATACCGGGAGGCGACGGCCCAGTGTTCTGGAGGAAGCCGGTCCGTGCCTAGGTTCATGATCGCATTCACCGTCTGGAATCGCGTACATCAGATTTATTGGTGCGTCGATGCCGTAGAGGAACACCAACCCGATATCGGTGAGGTACGCCTGTTTCTCGACGGATGCGTTGACGGGTCAGAGGACGTATGCAAACGGATGCGACATACCTTCACGTTCACGACCACATACGAGGCCAGCAAAGAACAGGTCGGGGAGGCCGCGGCACACAACGCGCTTATCAGGTATTTCATGGAGAAGACGGAGTATGACGCGCTCATCGTGCTCCAGCACGACCAAGCACTTCGATCACCCATCACCCCGACACTCGGCTACGTGCTCGCGCACCACGGTGACAAGGTTGGATACGTCGGCGGACGCATAGGGTTCGAGGTCGGATTGAGCAAGGTGGTAGGATCGGAATGGGCGACGGGTCCGCATCGCAAGCGACTCCTGCCACATACGTCGGCTGATCGAACGTACATGAACACCGGTCCGATAGTGTACCCGCGGAGTGTCGTCGAGCGTGTTGGATATCTCGACGAGGAGTATAAGCATTGTTGGTTCGTATGGGAGGACTACGGTGCACGGTGCAAGAAGGCCGGCCTCCAGAGCGTTGTCATATGGACCGATATTCGGCACAGAGGGTTCGGCGGGACGCAATGCACGTGGTACGACGATGGATCGCACAAACGGAACCACGCGCGCATGACGGAGAAGTGGGGAAACTTAGGATGGTAGGGAGGACGGGGACATGCCGACGTTAGACGAGGTTCGCGGGAAGCACAAGGGTCGAGCTGCCGTTATCATGGGGTCCGGCCCGTCACTCGCGTTACTACGCGACAGGAAGACGCTCATCTGGAAAGAGTATGAGGATGTGCGTCTACTCCTACCGGATACAAGTGAACCAGATCGTATACGCAAGCATGTTACGATAGCCATCAATGACGCGCTTTTGAAGGTACCTGACGCAGACTATTACATAACGGCCGACAGTGGTATGGTCAAGTACAATCACTGGGAGCTACTCCGGGCAGCGTCCGGTACGGCAGTCTTGCCGACGGATGGATTCAACAGGGGCGGTCTCCATCGTAACGGGTTTTCTGACGATAGGATCGTCATGTACGACCGAAGACGTGACCGGCAGGACTATACCATGAGGCAGTCCGACCGCGCACTGGTCTTTGGCCCGAGTTCCGCGCACTGCGCTATCTCATACGCCGTCGTGCTTGGATGCTCGCCGATCTTCTTGCTCGGGTGCGGGTGTCGGTGCGGCGGTAACGGCAAGAAGTATTTCTGGGAGATGGATGGACAGCCTGGACCCGGCGGGACAAAAGACGGGCACGCAACGTTTTGGCTTAGTGGGCAGGCAAGAATCGGCGCACACGTCCCAGTCGGTGCATATGATCTGTCATACAACTCTCGCACCGGACACAAGGATGGTGCCGCCGTAGAAGGCTGGCGTGGTATCGCCGACGCCAACAAAGACGTAGCGATTCGTGACGCGTCCGGTGGTCTACTCTCCACGCACGGTGTGTTCCCATACGTCGAGATCGGAAAGGTATACGCACTGTGAACAGCAAGTCCATCCTCCTACTCGGCACCGCTCGTGAGTCCAGCACACGATGCAAAGACAAGATGCTCCGGCCGTTTGCAGACACGACGCTCTTTGACGTTTACATGGAGCACCTGCGACGTCTAAACGACACGGGCTTGTTCACCTCGTGGGGGATGGCCGTGGCTAGGTGTGACGATACGCTCTGGAAGATGGCAGACGACGCGCCTATCCCGGTGATCGAGCGTAGTGCACAGTCAGTGTCGCCGGAGATACAACCGCGTGGGCGCGAGTTGCACTTTCTGGACGGATTCCAGGATGACTACGTGCTCTGGTACAACGCGTGCCTGCCGTACTTCCCGTTGAAGTGGATACGCGTGGCCGTCGAGAACTTCCTCGGGAGCCCGAGCGCGGTGTCCGTCGCACCGGTCGTCGAGCGTAACAATTGGTTCTGGTGGCCGAACGGCTTGCCGATCAACAATCGCGACCCGGAGTGCCTATCGACTCAAGGCGCGCCACGGGTATTCGCCAGCGTGCACGCATTCTTTGCGTACCCGCGCAAACGGATGCTTGCACAGAACCTCCGATGGACCGGGCAGCCAAACGACCCACAGTTCATACGGATACCGGACCTCGGGAATGCGTTGATGGACATCGATACGGAGGAAGACTTCCGTAGATGCGAGGCGGAATGGTCGCGGGCGAAAGACGAGGAGAACGTACCGTGATCGTGACAGCGGACATCGGGATCAATCATAACGGAAGCGTCGGGATCGCCCGCGCGCTGGTGGATGTGGCCGCCGCGTGTGGTGTGGACTACGTGAAGTTCCAGAAGCGCGACGTAGACACATGCTATACAGAGGACTACCTTGCCGGACCGCGGGAGTCTCCGTTCGGAACCACGCAACGGGACCAGAAGGAGGGGATTGAGTTTGCCGCAACCGACTACGACCTCATCGACGCCTACTGCGAGCGTGCCGGGGTTGGGTGGTTCCTCACGCCATTTGATGTGCCTAGCATACAGTTTCTACAACGATTCGATCTACCCTACACGAAGATAGCGTCGGCGTGTCTCACCGACGATGACATGCTTGACGCTGCTCGCGCGATTGGGAGGCCCGTGGTTCTCTCGACCGGTATGAGCACGAGGGAACAGGTAGACCATGCGCTAGCCGTTCTCGGTGACTCGTGCGAGTATCTCCTCCACTGCGTCGGGACGTACCCGACACCCGACGTGGATATGAACCTACGCCGAATGGCAGCGCTTCGGGAACGATACGGCCCTGGTTGCCGCGTAGGACTCTCCAGCCATTCCTCGGAGCCGCTCGCATGTTTCCTCGCGGCGGTGCTCGGCGCGGAGATGATCGAGTTCCACATCACACTGAGCAGACAACTATACGGCAGCGACCAGTCTTCCAGCCTAGATGAGTCTCGCGTGACATGGATGATGCAGGCCATCAACCGTCTGCGCGCGCAAGAGGGCGACGGGACGTTGGCACCACGGGATAGCGAGCAGAAGGCGATGCAGAAGCTACGGAAGGCAACCTAGTGTATGTAGTCGAAATGGATTTAGACGGGACGCTTTGCACGCAGGTGCTCGGGTCAAACCCGGACTACGCACTCGCCAAGCCGATAGCGCATCGCATCGCGCACGCCAACGAATGGTTTGCGCACTGCCACGTTCGTATCAAGACCGGCCGCGGGACAACCACGGGGATCAACTGGCGTGAGGTTACAGAGTGTCAGCTTGCGGAGTGGGGTATACGGCACGACGAGCTGGTGTTCCGCACCGATGACGCCGACATGCGCATTGACGACAAGGCGTACCGGGACAGTATGCTTGACCTGGATATAGACGCGGCGCATCTCATTCCGCGCGCAGGCCCCGCAAAGGCCGATAATAGAGAGTAGAAGGAGCCGATGCAACGATGCATCGTCAACGTGGCGTTCGGCCCGGGGCACGTACGGGGACAGGAACGTCTCCGGCGAAGCCTCGACACGGTAGGATACGACGGTGAGTTCCTCACGTGGACCGACGAACTCCCACCGGGATCGCCGACACACAAAGAGGCTCCGTTCGGATTCAAGCTGTCGGCGATAGACGTGGCGCTGGCGCATGGCGCGGACCTAGTGTTGTGGGTCGATGCGTCAGTGTGGTTTGTGCGAGACCCCGCACCGATCTTTGACAAGATATCGGAAGACGGTTGCTACGTGACCAAGGTGCACGGTGCGCACTGGTTGTCCAGGTGGTGCCGCACGGAGGTTCTCAGGTGGTTTAGCATCGAGGACATCTTCGCGGCGTACATTCCACTCGTGTATGGTGGGTTCTTTGGCGTCATGCCGGGAACTGCGCTCGGGTCTGCAGTCCTACGTAAGATGCGGGACGCCATGCACGCCGGATGTTTCGCGGGATCGTTGTCGGAGCATCGGCACGATCAGAGTTGCCTCAGCGCGACGGTTCACAGGCTGAAGATCAAACCAGACACACAACCACCGATGTTCATTATGGACGCACACGAGCCGCGTACCGAACGAACCGTGGCGGTCTGTAGGGGGATGGCGTGAGAGAGTGCATCATATGCGTTGGCATAGGTAGTTGGTATCCTCGCGGTGCTAGACGGATGCAAGACACGCTGCGGAACGTCGGATACTCGGGTGACATATTGCTCTGGGACGATGACCTGCCCCCCGGGAGTCCGACACACCATGACGTTCCGTACGCGTTCAAGTCATACGCGTTTGAGTTCGCACGGGCACGCGGATACGGGCCGACATTGTGGTGCGACGCGTCCACATGGTTCCTCCGGCATCCACAGACTATCCTCGACCGCATCCACCAAGATGGATACTACCTCTGGTACAATCCACTGGAGACGATGGGGGAGTACTGCGCAGACGCCGTACTTGACCGGTTCAAACTTGATCGGGAAGTAGCGATGCAGGTACCGTCAACGGCGACGACCGTGTTTGGCCTAGACCTGCAGAGTAGCACGGGATGTGAGATACTACGACGCTACAGTATCGCCGCGCGTGACGGAAGCTTTTGCGTGGCGTGGGACAACGATCTGAGCGGACCCCCGTGGCGTCCCGGACTACGACGTGCATTTGTGTCAACGGATTGTCGAGTGCGCGGTGGACGACACGGGCAGACGGTACTCGGTATACTCGCGCATGATATGGGTCTGAGTCTCGATGCGGCATCGCCGGCAGATTTGTTTTCATACCCAAGCGTGCCACACTCCTCAGACGTCGTTGCGCTGGCCGAGGACGACGGTGGGCTGTCCCTAGACGCGTGGGATCGAAAGGGTTGGCTGAAGACGTGAGCGCGCGACGTGCGATCACCAATGTGTCGGTCGGGGACTGGTATCCGCGCGGGCAGGATCGTCTCGCGCTGAGCGCGCGCGACGTTGGCTTCGGGGGCGACCTGTTGATGTACCGTAACGAGTACCCACCCGGATGCCCGACGCATCAACAAGAGCCGTACGCGTTCAAACATGCGGCGTTCGACGTGTCGGCGGCCCGTGGGAACGGTGCAACGCTGTGGGCGGATAGTAGCGTGTGGTTCATCAAACCACTCGACGTGCTGTTTGCCGAGATTGAACAAAACGGGTACTGGGTCATGACGCAGGGGTGGCAAGTCGGAACGTGGTGCACGGATGAGGCGCTCCCTAAGCTCGGGATCGAGCGGGAGGCATCGTTTGAGATGGTCATGGTAACGGCGTGCATGTACGGACTAGACGTTACCAGCGATGTCGGACGCGAGATACTCGCATGGATGCGCGCGCGATGCACCGACGGATCGTTTCGCGGCCCGTGGAAACGCGAGGCTGGATTCGTCTCGGAGGACAAGCGTGTACTGGGACACAGACACGACCAGACGGCGCTCAGCGTGATCGTGCACAAGCTCGGCCTCAAGGTCGATTGGTGCCCGGGATACCTACGGTATGACTACGACGGCACGCTTGCGAATCCCGAGGCCGTCGCTCTGGCGAGGGGTATGTAGGTGCTCGGAAAGAACGTGCTGGTCGAGTGGAAGATGCGCGGGGTCGTTGCCGGATTGGAGCGTGCGCGTGGAGATCAAGACATGATGCCGTCCCCCAGGGCGAAGCGTCTTGAGATATGCGGCTACATCAAGGTACTCGGCAAACCGGAAGGACGCGTGCCGGTGATTGAGGAGGAGCCGGATGGCTTCGATATCGCTCGCTGAGGCGAAGCAGGCGTGCGGGATATCGCACACAGCCCGCGACGACTTTCTACAGTCCATAGTAGACGGCGTAGAAGACTGGACCGAGCAATACCTCGGACGCATCTTCAACGTCGCCGAGCGCGTGGACGATCTCACCGGGGGTGGACATGCACTGCGACCGTACACGAGACCGATACTGAGTGTGACGACCGTGTATGACCAGGACGGAGACGTGACCTGGGACGCTGGCGACTGGGTACTGAAGCACGACAGCATCTACACCTATGACGGGTCTCGATGGGAGTCAGAGCCGGTCGGTCGTTGGCAAGTGACGTATACCGCCGGTGATGCAGCCATGCCGTTACCAGTGAAGATGGCGAATCTCATGCTCATCTCCCGTCTATGGGAGAACCCACAGGGATTGACGAGTCAGAGCGCGGCGGGCTTTACGGTAGGGATCGCGTCGCTGATGGACAGCGACGTCATCAAGATGTTGCAGCCGTATAGACGTGGAGCGTCGATAATCGGATGACCGCGCCGTCCCTCAAGCAACCATGGTATCGGTACGTACCGGTGAAGGTGCGGACCGGTCGCGGTACGTTTGCCGAGTCCGTTACGACGCCGACGACCATCTTCGGAGCTATACGTGTGCACGACAACGAAGAGATCATCGTGGTAGAGGGTGCGGCTGTCGTGAACGTGGGTGACCTGATGAGACTACGGGAGGATTAGCATGAAGTGTGACCTGCTGGCGCTGGTGGTTCTCGTCGTGTTGTGCGGATGCGGCCCCGTACCTCTCGCCAACGACTACATCGCTGCGCACGCGGTATCCATAGCAGACCGTGCCGGTGCATTGGAGCAGAGTGTTGCGGCGCAGGCGCCCGCGGTTGCCGAGAAGATACGCGCGGTGGCGCTTGCACTCCCAGAGAACGCACACGCCGTTGCCGAACGTGCCGTAGCCGACGTCCAAGAACTAGCCGAGAGCGTAGCGGTCAACGCGCGCGAGGTCCGTCGAGAAGCGGACCTGCAAACCGAGTGGTCGGGTGTGATTCGCGTGATGTCCGGTCCAGCAAAGAAACGGCCAGACATAGACAACACGACACAAGAGACGATGGACCTCGCCGTGGCCCGCACCACGGCGGAGATATTCTCGCGCATAAAGAGTTTTGTGCAGAAGACTCTCGGCAGCAAGATACCGTTCCTCGCTCCGCGTGCACCCGTCGAGACGGGTTGGACCCCGGGCAGTATCGCCGGACTCGTGACGACGCTCGCCGGCACGGCCGGGGCGTTGGGGCTCGGTGCCAGGCGTGTCCGCGGCATGGCTCGTGACCGGGATTCCGCACGACGAGAGCGGGACGATTGCCACGACCTCGCCGGGGACATGCTGGCCGTGGCTAGGAATGCCGGAGCGAATGACAAGGATGTCCGCGCCGCCGCCGAGCAGCACACCGCCGCGAGGCAGGTGCACGCACGACGCAAGCTAGAGGAGGTAGAGGGCACGGGGTCGGGCGTCTGACGAGACGGCCGCAGACGTCTTTGGTAGGATCGCTCGACCCCGACCCTGAACGACATGGCTCTTGGCGTAACAGCAACCGCGACCGCAACGGTCGTGACGGCCACGTTGACCGGCACCACCGGCGCGGCAATACTCGTGAGGCTCACGACCGTTGCCGGAGCCGTCGAGGCGAACGGGGGCCGTACCGGCGATGGCACGGTCACACTGGTACCGCTGAGCGCCGGTCGCAAGTTTGTCAATGCGTGGCGTGCAGACGGCAGTGATGCAGCTAGCACAGAGGTCATAGTGCCGAGCACGGCCGTGTCGGATGTGGCGTGGTACCGCGTGAAGAGGATCGACCGGCTACCGGGAGCGCCGTACAAGAATCTGGTGATGGAGCGCGTTGAGAGGCCGATAGAGCCGTAATGTTGCGCATGAGATTGAGCGCGTGGTTGGATCAGGCTGGCGTCCTCGCCGCCGTCAAGCAGGCACAGGTCAAGCCGCTCGACAAAGCCGCGGCTCTGGTTGAATCCACCATGAAGCAGAAGCTGTCCAAGGGCGGACAGATGGGTAAAGGCAAAGCACGTCATACCGTACGGAGTCGTCCAGGTGAGCCACCGCGTGCACAGACCGGCAACCTTATGAGCAGCGTTGCGTGGGCAGCAACACCAAAGGATACACGTATCATAGGCCCCCAGAGCCCGCCGGCACCATACGGACTATACCTTGAGTACGGCACGCGCAAGATGGAGCCACGCCCATTTGCGCGGCCGTCTCTCATCGAGACAAAAGACAGGTTCCCAAAGCTCTGGAAGGACTTGCCGCTCGCGCGTACCAGGGCTGGTCGTAGACTCAACCGGAGGAAGCCATGATCTCCGAGGTGCTTCGAGACGTGCTGGTTGCCGATGCTGCCATAGCCGCTGCACTAGGCACGTATGAGTTCACGACCGGACTATCGGAGCCGGCGATATTCACGACGGAGCGGATACCAGACAACTGCATGAACTCGGCGATCATCATCGACGATCTTGGTGGTACGCCGTGGGGCGACCGATGTAAGCGTGGTGGGGAATGCTCCGCGCGCATACGCGTCTACGGCGACAAGTCGTGGGAACTGGACGTGACGCGCGCACTCGCGTGGGACGTCAATCGTGCTATCGACAGGGCCGCGTTGGACGGATACCTAGCGAGCTACGGCTATGCCGCAGCGCTATGCCAGGCGAACCCACCGGCATTCCTCCCGGACCCGGATGGGTTCCCGGGGTTCATGGTAGACGTTCGTGTGATCGTACAGTTGGTGTAAGCCGCGGGCGTAGGGAGGGGCACGAAGATGCCTCAAGCAGGATATGTAGCGCAGCTCATCATAAACGGGAATGAGCTATGCGCGGTCGATGCGACCTACAATGCGGAGGTCACAGAGATCGACGTAACGGACCGCTGCGATTCCGGCGACGCCGACTACATCGTCGGTATCCGCAGGGTCACCGTGGACTTCACAATGGTGTGGAAGAGCACGATGGACACCGCAGCCGTAGAGGTGGAGCAGGCATTCAACGGCAAGACCGTGTTGGACGTTGTACGGTTCCTTGACGAGGACGGCGAGGGCTATTCGTTCCCGGCTATCGTTACGTCCTACGTTTGGGGACAGCCACTTGACGACGCGCAGACCGTGAGCGTGACGTTGCGTGCCAAGTCGCCGATCACGAAGATTTCCGGTGGTAGCTAACCCTAGGAAGGGGCGAGGCCAATGGCTGGTTTCAAAGGTGCCGACAACAAGGACTATGCCCTGACGCTGTCGGTAGGTAGACTCATGCGTTTTGAGCAGCGGACGGGGAAGAAGATTCTCCGTCAACTCTTCGGTAGCATCGGCGGAATCTCCAGGAAATCGGAGGATGAGGTTGAGGCCGCGGCAATGACGGGTCTCACTGAGATATTCTCCTCCATTGGCGATGCTGCTGCACTGCTATACGAGTGCACACTGACTCGCGGTGAGACGAAGGAGTTGTCCTTCGAGGACTTCTGCGACAACGTACTCAGCGGCTCCGCGATAAAGGAAGCCACGAAGTCGATCTTCGCCGCACTCAACGAGGAACTCGGTGATGCCGTTGCGGAAGCCGTCGCGCTGACCGGAGTTGACGGCTCGGACCCCAAGAAGGCTGGCGGGTAGTCTGGATGCTCGCCGGCCGGGCCGGCGTGCTCGACTGGGATGTCCTGCAGCACCGTACATTGCGGGAGCTGGTCTGGGCGGTCGAGGGTATAGAACGCGCCGAGCACACGCGGCTCACGCGACTAGAGGCGTTCATACTCTCCGCGTGGCGTGGGAAGCGGCCGTACAAACCGGGAGAGTTGAACCCGTATGACCGTCAAGCCAGACATGGTCGCTGGCGCGAGGTGTGGAATGCGTACAAGAAGAAGTACCCCGAACGGACGGGTGTAGCGGATGCCCGGGGGCGCAAGCAACATCAGGGCCGGCGGAGCCTTCGTCGAGATCGGCGGGACAGTAGCCCCGTTGCGGACCGCTCTACGCGGCGCCGCTAGACTCGTCAAGGGTTTCGTTGGGTCCGTCAAGGCTGCGGCTCGTGGTGTGGCGCGGGCCGGTGCGGCGATGGCGAGAGCGTTCGTGGCTGTGGGGCGTGCCATCGGTCGAGCGGCCGCACGCCTCAAAGCGTTCGCGGGGATGGCTGCCCGCAGAGCTATACTTGGTTTGGGTGCCGCACTTGGTCTGGCGACGAGGGAGGCCGTAGAGTTTCAGAACGCGATGTTCGAGGTCTGGTCGATCATGAAGACCTCACAAACCGCCGGGCGACAAATCGTGCGGCAGGTGCGTGATCTTGCCGTAGAGTTTGCGAAATCCCCTACGGAGATGGCGAAGGCACTCTACCAGACCATCTCGGCAGGCGTAACGGATGCTGCCGACGCTATGTTTGTGCTCCGCACGGCATCAAAAGCTGCCGTGGGTGGTCTCACCAGTACGTTTGCTGCAGTTGACGCGCTCACCACTGTTATGAACTCATACGGTATGTCCGTGTCAAATGCTACGAAGATATCGGACATGATGTTCACAGCCGTGCGCGAAGGCAAGACGACGTTCGCCGAGTTGTCTAGCAGCGTTGGTAACGTTGCCTCACTAGCGTCACAGGCTGGAGTACAATTTGGTGAGTTGATGGCCGCGGTCGCCACACTGACGAAGGGTGGTATCCGCACCGACACCGCCATGACGTCCCTGCGTCAGACCATCGTCTCAATAATCTCACCCGGCGCAGAGGCTGTAAAGACGGCGAAGAGGATAGGCCTAGAGTTCAACGCTATGGGCCTCCGCGCTAAAGGTCTCGGCAAGTTCCTTGCGGAGGTGAAGAGACGCGTCGGTGGGAACGTAGAGGTGATGGCGACGCTCTTCCCGAACATCCGCGCGCTCTCGGGTGTCATGAACCTCGCGGGGTCACAGGCCGGTGAGTTCGCAAAACAATTGAGGAACATGAGGGACTCCGCAGGCGCGACGGACAAGGCGTTCAAGATCATGTCTAGTACCGCCAAGTTCAAACTGCAGAAGGCGTGGGCGCGCGTACGTGACGTGGCGATCTCACTCGGCGCTAAGGCGATGCCGTTCGTTGTCAAGGGTGCGGAGAGGGTTGCCGATGCCTTCGAGTTCCTAAGCAAGTGGACGAACAAAAACTGGAATCAAATCAAGAAGCACATCGACAGTGCCACCACCTGGATTGAGGGGAAGCTCAAAGATTTCTGGAAATGGCTCGGCGATACGGCGGAGGACTTCTCGTCCGGTCCAATAGGCGACGCAATAGCTGGTATATTCCATACTATCTTGGATGTACTAGAGGCGGCGCTCCCGTGGTTGGCTGGTTGGGCCTCTGACGCGATGAAGTCGATCCTCGAAGGATTCTCAAAGGAGCCTAAAGGTGGTGGGAAGAGTGTGGTACAACGACTAATTACATTCCTCCTAGATATACTGTATTTGACGATTGCGGCTATTGAGACTAGCGCCGGGGTGCTTGGCATTGTCCTTTGGCAGGCGATAGATGCTGTGCTACAATCGGCACTTGATAAAGGCGGCGAGGGCATCAAGAGTTTCGGCCGGTCTGTCTTGAAGATACTCTCGACCGTGTTCGATAAAGAGGACGAGGGTGGGAAGACTATACTGGACAAGATGAAGGAACTATTGTCTAGTATCTTCGAGTTCTTCAAAGGGAAGGTCAAGGAATGGTTGCCCGACCTAAAGGAACTTGGTATTGACATTGGCGATGCTATCGGCCAGGGTATCGTTGCTGGAATAAAGGCTGCAATCGGACTTTTCTTCGAAGACATGCCTGGTAAGTTAGCTGATTGGATGGCAGAGATAATACCCGGTTTCAGAGAATGGGGTGAGATGCTCTTGGGTCCAGCGGGCGTGCAGGAGGAGGATTTCGGTTTTGGTATCACACCGGAGTCTGCACAAGAAGCCGTTGATCTTGGTCTAGCACCGGCCGTTGGCCTTGGACCATCATCGTCACAGCTTCACGACCCTCAACCGCCACTTCCCGGTTATGGATTACCATCATCAGCACGTGGCGCTCCACAGGTCGTCAACAACTTCCTCTACAAACAATCCTCCACCGACGTGGAAGACATCACACAGACTACCAAGCGCCTCGCACGGAGAGGACGCCAGTAAATGGCCGAGTTCTGTTCCTTCTCCGCAGGCGGATACACCCTCACGCTCTCCCGTGCAGCGCAACTCGGCAACGGTGAGTCGTGGGGCCGCACGCAGACGCGTGGTCGCACGCAGGACGGTCAATTCCACGCCGTTGACAAAGGGTTCACCACGCGCATATTCAGTCTGGAGTTCATCGCGCTAACGGACACGGACAAGTCCAGCCTGGAAGACTTCGTTGACAACTACGCAATCGGTAGTACCATAGACGTGATCTACACCGACCACGACGAGATACAGTGGCGAGTGCGATTCCTATCCCCGACGCTAGACTGGACGGAGCAGTGGGATCCGGGTAGCGGGTTCCATGACGTTGCCTTCGACTTGGAAGTGATCGCGCAACTGACGGGATCGTAGCGTGCGAGATATCCCCAATACCGCCGCCTCAATCAAAGGCGCGAGTGGCCTCGCGCACCGCGTCGCGCTTCTCGTCAAGTTCGATTCCGGCGACTACTGCTACACCTCGGACGGATGGGACCCAGGGTTCTCGTCCGGCACGACGCTCCGTCAGCGCGTCAGTCAGTGGGGTGGCATGAACGCCGTGCTGGAGTCGTCCAACCCCACGGCCTTCGCGCAGGCGCAGTTTCAGGTGACGATACTCGACCCCGACGGCGAGCTGTATGCCAAATGGGAAGACGAGCAATTCCAGCGGCGAGAGGTAACGCTGTACTGGGCGGTGTTCACGCCAGGTGAGGCGGAACCGACATACCAAGACTCCGTGCTAATCATGCAGGGCGTCATCGTACCTCCCGTAGCGTGGTCCGAGGGATCACGCGAACTCGCACTGGAGGTCACCGACCTGTCGGTGCGGTACGAGACGCTCGTCGGTGTCCGCGCGACCATCGACGACTTCCCGGCCATTGGTGAGGATTACGAGGGCTCAATTGTGCCGCTCATCTACGGTACGCCAGACATGGTGCGCCCGATCTACGTAAACGGAGGCATCGAGGCCAAGCTCGTCAACCCTATATATGGCAACACGGCGTCGCCCGATCCAACGACCGACATCGCAGTAGACGATGCGGAGAGGTTCCCGCAGGGAGTACACCGTCTCTACATGGTTGGCCGTGAGTTGTTTGAGGCTCAGTTTGACGGCAACTACGGCACTACCGCCGTGCGGTCAGTCGATATCTACACCGGTACCACAACCGCCGCAAGCACGGGTTCGTGTACGCTGAGAGACGCTGGCCTCCTGCCCGAGACGGATGCGACCTACCCCATCAACTGCTTCGTTGGATTCGATATCATAATGGAGATGACCGGGACGCCGGGGGTTGGGGATGCGGGATTCCTCTACTGGCTCCAATACACCGTGCAGCAGCATCTCTCACTCCCGGCATATGCAAATCAGGGCGTAGGGTTCGGCGATGAGCAGGCGCAGCGTGTGATTCGTTTTGCCAAGGCACAGAGTACGATTGAATGGAACAGACCGTTTGTCGTCGAAACGTCTATCTTCGACGATGGTGCCGGCGGATGGGATGTCGATGGGTTTCAACTCCGGATTGGTACCGGAGTAGAGTATACTATTGGTACCGTGGCAAAAGAACACATGCCTGGGGATAGGGTATTCCTTTGGCATCCGACCGCGACGGCCTATGATCCAGGCACGACTACCTGGCCGTTGCAGGACTACCTCGTCGGCATGGGCGAGTGCACCGTACGACAGGTATACGTGCATGGGTACCTCTACAAGCCCAGGACGCTATACCTCCTGCATGCAACCGCGTTCATTGGCGCACCCAGCTCGGTCACCGCTCTCGCCGAACAGTGGCTCCAGACTCCGGAGGCGTCCCGCACGGAACCCGTGGACGACTGGATACCGTTGCGCGGCGACCTGTGGGAAACAGACACCATTACCATAGACGGTCAGACCGTGACGCGGCTGCGAATGAAATGCAGACCTACGTGGCTCGTAGACTACGTCTGCACCACCGACGATATCCGCGTAGACGTCACCGGCCCGACGGACGCCGGTGGTAGCGTGATCCAGAATCCTGCCGAGGTGATCGAGGACATCTTCGCGCGGTACGGAGGATACGCCAGTACGCGAGGGCTGGAGGGGCTCTGGAAGATAGATGAGACCAGCGGCCCGGTTGCAGAGGACAGCGCGGACGACCACGACGGTAGACGCACGGACCTGGTACGATGGCATCCAGACGCCGGTAGGATAGACGGTGCGGCAGAGTTTGACCCGAGCATGAACTACTGCCTGCAGAGTAGCCACCTGGCGATTGACGGTGCCGGGAATCCGTGGACGCACGTTGCGATTACGGTCGCCGCGCAACAGATACCTGGTCTGTATGGGACGATGCTTGACCTCCTCACATTGACCGGTGCTGTAGGATACGCACAGCAAAGTTTCGCTGGCGGTACACTCCCGGCAGACGGCGATGCTACGGTATCAGCCGTATTTGCTGAGGACACTGCTTTAGATGTCACCCTGCGGTGCAGAGATACTACAATGCCAGCGGACCGCGCATCTGCGATATTCAGATGGGTGGGTGGTGATCTAACAGTATTGGCCGCACTGGTAGGAACGCCTTACGTCGAGAATCTTGGGGGCGGTCTGTGGCGTGCGAGCATCTACGCCAACGCGTATAATGCAGGTGGCACACATGACATCTTCGTTGGTACGCGCGGGGTCGCCGGAGAGACATGCTACGCCGGTGACGTGGCGTGGAATCAATCGCAGAGAGCACTACGGTATTACGACACCGCGTGGACCGTCCAGTACCCGACGATCACCATTCCCAACGACGCATCTCTCCAGGCCGCGTGTGCCGGTCAGTATAGCATCGCGTTCTGGTTGCGGCCGGAGGATTTGACCGCGATGCACGGGATCATGACAAAAAAGGCGGTTGATGGGGGCATAGGCTTCGAGATATTCTATACTATCGTAGCCGGAGATGTACGCCTTGTAATTACTACCCAAGCATCGTCCGCGGAGGGCACTGTCCCATGGGCACCCGATACGTGGAAGCATGTTGCCTTTGTCGTAAACAACACCCTTGTCTCAATCTACGTTGATGGTGTAGATGTTACTATAGATGGTACCATGGTCGTCACGGCGGAGAGTACCGCGCCGCTGGTCCTAGGCTATACGTACGAGGTTACTCCACATCTCAACGGATGGCTAGACGACGTCCGCCTCTACGACCGCCTCCTATCCTCCTCCGAGGTAGCCGCGCTCGCAACACCTCAGCACGGCACCGTGGACATACTCACGGCGCAGGCTAACTTGACATCCTGGTACATGCGCTTCGCCCGACACGAGATCACGCCACTGCGCGAGCTGATAGCGGACCTGGCGTTTCAGAGCCGGTGCCGTCTCCGATGGCTTGACGAGAACCCGGACATCCTGTATCTTGGGGTGGATGGTGGCGAGGCAGATTACGAGTTCGGCACGAACCGCGTGCTACTCAACTCCGGTGTAACCGGTCGGGAGGAGATAGAGCAGGCGGTCTCGCGCGTCATAGCTACGTGGGTAGAGGACGGCGAAGACAAGGCCATCATGGAGGCAGACGCCAGCGTCGAGGACGACATCGGCATCCGCGAGCGCACGATAGAATGCTGGGCGTACGACCGCCAGTCCGAGCCAGAGGTGCTCGCGCGATTCTACCTGCACATGTGGCGGCGTCTGCACAACACCGGGGGATGCGGACTGACGTTGGACGGCGTGGCCGCCGAGCCCGGAGACGTTGTAGAACTGGACAGCACACTGGACGGTCTACTGGCGTTCGCACCAACGAAGGCTCGACTAGTATCCGTGACGCACGAGGCCGGCACGAGCCCGGATCTGCTGCCGCGCGAGGAGGTCGAGTTCAAGGCGTTCCGATGGGACGGGTGCAACAATGCCTGCGAGGGTTCCTGCGAGACCACGGGCTGCGAATCCGCGTGCGAAGACTACTGGGAGCCGGACGCGTGCACGTACGAGTGCGAGACGGAATGCGAGAGCGCGTGCGAGCTTGATTGTCAAACCGGCGGCGAGCTACTCTGCTCTGACCACGGATGTGAGGACGGCGCGGTCGTCGGGTGCTATTGGCTGTGTCAAAACACCGTGATGTTTGACGTGCCGTGCGGATCGTGCGAGGATGCGTGTCAGTGCACGTGTACTAACGGAGGAGTGGAGCCGGAAGACCCGTACGAGCCATAGGTCCACAGGCCGCACCACAAAGAAGGGCGAGGCCATGTCCACCGTCGAGAGCATACCAAAGACGTTCCACGTCGGCGAGCGTCGCGTGGCGTACTACCCCGAGACGATGGAGATGCGCGTCCTCGTCGCCGACGAGCGCGCGGATGTCCGCACGGTACCGGAACCCGTACCGCCCGAGACACCACACCGCTGCGCGTTTGGGATGGTGACGTTCTTCCCGACGAACGAATGCAACCTCGCCTGCCGGTACTGCTACCTCGGGCAACTCGGCATCGGTCACAAGCAAGACGGCACGCGTGCGCCGTCCGACCTCATGCACGACCGGACGGTCTGCCGAGCGTTGGACCTGCTATCCAGCGGGAAGCGAATGTCGATCTGCTTGTTTGGCGGCGAGCCGCTGCTCGCGTGGGGCAAGTGCCAATGGATCGTCGAGCGTGCCGAGCACGCCGCGGAACTGCGCCGGATCAAACCGAAGTTCCACGTCACGACAAACGGTACGCTGCTAACGCCGAAGCGATGCGCGTTTCTCGTCCGACATGGATTCAGCGTCATCGTGTCCATCGACGGGCCGCGGAATCTACACAATGCCGCGCGCGTAGACGCCACCGGCCAAGGGACGCATGATCGCGTGCTAGTGGGTCTGAAGCATCTACGCGACGCCGGACTCGGGCCACGTACCACACTCCGCGCGACGTATATCCCAGGCGAGAAACCGGAGGACTTCGTTGCACGACTGGAGTATCTAGAGCAATTGTGTGACGCCGGGTTCGCACGATGCACGTCTGTAGAACCGGCGTCCGGGTGCGTCTCCGGGTGCGGACCTGGTGGTGGAATGTCGTATACACCGGGCGAGATTGGGCATCTAGTGAAGGCCGGTGTGGCGTGGGCACTCGCCAGGGTACGAGCCGGGCACAAGGTCAGCTGGATGCACCTCGTCAAGACGCTTAGGCGGTTGATGCACCGCGAGAAGTCCTGGACGGAATGTGGTGCCGCAAAGGGCACGGCGGGCGTGGCACCGGACGGTACGCTGCACGCGTGTCACCACTTTGGGTACGAGATCGGGAACGTCGTGCAGGGCGTAGACGTGGAGCGGTGCGAGCCGTGGTTCGAGAATCGCATGCACGTCCGCGAGCGGTGCGCACGGTGCTGGGTGCGATTCCTCTGCGGCGGTGGGTGCCGGATGCAAGGCTGGTACATCACCGGGCAGCCGGGGTCTAGTCAGACCTCGTGCGCGATGAGCAAGGCGCGTGCGTGGGGGGCGATTGTTGCGGCGACGGAGTTGGCGGATGAGCCGGAGGCGTTGGCGCTGTTGTCGGGGCCGAGGGCGCCCAGACCGCCCAAGGATGGCGTAGACAAACCGGGTGGGTGCGATGCGCATACGTGCGAGGCGTCGTGTCAACTAGATGAGGAGACAGCGGAGTGATCGCCTTCACAAACGGAGTCTTCGACCTCCTCCACGTCGGCCACCTCCACATACTAGAACAGGCACGGCTAGAAGGCGACACGCTAGTAGTCGGCCTAAACTCGGACGAGTCCGTGCGTCGTCTCAAGGGCAATGGTCGCCCCATGGTATCACAAAAGGATCGCAAGCGACTCCTCCTCGCGTTGTCCTGCGTAGATCGCGTGGTCGTCTTCGACGGCGACACGCCGGAGCGTCTCATCCGCAGCATAGAACCCGACGTGCTAGTCAAGGGCGAGGACTGGGCTGAGGAGGACATCGTCGGCGCGGAGTTTGTCAAGGCGCGCGGGGGGCGCGTGGTGCGGGTGCCGTTGCTGGAGGGGGTGAGTACGAGCTTGCTGATAGCGCGCATACGGGCCAACGGTGCACGGTAACGGCCTCAAAAAGATTCTCTGAGAATCCGAGAAAAGGTGCGTTTTTCACTTGCGTGCGACGCGTGGATAGGCGATAGTACGAGTGTAGGAAAGGGGTGGATACGTGAATACCTACCAGACGGAGACCTTCAGCGGGCCTGAGCAGCATTGGCTCGGCGGATCAAACGGTGGCCTCTCGTCGCGTACACTCGCCGACGCATACCACGACGACGTGTCTGAGCGTCACGAAGCTGCCGACGCATACGACCGCGCCTTTGATACCGCGCTCGCGGCCGGCGAGGACGCGTGGGCCGCGCTGGTGATCGCGGCGAAGGCCGCGCGCGAAGTGCTGGAGTGGTACGGGCGTATATGCGTGCGGGGCGCACGGGTGTAACGGATAGGGAGTGCGGAAATGGCACGAGCATTCATCGTCAAGGAAGCGGAGTTCGACGGACTCTCACGCAACCCATACAGACGCCAGGGGCAGATCACGCGATACCGGCGATGGAAGACCGTGGCCAAGTGCGCTACGTTAGTAGAGGCACAAGAGGCTCTACGCGCACGCATCGTGGGCCTGTTCAAGCGTGCGATCTGGCACGCAGGGGAACGGATAGAGGGGTGATACAATGACAACGGCAGAGATTCACAGAGTGGCACAGGACATCGAATGGGCGGACACAGAGTTGCGCGCGGCCGAGAACGATGCACAGGAGTATCGCGCCCGGGGAAGTGATGATCCGAGCACGACGGCGTGTCTCAGCCGCGCTATCCAGCGTGCAGACCGCGCACGTACGCGGCGGGATTGGCTCAAGCGCGTTTACGCGGACGAGGTTGTCACCGCCTGAAAGGGAGTGCACGATGGCAATTGACATCACGTGCAAATGCGGGGAGCACTTCAAGGTCACTGCGGCAGAGTATCGCAGGGCGGGGCACAAACCCTACAAGAGCCAGCGCTCCGCTAACGTGTCTGCGTGCCGCAAGTGCTACGCGCGCCGCTTCATGGCGGCCCTGGACAGCACGCTCGGCACCCTTGAGAGCCTACGCACCGACCTACGCAGGCAAGGTACCTATCCTATCTGAAGGGGGGCACAATGCGCCTCGGAACGGTGACCTTGACGGGCGACTTCCCGGCCGAGATAGACGGGCTTGTATTGCCTGACGTGCGGCGCACGGTGCGCTTTGCGCTGACGGATGCGGGCCTGGAGCGCAAGGGCAAGCTCTGGAAGACGCTCGACCCGGCGTTGCTGGCGGAAGCACTCGGCGTACGCAATACGAAGACGTCGGTGCATTTCAAGCTGCCGGATGGGGGGATGCAATGAGAACGCCAGACTTGTCAAACGCCCGCCGCGTCTGGTGGGTCCGGGAGGTCATGCTGGTGATGCCGAAGGGCCGCGGCAGTCGCAAGAACGATACAGTCAGTGAGGCTGGTATCTGGGACGGCACGCATGTGTGGGTTCAAGAAGGTGGCGGACCCGACAACCTCATCTCCTTCGTCCCATCCGATACAGAACGCATCATGCCCCGCGCCCGTGTCTACCAGACCATCGACGACGTGGCTATCAACTATGGGCTTCCCAGCAACAGAGGATGGGCACGCGTCGAGGAAAAGGATTCGCGCATCGCGTAGGGTGGCGTACAGGAGGGGGCCAAATGAAAAAGGCAGACATCGTAATCGGCGGGATCTACGCCGTCAAAGTATCTGGCCGCATCGTCCCGGTTCGCATCACGCGGCCGGGATGCTTCCGCGGATGGGAAGGCAAGAATCTGGAGACGGGGCGCATGATCCAGATAAAGAGTGCGGCGCGGTTGCGGTACCGCTGGTGTGATAGCCGCGGTGCGGGTATACCGCAGTACAGTCCGGACGCATTCCAGACGACGAATACGAATCCGCTGGCACGATAGGGGGTCTAAAACGGTGACACACACGCACAAGATTAGGGTCACAACCGTACACGCATTCCCGCTGGACATGCTGCGGTATGACTCCTGCTGGCCGGAATCAGATCAGGATGCGCTGGCGATTGCGAAGAGCCTGGAGAAGTATCCGGACGAAGCGTGCAGTGTCACGGTGTGCCGACACTCTACGAGCAAGCGCGACCTAGGTTGGACGGATGCTCGATGGGAATCGTTCGGGTGCAAGATAGAGATAACCTACTAATCACGGCAGCGTGTTTGGTGTGCACTGGCGCGTATAGGAGGAAGGAGGAGTACAATGGCGATTGACATCACGTGCAAATGCGGGGAGCACTTCAAGGTCACTGCGGCAGAGTATCGCAGGGCGGGGCACAAACCCTACAAGAGCCAGCGCTCCGCGAGCGTGTCGGCGTGTCGCAGGTGCTACGCACAGCGCTTCCTGGTGGCACTGGACAGCACACTGGAATCTCTTGAGGAACTGCGGCTGGACCTACGCAGGCAAGGCACGTATCCTGTGTAGACGCGCACGCTCTTTGACAACATGGCTAGCGGCGCGGTGCAGAAGCGCGAGGGTCAACCTTCTAGCCGAAGGCCCCCGAGAGCGTTCCGGCGCGATCGTAACTGCACGGACGTCCCCGACCGGCCGCCGCTAGCCTGCCTACTCTGAAAGGATGGATGCAATGGTGGGGCGAATCGACTTCAGCGGACGCTCTGACGCGGACGTATACGACAAGCTGGCGTTGAAGTGCCGCGCGGTTGCGCTACGGGCGACCGGTAGCGACACGCGCGCGAAGTACATCGACGAGGCGGCACACCGGGAACGCAAGGCAGAGGAATCAAGGGGGGAAACCAAGTGCCTAGCTTCCACGAGGACAATGAACGGTCGCAGGCAACCGCACGGAATAAGGCCAAATCCGCACAGGAGCGTGAGGATGAGCATCTGCGCGAGCGCCTGAAAGGCATTGCAGACATTACTAGGGCCACGGAAGATGCTGGCCTGATAGCGTCAACGTTGGCGGCCGATATAATTTCTATGGCCGAAATGGGCCTAGACTGAAGGGGTACCCAATGGACATTGACCTTAAAACATGTGGACGAGGCACATTGCATCGGCTAGCAGGGTGCGGGCTAAGTGCCGTCGAGCACCTTGGGCTCGAAGTAGATTGTGCGCCTATTGACGTGTCAGCGGGCGTTATGCGTCTGCAGGCATTGAGGGGTCAAATGAAAAATGACCGGGGATACACTGCGCAACTAGAGCGCATGGTGTTGAGGGCCGCACAGCGGGGGGAGGCCTGAGCATGGCACGATGGCGCGTCACCGTCGATGTTACCCTTATCGGCTGGGGATACGTGGATGTTGTCGCCGACACAGAGGACGAGGCGATGGTGAAGGCAGCGGATGTTGGCGAGTTGAATGATGATCCGATCATATCGTGTATGCCGGAGGTCGTCCCAACAGAGGCCGAGAACTTGGATGAGTAGGGGGCGTGATGCATGAATCTGTCTGCCCGTCGTGCGGCGAGATACTTGAGAGATGTGATTGTGACTGGCGCGACATAATAGTCTGCGCAGATAGGACAATCCGCAAGCTCCAGGCACAGCGCGACTACTGGCACACGGCGTCTAATCTCCAACGTAACGAAATGATCCGGCTCGCCGAAATCATCAAGTCCGGTACTACCAGCCATCTGCTGCATGGTGCAGAAGCGCTGGTTGGCATCTATGAAGACGCGCGGCAGATTGTATCTCGCCTCAAACAAGCCGAGGCCCGGGGTGACACACAGGAAGGCGGTATATAGCATGTTAGATGAAGAGACAATGGCCAAGGCGTACAACACCATTTCACACGCCAGCAAGTTCCTAGAAAGCGTCTCGTTCGGCTCCCGCCAGATCACCGCGGGACTCTCAGGCAAGTGTCCCGTCTGTGGCTGTGCCCACGGGTACGGTCACGCCCCGAAGTGCGAACTGCACCGAATGGAGATTGAGGCACTGCCCTTGAGTAAAGACCTTCTGTCGGCGCTCAAGACCTTTGGCAATATGGAAGCCACATTGATGGACGGTAGTTAGGTTGGCGCACCCGGGAAGGTGTGTGGTATGATACAGTACGGCGGACACAACGAGACGGACAAGAATGGGGATCTGGTCTGCCGCTTCTGTCGTATGTCGCACTACATGGTAGACCACTTTGAGTGTCGGGCGGGTGACAATCCTGGCACGGTAGTAGCCGACATCACCGAGTGTGTCTATGGTGAGATGTGCCACGAGAGTGAACGCTATGACCGTGACCAGGCGGACGCAGTATAGGTTAGCATAGGCTCTTTGACAAGTGAATCGGCGGTGCGGCGTGACGAGCACGCACCCCCTTGAACCGGTGACGCCGGAAGTCCGGGAGGGCGGACGCGCCCGGGGACGCATTAGATGGCACGAACTTGGGTGGCAACCCGAGAGCCTGTCGGTAACAATCCGGCCGCTGCCGATTCTGTTTTTGCCTGACCAAGGATGTGTAAAATGGGAGCATGGACCAACTGGCCTCATTCATGCGCCACATGCCGTTATGATTACGGTGATGCTGGGTAAGGTGTTGTGAAGCCGTTCGCGCGATGGAAGGAGTTAGTAAATGAGCGGATACGGAATGGGCGATGATCGTGAAGAAAAGGCTGCCGCTCGAAATAGGGCCGCTGGTCGTCGGTCCGCTGAGAAGATCATTGCTGAGAAGGATGCCGAGATCGTAGCGTTGAAGATGAAGCTCACAGAGGCGGAGAATCGCGCCGAGATGTATGTAGGGAGGGTGTAAACCGGTGAGCTTCAAGTGGCCGTTCAAGGGTAGAAAACCGACGTGCCAGCACAAGTGGAAGTATAGGGGGACACACATCTACGGGATGCACAGGGAACCAAAGAAAGCGGCACCGTTCTTCTTCGTCTGCGAAATATGCGGAGCAAGCGAACTCCGGACCGGAAAGGACGGGTACAATGCCAGGAACCTTGTGTGAAGGTTGTGGAGCGGAGCCCGGGGGCTACAATTTGTTTGACTACTGCGCTGAATGCTCGCGCAACCTGTGCCCAAAATGCATGAAGCAGGGATGCTGTGGCATGGTGCCAGTACGATCAGGCATGGACGAGGACTACGGTGAGGAGCAGCAAGATGAAGTATAAGAAGCAGCAAATCATCTGTGCGGTCTGTGGGAGGACGATTGCAAACACAGACAAGTCCATACACAACATTACATTCCCCGGTGGAAAAGTCCGCCGCGCACATACACGATGCAAGATGGCACACGACATAGGAAGCGGCCGTCTACTCTCCCGTGCGCCATGGCTGCTGGGTCCATGAAGATACGATTCCTCCGCGAAGCCGGCGGTCTCGGCGACGTAGTCCGCTGCCTCGGCACGGTCCGTTCCGTGCGCGAGGCCATCCCCGACGCCGAGTGCTGGTTCTACACCGTCGGAGTCTACACCCAACTCGCGCGCCTCTGCCCGGACGTCCATCGTACCATCGACGTCCCCTGGACCCCGGACGGCGACCGCACCAAGCGCAAGCCGCACGAGGCGCGACAACGTTACCATACCCCGGACCCGCGCAAACACACGTACCTAGCCAAGCACGGTCGCTTCGACGCCACCATAGACATGTACGACACGGCGTTCACGCACGAGACCGAGACGCGCGGTAAGGTGTACCTGGATCGGATATCCCTCTGGACCGCGCACGCCGCGTGCACGTTGGGTGTGGACCTCCGCCCGAGACTTGCACGCCTCCACACCAGTGCCCGTGTACTTGGCTGGGCCGAGGGTTGGCTGGAGGCGGTGTCTCTCCATAGCCGGGAACACAACCGGGCCGTGGTGCTGATACAGCCTATTAGTGTGGACCCGCGCCGGTCGTTCACGGCCGCGCAGGTCATGCGGATCGTCAAGCGTTTGGACGACGCCGATATCGGGAGCATGTTCATACACGTGCGACGGCGCGCGGCAAGGTCGCATGAGAAGTCTGTGCTCAACTGGATCGCACACGAGCACCGACCGCTGCTAGTCGCGCGCGACCTTGAGCGAGTAGTCGCCATGGTAGCATCGTGCGACGTGATAGTGTCCGGCGACAGTGGTATAATGCACATCGCCGCGGCGCTCGGCCGACCATCGGTATGCGTGTACGCTATCACACGGGGAGATATCATCACACAGCACTACCCCCACACGATAGCTATTGACGCCGGGCCGCGGGAGCGTGCTGGGTGTTGGTGCTCGGAGCGATACGCATGTTATGGATTCAACATCAAACGTCACGGCGTGTGGTTGCTGCCGTGCATGAGCGCGTGCCTTGCGATGCAGCGCATCGACCCCGATAGGATTGCGGAGGAGGTGTTGAGATGCGTATAGTCCTGGCGACGACGTGTACTCCCGTGCGACACGAACCGCTCACGCGACAGGACGTGGACCACTCACCGTGCGGAGTTGAGGGTCTAGCCGCTGCGATAGGTGCGGACACCTGGATCGGCGGGCAGATATCCGACGAGTTCACCAAAGCTGCACGAGAGGCAGACGTGGTAGTGCTCAACGGCAATACTAAGATGACACGCATCGCTCCGGAATTGGCCGATGCACTGAGCGGGTCGGGCACGGTGCTCGCACTCCTGCAGGAGGGCGACGCGCGTGTGTGGGTTGTGTCTAGCCCGGTCGAGACGTTGAACTGGATGCGCGCGGCCCACGCGGCGGACGTGCTACTGCTCTACAACCACGCCTCACACGCTCGCCAGTGGGAGTCCCTCACCGGTGGAACTCCGGCGCGTCGAATCCGGCTGCCACATCCGTCTGACATCATGGACTACGCGTTGCCGTGGCACAGACGCGAGCACTCCGTAATGACCGGTAGCGGGTGCGTTCCGTGCAGAGGCGGCATAGCGTCTCTCGCTCTCGCGCGGAGTTTGGATGAGACTACAACGGTCTATACCTACCTAGGACACTATTCCGATAGGTCTCCACCGGACGGAGCAAAGGATGTGGCGCGGGTACTGGGCGGGACCGTCATACCGTGGAACCGCCGCAACGACTACGCCAGGATACTCGCGCGGTGCAGGTTCGCGGTCAACCTCGATCCGTCGCACACGTACGGTAGGTTCGCAGCCGACTGTGCGACGCTAGGGGTACCATGTGTCGGACTGTCGTCTATGCCGATGCAGGCCGGGCTATGGCCGGACCTGACGGTGCGCGAGAACGAAGATCCAGTGAGGAGAATCGAGGAGTGGAGAGACTATCTATGGAACCGTCCCGCGTGGGAGGAGGTATGCGCGGCAGCCTGCAAGTGGGGGCGCGTGTACACGGCGGAACACGTCCGGAAGATGTTTGTCGAAGCCATGGATGGGGTACTCCTACAGAAAATCGTACCGTAGGTGGCCGTGCGGTGTCGAAAACGGCCTCAAAAAAGATTCGTAGAAAGGTGCGAAAAGATGCGAAAAGTCCTTGCGCGCGGGGGCGGGATAAGCGATAGTACGAGTGTGAAAGAGGGGTGGCTGATGAGACTGACGAAGAACGACATGGCGCGGGTGGTCCAGCAAGCACTCTGCAACCTGGACGAGTTGCCGGCCGCAACGCACGGTGAGGTCCAGATGATAGTACGCAGGCACAAGGTACCGCGCCTGCACGAACTGTATGACGATGCTGTCAAGATTCTGGAGAAGCGTGTCCGGTGCGAGTACGTACAGATGCCAAGCGATCCGGTTGGTGAGGAGAAGGCGCGGCGGGCATCGAGCCATGGCGTACCGCTCTACAAGCCGGGCGCGTTCCGCACGACGAACACGAACCCGCTAGCGCGATAAGCGGAAGATGTCTAGGGGTGAACGCAGATGCAAACCAAGGCCAAAGAGAAGACGACACCCGGCGCGCGCGGCGGTACGTACCCCACCGTCCCCACCCCTGACGGTGACGCTTGCTGCGCGCCGGGGTCGTCTACTGAGAGGGGTGGCGCAATGATAAAGGAACGGACGGCGCACGATGCGTTCGTCGAGAACGCGAAGAAGGCACGAGGGCTGCTGGCAGACATCCGGAGCGATATCGCGATGATGGTTGCAGAGGAGAGACACGACAAGCGCGACTGGGGATTCGCTGGGAGCATGAGCTACGTGATCGAGCAACTCTGCTACGTGCACGATCACCTGACCAACGTGGACGCGTAGCGGCCTCCGCAAGCGCCGCCTCCACACCGGGGCGGTGAAGCGGGTGCCGTGGTGGCACACCGATAGAGAAGGGGTGCAGAATGACGAACGTGAAGACGAAGATGGCCGGGAAGAAGCTCGTGATCGAGGTAGACCTGTCGGAGCGGCACGGCCTGAGCGGCAGCAAGAAGAACGAGATCATCGCGACGACGAGCGGAAACGTGGACATCGGCGACGGGATCAAGATGGGCCTCAACATCTACACCCGTCCCGACGCGGAGTAGCGACGTCTGCACGCGCCGGTCTCTCCGGAGGCCGGCGAAGCGGACGCCGCGGGGTGCGGCTAGAGAAGGGGTGACGCGATGAAGGTTTGCGGACGATGCGGAGACGAGATCGGGACGCGAGACGGCGACAACCTGTGCCGCACGTGCGACGACGAGATCGGCGTTGAGAAGCGTGATCGCAGGCGCAAGGTGCGTGCCCGTCGTCGGGAACGTGCTGACGTGCTCCAGTCGCTTGGGTTGGTGAAGGTTCGCGGGGCGATGGGCGGGACGTACTGGGAGTGAGGGGTGACGAGATGGCAAGCAAGGCAAGACGTACTCCTCCAGAGGAGCAACGCCAGCACGAGAGACCGATGGCGTTCAAGCAGCGGATGTTCCGACTCTCGGCGACGCTGTACCAGAAGGCAGACATCGCCGGCGGGTATGGTGAGGTTGACAGGGCTGAGACGTTGCGGGCGAGGGCGCGGGGATGCGAGGAGTGTGCGCGATGATGCTGACCGAGCAATTCCTCAAGCAGGAACGCACCGCGCACGACGAGATGCGTCGTCTGGACGTGACGCTGGAGGCTTATCTCGTCCGGAGGTTCGGGTGTCAGAACGTCCATCGTGTGCACGACAGTATCGTGGTCGAGGTTGACCCGGGAGGTAACGCGATGATCACAGTATGCTCCCACTGCACACGCATCCTCACCGACGACGGCACGTGGGTATACATGCACATCCTGCCGGACGAGCCGAAGACGCACGAGTGTTGTCCGGAGTGCGAGGTCGAGCAGTTGCGCGAGTTGGATCGGTACGAGGATAGGTTGGCTACGGTTGCCGAGAGGAGGGGTGACGAATGCTGAAATGGATCCGCCGCTGGTTCGCAAACCGTCGTTGGCTCCGTCGCAGTTACGACTGCGACGGCTGTGGTCGCTGCACGCCGCGCCGGGAGGGCAAGGCGCTCGTCCGTACGACGCACGAGATGCTCAAGCCGCTACCGGAGGGTCCGCTGCTCGGAGGGTTGTACTGGCATACGCGGTTGTACTGTCCGCAGTGTGCGGTGCAGGTGAAGGCTGGGGAGAGGTCAAAGACCGTGGTACTCGGTCCTAGTCTGAAGGATGTGCATAGTGCATAGTCTACACTGTAAGGGTGGCACGACGTTTCACTTCAATAGCGACCTATCCGGTGAGGTAATCGTACAGACCGGCTGCACAAGTGACGAGTCTGGTATCGTCCGTGCAGAGCACGAGATAGAGGTCGCTGGCCGTGACATCCTCGCACTCGTCGCGCATCATCTCGTGAACGAACGCATTGCACGACTAGAGCAGATGGGTAACGCCGAGGTGCTTGGCCTAGAAAGGATACCAGAATGAGCAGAGGACGAGGAGCCGGCAGCAACGGCAACAACCATCGCAAGCGCGTCGCCGTATCGCTGCGCGAGCAGATTGCCATCGCGCATGTCGAGCGGGACAAGGCGCTCGCACAGAACCGGTCGCTGGCCGCGACGCTAGAGAGCGCGCAGAACAAGATCGCTGACCTGGAGAGGAGGCTCGGATGAGCAGCGCAGGGGTGGACAGGATGCTGGAGCGGAGACGATGCGCGCGCCGGCGTCAGGACGGTGTACGTCGGCGGGACCGAATGGCCGGGTTCGTCGTGCCGGTCGTGGTTGCGGGGCCGGCCGTGGCGGTCCGTGTTGGGTTCTGGGCGAGGGTGTGGGCGTGGGTGAGGAGGTTGTGGCGATGAAGAGCATCTGGAAGTTTCAGTTGGATGTTACGGACAGACAGGTTCTCTGCGTGCCTAAGGGTATGAAGATACTCTCCGTACGGACACAACGAGAGACGCCGTGCCTCTGGGCGCTCGTGGACCCGGATGCGAAGAGTGTGCCGCTGACCATCTACGTCTACGGGACCGGGCATCCGGTACCGGACAACCCAGGAAGGTTCATCGGGACCGTATTCCTTAGTGGTAGGTCGCTGGTGTTCCATGTGTTTGAGGGGTTGTAGTATGCCCAAACGCCTCAAACCACCCACCGCAGAGGAGATACGCAAGTGGCACGAGAAGTGCCCACGATGCGACGGTCGGACGTGTACCAGCGTCGTCAGCGGGACGAGCTGGAGAGAGTGTTGGGAATGCGGCTGGGATAGCCGCAAAGAAAAGGAGAAGGTTGGAGGATGACGAAGAAGGACACGAAGAAGGCCACGACGGCGTACAAGCGGGGCGATTCTCTCAAGGCGATAGCAGCGGCGATGGGCGTCCCAACGCCAGCGCTCCGCAAGACGCTCGTCACCGAGGGCGTCGAGATTCGTTTGCGAGGCAGGCCGAGCACGAACCCGAAGCCGGACCAGGACGCGTTGATAGACCTGACGGACCCGCCGGACTATGACTAGACGCGTCGGATGGGGCTCCTCGTTAGGAGCCCGTCCGTCCCCGTCGCCGTGGGATGCGACGGCGGAGGCGGAGTACATGTGGAGGTGGTACATGAGAGTCAAGATCGTACAGGGCGCGGCGTGCAAGTGTGGACGCAATACACGTTGGCACTTGGTGAACAATGATGGCACTGCTAGGCGGTGCTTCGCCGTGGTCCGGGGTCACGAGGGTCAGTTGGACTTTCGTGGCACAGGTGGTGGTCAGTGGTATGGCGTCGGAGAGACGGACTGCGATACGCTCCACCCACCGGTAGAAGGCTGGGATGGTACACTACCCGAGACGGATGGGACGGTAGAATGGGTTGTAGAGGACCAACCACACGCACCGACCGCCGGCCTGTTGTGCGTCGGCGGACCGAAGCACGGTGAGCGTATAGCATACCACGCGCACTCCGGTCGGATGGAAGTCCTGACGGGGGCGCCGACAACGTGGGCGGGATGGTCCAGTAGGGAGGAGCCGGTCAAGGTGACTCGTCACCGGTATATCCGTAGGCAGCTTGCTGTTGGCAAGGGTCCAACAGAATGGGTATGGGTGTATGAAGGTGTTTTGGGCCAAGAGCCCAGGAAGAGGAGGTCGCAGATGACTACGTTCGCATACGAGGTGCTGCAGACGGTGGAGTACAAGATGGACGGTGCGGTGGTGCGCAAGGCCGAGATCATCGCCCGTGAGCAGGGCGTGCTGGAGGAGCCTAGACGCGAAGACCTGCTGCTCAAGTACGCGGCACAGATCGCAGAGCGGAAGCTCAAGGCCGAGGATGTGGTCGTCAACATCCGCCCTTTCGTTCAGTAGTCGCGGGGAAGGAGGTTGTCAAGTCGACGATATCTGCGCTCCTGCGGAACGCGCAGCAGTTTGACAAGCTGATGCGGTTGGTGAACGGGGTCTCACCGCCGGCGCAAAAGGTGGGGGCCCTCGTAACTCCCGATGGCGTGACGTTGCGGTACGTGACGGCGGAGGAGTACAAGCGCCGGCACTTGGAGCACATGTGCCCAGGCGAGAAGAATTGGGGCATCTTCGAGGTGCATGGCTTGGCCGGTAACTCACAGTGTCCTTCTCAGGCTGACGCGCAATATCTGCTGTCGCGCCGGCCCCCAGGTCAGACATGTCTCGTGTGCCCGCCGCGGGATCATGCTCTCTATCCACGGGTGGTCTATCGCGGCTGCTGTAATTGCAGCCTTGGGCTGGTCCCCGGTGCGGTAGAATGTGAACCATGTGCCTCATGCCGTGCCTGGGAAGATCATGGAGCGCCGCACTGGCAACCCGAGCAGGAGAAGCCGAAGTAGGTGCCCAAGGTCGGTGACCGTGTCCGAAGTACCGATCCAGACGAAGGCGGCTGCGCCGGTTGCGTAGGTGTCGTGGAGACGGTTGAGAAATCACATGTATGGATGTGCGTAGAGCAGACCGGAGATTGCCAAGCGACCGCCGGGGTCATGTGTCCGTACCAGATTGAAGAGCTTGAACCCGCACCACGCATCCGCGAGGACGGAACCCTAGACCTGCCGGTGCGGAGTATGATCCGAGAGAAGTATGATCGTACATTAGAGGGTCTCGGACCAAAGGATTGGGTACTACTCCATAATCCAAACGGCAATAAGTACCAGTCATTCCAGCCGCGAGGAATAGCTCGCGTTCATGACGGCAGGTTATATTGGTCTGAGGGTAGAGGTCACACATGGTATCCCTGCTATGTGAACTACACCCCCGGCGACGAACAGCACATGGAATGGATCGTCCGCGAGGAATAATGCGCAAGCGACGCCTAATGCCACAGCAGGTAACCATGCTCGCATTCATGCGAGCGCACCGGCACACAGCGCTTTTCTGTCAGATGAGGACCGGGAAAACATCCCCGACCATTCGACTCCTTCAGGAAAAACGCTTGCATTCTCCGGCCCGATCCCGCATACTCATCGTTGCACCGACGAGTGCGCTGGGCGGATGGCAACGCGAGCTTGACATAGAGGGTGAGACGGACGTGACACTCCTACAGGGTAACCGGGACAAACGCCTCGCCGTACTCCAGACTGACGCGGCTTGGACTTTGACGAACCCTGAGACGTGGATGGTCACGCCTGAGGTAGCCGGTCGGGAGCGGTGCGGGAAATGTCGTGGACTTGGATGGTGCAAGACGGTCGCGGAGCGCACAAAATGCGCAACCTGCGGGGGTGTCGGGAACGTACAACTCGACACCCCCTTGGTCCACTGGTTGGGTATCGTGCTAGACGAGTCAACCACCATCAAAAACCCACGAGCATCCGTCACGCAGTTTTTCCTAGCGAACTTCCGAGACGTTCCGCACCGTGTGATCCTAACCGGCATGCCGTGTCCGGAGGGCGAGCTAGACCTCTGGTGTCAGATGGCGTTTCTGCACGGTGATGCGTTCGGAGCAAAGTCGTACTGGGCATTCCGTGCGAGGATGTTCGAGCAAGTTGGGTACGACTGGGAACCCGCTGCCGGCACGGCAGAGATCATTGAGAAGGAACTAACGCAGCGTACCGTACGCATCTCGCGCAAGCAGGCCCGCATGCCGGAAAACAAAGTCCGTGAGACTCGCGTGCTGGAGTTCCCTCCGAAGATGCGCAAGGCGTATGACACTGCCGAACGAGATTACGTGCTAGAGCACGACGACGAGACGGTCAAGACCACGATGTTCTCAACGACGCGGTGGACCTGGATGCGGAGGCTGTGTGGTGGGTTTCTTGACGAGGAGGACGGGCCGCGGCTAGTGTGGGACGGTAAGGTGCGCGAGTTGACGAGCCTCCTCCGGGGAGAACTCGCGCGGGAGCAGGTGGTGGTGTGGTTTGCGTTCAACGCGGAGATCACCGTGTGTGCGGACGCACTGCCAGACGCACGGGTCATGCACGGTGACGTCCCACCAAAACGCCGCCGGGAAGACGAAGCGGCGTTCCGACGGGGAGCGTTCCGCGTGTTCCTCCTCCAGCAGATGGTCGCCGACCGTGGCATGGACCTGTCGGCCGCGGACACCGCAATAGTGTACTCTCGACACCCGGGCCTGGAGGTCAACGTCCAGACTGCGGACAGGATCGTACATCCCAAGAAGGGGACGACGCCGCTGTTGTACGTCGATCTCGTGGTAAAGGATACCGTGGACGAGGACGTAGCAGAGCTTGTGGGGCGAAAGGGTGTGAGGGCGCAGAGGGTTTTGGATGGTGGGGTTTGGGAGAGGGTACGAGAAAGGGTGGGGTGAAGATGAGGCAGCTCACGAGGAAAGAAGCAATCGCATTTTTTGATGGCAAGTGCTGGGAGGGGTGGACACACGCGAAGATAACACACTTCCAGATGGGCCAGGACAAGCTATGCATACCCTTCGCCATATTTCACGAGGCTATCGAGAAGACGCTCGGTAGGCCGGTCTACACACACGAGCTTGGCCTCGCGCGCAAACGACTACTAGCAGAGCTAGGCGGAGAGGTTGAGGCGCCGACGATAGACGAGATACTAGGGCTACTTCCGGCAGAGAAACTCGTGGTGGTGGTAACTCCGTGACCACAATCACAGACCTCTACGGCACCCCCCGCCTCCTCCCCACAGACCCGGTCATGTTCGTAGACCCCGGTTCGTCGGGAACTGGCGTAGCGGTCTACGACGACCTCACCGCGCTCGGACCGCCGGACGAAACAGATCGCTGGGCACCGCGAGCGCGCACGACCTGGGAGCAGAAACGCGCGGAGTGTCTAGAGTGGTTTGAACGGTTCCTTAGCATGTCAACGGCGAAGCTCGTCGTGATCGAGGGCGTCGAGGTCTGGTTGACCGCAAAGAGCATGACGGCCGCGACCACCGGCAAGATCATCAAGCTCGCGCGCCTCGTCGGTGGTATGGAGTGTATCTGCATGATCGAGGGTATGGAATGCCTCGTGGTCTCGCCGCGGGTGTGGAAGGCGCAGTTACCGAAGGCGGCGATGAAGAGGCGCGTGCGGAACGTGCTGGGGGTATCGTATCGGGAACACGAGTATGACAGTGTGGCAATGGGGTTGTCGGCACAGGGGAGGCTCTAATGGGAGGGGTGGGACGATGAAGGTGCGCATGTTTATCGCGTGTCTGTACTGCGAGGGTACAGGATTCAAGCGGGATCAATACCACGACCAAGAACATCGATGCATAGACTGCGGCGGTAAAGGTGGCGCAGAAGGCTGGGTCGATCTAGTCAAGGTGATTCGCAAGGCCATGGAAGAGATCGAGGAGAACAAGTGAAAGGGGTGAGAAATGTGCAGCGAATGCAAAGCGCATCTGGACCGTGCGGGGATAGGCCACAGCCGTTGTCGGACCTGCGGACAGCGTTGGTGGAAACACCCGGACGGAATGTCGATCATGCTGGCGCCGATGGGGCATCCGATGTTCGTGCTGGAGGCGGACGGAACGATGAGGTTCCCGAGACCGGGCGAGGCGAGCCTCCTCTATCTCCGAGTCAACGCACCGCATATGACGCCGTCCTATCCGGTCAAGATGTCCTCGTTACGGGGCCTGGCGGTACCGGGAAGTCGTTCCTCGTCGAGCGCATCATAGACGAGTTGCGCGGACGTGGGCGCGCCGTGGCCGTCACGGCGTCTACTGGTGTAGCTGGGCTGAACGTCGGCGGGAGTACGGTGCATTCGTTTCTCGGGACCATGCTCACCGGGGACGTCGTCCAGTGGGATCGTGACATCCGCTGCGGCGAGTCGTTGCATCCAGCCGTCCGCAGGCGTCTCCGCGTGACGAAGACCATCGTGGTAGACGAAGTGTCCATGCTCACCGGGGATTACCTGGACATGATGGACGCGCACCTCCGATGGGTATGCGATTCCAGTACGCCGTGGGCCAACAAGCAGATGGTGTTTGTCGGTGACTTTCTCCAGCTCCCGCCGGTGACGACGCACGAGAACAAACCCGCGCGTCTGTGGGCCTTCAACGCCGATGCGTGGCATGGCGTCCACACGCACATGTTGGTAGAGAACCATCGGCAGACGAGTGGTCCGTTCCTTGACCACCTCGGGCGTATCCGCGTGGGCGTCCTGGACGGCGCGGGCGTGGAGTTTCTACAGGGCCGCGTGGGTGCCGACATAGGTGACGCCCCTCTCAAACTCTACACCACCAACCGCAGCGTAGACGCCGAGAATGCCGCCGGCCTCCGTTCGCTTGGTGGGCGCAGCAAGATATACCGGTGCCGGGACTACGGGTCACCGGGACGTCTGGCGCAACTCAAGAGGAGATGCCTGACGCCGGCGGTGCTGACGTTACGCGTCGGCGCGAAGGTCATGCTGACAAGGAACAAATATGATTATGAGGAGGACGCGCGGTACACGAGGTTCGTCAATGGGGACCGTGGCACCGTGGTCAGGTTGCCGGACGGGTCACGGCCGGAGTCTGGTGAGGCGGTCGTGGTCGAGCTAGACTCTGGTGGCACCGTGCGCGCGGAGTCAGAGTCCTGGGACATCAAGAATGCGGATGGCGACGTGCTGGCAACGATGGTGCAGTATCCGGTTCGGCTAGCGTATGCTCTGACCGTCCACAAGTCACAGGGGATGTCTCTGTCGAGCGCGGTGATTGATCTCGGGAGGACGTTCGCACCCGGACAAGCATACGTCGCGCTGAGCCGGTTGCGGACGGCAGAGGGATTGTCGCTGGCGGGGAAGGTCGGGCCGGAACAGGTTTGGGCTGATGAGGCGGCTGTGGAGTTCTATGCGAAGACGACGTAACCACCGCGCACACACACTAGACCGCTGGCTCACATGCACAGCCTGTGGCCTCGCGCAATACCGTCGCAACGTGGTCCTCGGCCGCGGCACGATCCCAGCCCCGGTACTGTTCATAGGTGAGGCGCCGGGCAAGGGCGAAGACCTCAAGGGACGTGCGTTTTGCGGACCGGCGGGCCGGTGGTTGGACGCCGTGGTGAAGGACGCCGGCACGATGGCAGGACACACTCCCGCGCACTACGTCACGAACATCGTGGCGTGCCGTCCGACCGACGTGGCGCACGGCGACAACCGCGAGCCTACCGATGAGGAGTGCCTGGCATGCCGCGCGAGGTTGGTAGAAACCGTGGCGCTGTGCAAGCCGGACTGGGTGATATTTCTCGGCGAGGTCGCCGAGCGCCAGGGCAAGGCCGTGGCACCGGATGGCGTGCACGTGTATCACCCGTCGTATCTAATGAGGTTGCGGAGTCGTAGGACGGCACAGTATGATAGGACGGTTAGGGATGTGGCGGCGGTGTTCGCCGCTGCTGGGAAGGGATAGGAGGGCGAGATGGGGACGAGACGAATCGAAGGCGTAGCCGGTGAGGTCGTGGTGAAGCGTGCGTTTTGGCTCGCGTGGCAGGCGTGCGGGGGTACATTAGGACTAGGATTCTTGAAGAATCGTCCGGAAGCGTCCGAGGATGATGTGTGGGCAGGCGTTTGTGAGGCGCGTGACTATGGTGGTATCAGTTGCAAACGAATCCATGATGGTGGTGTCTACGGTGACTACGTATTCGGTCGGATGATGAAGCTGTCCGTCAAGTTCACCAAAGACACGATCACGACGAGGGACGATACACCTCGCGCGGACTATCAGGCGTGGTGTCTCAAGTACCCGTCGTATGACGCGCTGATAAACGCGGCGGCGGAGGAGATTGGCGCTAAGCTAGTATAGGAGGGCGAGATGGGTGGCGGGGTAATTCCGGTTCTATCCGTAGTAGAAAATGGCATCGCAGAGATGTGGGAGAAGTCGCTGATGTGGTTGTGGCGTTGCGGCCACAAAATCAGGACGGAGTATGACCAGAAGGATGAGAACGGTTACTGGTTGCATCCTCCGAGCATAGACGCTACGATGATGATGACGGCCCTGCATCCGTCGTCCGAGCCTGCTATCCATAGAGCGTTCCCGGGCGGCCTCGAAGACCTGGAGGAGTACCGGCAGGAGGTCGTGGATGGGATCAAGGATCATTGGTGCCGGTCCGACGAGGAGGTGGGCGGGACGAAGTGGGAGTACACCTACCACGAGCGCCTGACGAAGTATCGTGGCCCACAGATACCTGTTAGCATCATGGTAAAGACGGAGGGTGGTGCTGAGACACACACGATATGGTCGCCGGAGATCATCGATCAACTTGCAATCATAGTACACCAGCTTGCCAAGTCACCAATCTCCCGCAGATGCAATGCCGTCACATGGCAGCCATGGAAAGACATGAACTGCGCCGATCCCCCGTGTCTCCAATCCATCTGGTGCCGCATCCTCCCCGACGAGAACGACGTCTGGCACCTGAACATGAACGTCAGGTTCCGTTCTCGCGACGCCTACGACGCGGCCTTTATGAACGTGTGGGCTCTGGTATGTCTTCAAGAGGAGTTGGCAAAGCGGATTGGCGAGAAGGCTGGACGCGAGGTCAGGCTTGGGCACTACTGCGACATATCGGACTCGTACCACATCTACGGTCGCAGGCAGGAGCATTTTCAGAAAGGCTTCTTGAAGCTGGTAGACGATAGGACGTTCGAAGACCGCACCTGGACGCGCGAGTTCGCGCAGCCGTTTTTTGACGAGGCGAAGCCAGGGATCAGGGCGAAGGTAGAGGCACAGGACAGGAGGGAGAGATGACGAAGAAGAAGCAGAAGGCCTACTCAGTAGGTCCGGACGAGTTGTGCGTAGACGCACCGGACAATGTAGACATACTCGTGTACTGGTACGAGAACCACGGCTACGACGGTAATGGCATTGCCGTGTTTCGCAACGCTGGCACAAAGAAGTGGTGGGACGAGAACTTATCCCATTGCTCGTGCTACGGGCCGATAGAGGGCGGGCTACACGGTGATATGACGTGGCGCAAAATCCTCAAACTGACACATACAGACGAAGCCGGTCTCAAACGGATACCGGACGACTGTGATTTCGATCAGTGGGACGCGATAGGGAAGAAGCTACGCGCATTGCATAAGAGAGGGACGATCTAATGGCCAGAAAGAAACGCAAGACCAGACGCCCACGACGCAGCCGCACCCCCACACCCCCAGCCCGACGCCTCCCACTGGCGGAGCAACCATACTCCATTTCCGAGGGCGTCACGCAATCCCTTCTGAGCAGCTTCATCGACTGCCGAGTACGGTGCAAGCTCCAACTGGAGGGTTGGCAGATGGCTGGCGGGACGAAGGAATCACTGTTCTACGGATCGCTGTACCATCACCTGATGGAGTATCTCGGCAAGGGCGTTGCCGCTGGGGACAATGGCCCGGAGCAGTACGCCATCGGTACCGGCTGGTGGGGCGCGCGCACGGACGAGTTCCTCGCGCGTCTACCGTCGGATGCCGACTCCGGCACGGTACAGATGGCCGAGCGTTGCATCGCGCAGGCCTCCGGTGTGTGGGACGGGTATCTGCGCGAGTATCCGGCCGACCTCAAGTCGGACCACTGGATCGAACTGGAAGGTACGTTCGACGCCGTGTGGGACGGTTACCGACTCCGCGGCAAGCGTGATGGCATGACACGCGACTGCAAGGGCGACCTATGGCTCTTCGAGAGCAAGACGAGATCGCAGATGAGCGCAAACGCCGAGGCGACGATTGCCTTCGACTTCCAAAGCCTGTTCTACCTCACCGCGAACCAGGCCGAGCTGGAGGCACGCTGTGAAACCGGACGCATCGTCGGCGTGCAGTACAACGTCATTCGCAAACCACAGCACAAGGTTGGCGTGACCGAGAACCTCGTCGGGTACGCCAAGCGGATAGCCGCCGACGTGGCGAAACGACCGGACCACTGGTTCTTCCGGTACGAGGCGAAGTACAGCAAGAAGACGTTGGCAGAGTTTCAACGGCAGTTGCTGGAGAAGCTCTCGGCCTTTGACTGCTGGTTGCAACACCACGACGGCGATCCCGGCCCGCTCAACGCGACGTATCGCAACGAAGCCGCCTGTGCGAAACGGTGGAACTGTCAATACATATCCTACTGTGCCGGGGCGCGAGGGGAGTACGAGAGGACGGGGGGGTTGTTTGTGGAGTTGGAGGAGTAACACATGGGACGGCAGATCATCATACAGCCCGATGGAAAGTTCGCTATCTGGTCTAGCGTGGTTGATGACTTCGTCGCGATAGACCTTACGATGGATCAGGTCACTGAGACATTCGTTGAACAGGCCGCACACAGCGCTAGTCATGATACACGTATGGTAATGAGCCAACTACGCAACGGTGAGAAGCCATACCATCAGTTCACCATGACATATGTAGAGGCGTGTGCCTATCGAGATGAGGTGCACCCGTGGCGGCCAGCACAATCCGAAGATTGATGGGCTTGCTTTCGGTGACCGCATGGGGTAGAATGGAGGGCGAGATGGAAGCGGTACTTGACAAGCCGGTCCGAACGAGATGGGTGTTTCACGCGCGGGCAAGACGCGGTGAGACGATACTACCACGTGGTGGTATCGTGGTAGTGGTGCAGAGGTCCGGTGATGGCTACGACACTGCTGTATCCCTTTGTAGCCCACGTGACAACTACTGTAAGCGTGTGGGCGTACGGATAGCGGCCACGCGCCTGAAGAGTAGGCAGGATGGCAAGCGGGTACACAACACCGTGCACGTCGTAGCAGTTAGCCCGCGCGCCGCGGCGCATCATGCGATGCTATACGTTCTGGACCAACCATCGGCGCATCGCGCGGTTGAGGAGTATGGATTCTACCAGGATTGCGTCGTCGCACCATTCGAGAGGAGAATCACACATGGCAGTCCGCAAAGCTAGGCCCAACCGCAAGCCCGCACCGGCAGCGGAACCGAAGGCACGTACCGTGCGTCGAGCACCCGTCGCAACACAGTACAGCCTACCGACGGAACGTACGTGGCCCGGGGAGGACATCCGTGAGTACAGTCTCCTCCTCTATGGCGTCCCGGGGATCGGCAAGACGACGTTCTTCGCGTCATTCCCGGACACGATATACCTTCTGACGGAACCCGGTAAGCCTTCCGGTGCGTACGTGTTCCCGGTGCCGGACTGGAAGGCTATGGAGGCCGCCGTCAAGTTGTTGGAGTCCGACCAGTCCAGGTTCAAGAACGTCGTGATCGACACGCTGGACGAGTCCTACGAGATGTGCATGCGGCACGTCTGCAAGGCTGCCGGTGTGGATCATCCACACGATGCTAACGACTACGGCAAGACGTGGGACATCGTGACGCGCGGTTTCAAGGACGTGTTCGCACGCATCCGACGCACCGGTAGAGGGTTGTACTTAACAAGCCACGCAAAAGAGGGTACAATCAAGTCATCTTCCGGGGAGGGCTACACTCGGATACAACCGTCGCTCACCGGAAAGGCCGGTGCGAAGGTTCTCGCGCTCGTGGACTTCATCTTCTTCATTGACTACTACAGGGTCGGCAACCGCACGCAGAGACTGGTATGCACGAGCGGGACCGAGTTGGTCGTTGGCAAGCAGAGGCCGATAGGCCGCAAGGCCATTCAACTACCGCAGTACATCGCGTTGCCGGACGATCCGCGAGATGACTACGAGATGTTTGCCGCGGCGTTCCGCGGCGAGGCTGAGGGTGTCGAGCCCGAACTAGTAACCGCCAGCAAGATGAGCACAAAGACCGTGACGGCACAACTGGACACCGAGCGGGACAAGAAGAAGGCAGCAAAGGCCCGTGCTAGGGGAAGGAGAGGCGAGTAGCGCGGTCCCGTATGACGGACAAACCCTTAGAGACAGAAAGGACGTGACGCTGTGGGAGAACAAGAGTTCACGTACGAACAGGCGCTAGCCAAGCACCGAGAAGAAGGCGCCCGCAAGATGGACGACATACCAGACGCACCGGAGGCGTGCCCGTCAGGACGCCACGAGTTCCAGTTGCAGGACATCAAGATCGCGTTTCAGGAGGAGACGGGTCTACCCTACATCGACATCCAACACAGGGCTGAGGGCGGTGAGGTAGACGGGTGCACGCAGTTCGAGCGTCTGTGGATCATAGCGCCGCACGTCAAGAAGGATGGCTCGCAGATGACAAAGGCGGGTCGGGTGTTTATGATGGCGACGACGAAGCAGCGCATCCTCCAGTTTTGCGAGGGCGCCGGCCTGGCCGACCCGGAGTCCGAAGCAGACTACGAGGAGATCGTGGCTGCGCTGAAGGAGACGGCGCCGTGCTACATGATGACCATCATCAAGCGCGGTGAGTATTCCAACGTCGATAGGAAGGGCATAGAGGAGTTCCTGTCCGACGGTGACGGAGCCGAACCTATCGCCGCCGCCGTCGTAGCAGACGAACCCGCCGATGATCCGGACCTCAAGACACTCCTCGCCATCGTCGGCCCCGATAGCTGGGGCAGCGTAGGACTAGACGCTACCCTAGAGCAGTGCGTTGAGGCACTGCGCGAGGGCGTCGCCGAGAAGGACGAGAAGGGTAAGCTCGGCTGGACGGAGTTGACCGCCGAGGAGAAGGTACTCGCACAGAAGCACGGCGTCAAAGACCCGACGCCGAAGGCCGCGCCCAAGCGCAAGGCCAAGACCGGACATAAGAAGAAACGATGACCCCTCCCGCCACGACATGCGGGTGCCCCTCCTGACACGGAGGGCGCTCGCCCCGGGGGCTTCTGTGGAGGCTCTCGGTGCGGGTGAGGAGATACCGCTGAGATACATCGCTTTCGATACGGAGACGGATGGGCTCTTCGTCCACCGTGGTGACCGTATGTTCACGTACTCCACGTCCGATGAGAAGTTCAACACCACCGTGGTGGACGAGCGCACGTCCTCCCACGCGGACCTCGTGCGAGGCACGGAGCGGGTCTTCGACGGCTCGCACGAGATCATCATGCAGAACGCGAAGTTTGACCTGCCCATGGCTGAGAACCTCCTCGGCCGCGAGCTTCGCGGCAAGGTTAGGGTTCACGAGACAATGGCGTGTGACCATATACTCGACAACCTTGCTCCGTCCCGCAAGCTGGAGGACATCGCCTGGCGTCGATTCGGATGCCCAAAGGAACAAGACGACGCCACCGACCCCTATCTATCCGATGATATGGGCCTGTTATCGTGTCCTCCGTGCGTGCTTGATCCTTACCAACGCGCCGACGCCAAGCGACCCATGCTTATCTTTCTCGCGCTCCACCCAGAGATTGTCAAATTAGGATACCAAGAGCCCTACGACATGGAGTGTCAGCTAGTCTGGACGACCATGTCGATGGAGAAGCGTGGCATCATGGTGTCCCGGCCTCGTGTCAGCCGCATGAAGCGGTGGTTGACGCGCGAGTCCACAGCGGCGCTGGAAGAGTGGCGTGCGCTTACCGGGGACCGCGGGACGCCGCAGGGGAAGAACGTGCCGGTAGTACTGGAGCGGTGCGGGTTTGTACTAAAGAAGAAGACGGCGCATGGTAACAAGTCCACGGACAAGTATGTCATTCTAGCCTTGCGAGAATATACGTACGAGGGTAGCAAGGAACGACGCGTTCTCGACGCCATACTCCGCTACCGGTCCTACTCACCCGGCGGTACGACCATCCAGGGATATGCTGACGCTGCAGACGAGGACGGCGTCGTGCACCCAAGCATCCATCAATTCGGTGCGGCACGTACCGGGCGCGAGTCGTGCCAAGACCCTAACCTACAGAACGTCTCGAAGGAGACAACGCTTCGCAACCCGTATCCCATTCCGGCGCGGAGAGTGTTCCGGCCAAAGCCGGGATTCGTGAACTTCCACATAGACTACGCCGGGATTGAGGCGCGACTGCTGGCGCACTACTCAGGCGACCCGGACTTGCAGGCGGCGTTTACTACACCAGGACGGGACTTCCATAGTGAGTTTGCGGAACTCATCTATGCTGAGGAGTGGGCGTTCGCCGGGCCGGAGAAGCGCAAGTCCCTCCGCGCTGCAGCAAAGAACTGCGACTTCGGACTGGCGTACGGTGCGCGCCTACCCAAGTTCGCCGCGACCGCCGGACTCGTTGGGCCTGACGCGCATGCGGCGCACAAGAGGTGTCGTGCACGGTTCCCATCATACTGCAATATGTCCCAACGATTCATCAAGGAGGTCAAGGCAAATGGCTGTATCCACACGCTGCATGGCCGACGCCTCTGGGTTCCGCGCGGACAGCCGTATGTTGGTGCCAACTACACCATGCAAGGAAGCGCAGCCGGCATCCTCAAGCGCGCGCAAATCCGCGTAGACGACTACCTCCGTACCGCAACGAGCGGCGAAGCCGGTCTCATCCTACCGATCCACGACGAGCTTGTGGTCGAGTGGCCGGAGAAGAGGTTAGGTGAGGCACTCGGATGTCTGCGGGAGATACGGGAGTTGATGATAGATTTCCCACAGTGCAGCGTGCCGCTGGAGATTGAGGTAGAGTTGTCGAGGACGAGTTGGGCGGACGTGGAGGCGTATCCTCTGGAGGAAGCAGCCTAGTGGCAGTAGACACCAAAATCCAGCTGCAACCCTTCACACAGCACGGCGCGGTCCTCAAGACCGCCGGAGAATGGGCGCGTGGCACGTGCCCGTTGTGCGGGTCCACCACGCGATCTCCGTTCGGCGTCCACGTTGCCGAGCGCAGGTGGAAGTGCCAGGTGTGCGGGAAGGGCGGCGATCTCAAGGCGTGGTTCGTAGCCGTGGTCGAGCGCAACGTCACAAAGGCATCACCGGAGCGCATGGTCGTCCTCGCCGAGGACCGGGGGCTGTCCCCCGAGACACTCGCCGCGTGGAGCGTAGGATACCACGGCGGAGTCTGGACCGTGCCCGTGCGGACCCTCGCCGGGACCATCACGAACATCCAGATAGTCAACCCAATCGCAAAGGCTAAGCCTCACAGTACCAAGGGTGGCAAAAACGCCGTCATCATCTGCACGATGGACGACTACTCCGCACCGGGGATTCGCATTTGGGTTTGCGAGGGCCAGTGGGACGCTATGTCTCTGTGGGAGGCGCTCCGAGCCGTGGGCGAGCCGGACCTAGTCGTCGGGCTCGCGGGCGCGTCGAGCGCAAACGAGCATCTTGCGCAGGCGTGTCAGGTCCGGTCTACGGTGCTATGCTACGACAACGATGATGCCGGCCGCAAGGGTGACGCCCGCGCACGCACCGTGCTCCAAGGCCGCGCACGATCCGTAGCGAGCGTGCACTGGACCCCCACCGCCGCAGACGGATACGACGTGCGCAACCTCCGCTCGGACTGCGCCGCAGACCCGGAGGAGTTCCTGGCGTCTCTACGGGCGCTGGTCCAAGACGGGCCTCCAGGCGCGTCGCGCGTGCTCGGCCCGGTAGGCGTGCACCGCAAGGCTGGTGGTCCTACTGGCTCCGGCCTCACACGGGACGAGGTAATCAAACAGTTTCGCAAGTGGCTACACATGCCCGACCCTACGCCCGTAGACGTGGTGTTCGGGTCGATTCTCGCCAACCGCCTGGACGGCGATCCGTTGTGGCTGTTCCTCGTCGGACCGTCCGGGTGCGGCAAGAGCGAGCTTCTGATGAGCGTGCGCAAGAGTGCGCTCATCACGTTCCGAGACACCATTACGCGTGCGGGATTAGTATACGGCAAGGCCGTTGCGCCGGGTGCGCCGGACCCGAGCCTCCTGTCCAGGCTCAGAGGGCGCGTACTCGTCGTGAAGGACTTCACGACCATCCTCAAGCGAAAAGAAGATGCGCTGGAGGAGTTCTTCGGCGTCCTACGGTCGGCGTACGACGGCTATTATAGTACGTCGTTCGGCGGTGTCGAGCGAGAGTATCCCAATTGCAAGTTCGGCTTCGTGGCCGGGGTGACCAGTGAGATCGAGAGGTTCGGCGCCTCGCACGCCGTGGCCGGTGAGCGGTTCATCAAGCACTACATGACTCGCGTACGGCGTAGTCTCTCCGAGGATAAGCAGATCATCAAGACCGCCGTCGCCAACCAGCCGCACAAGACCGAAATGCAGGCCGCGCTCGACGGGGTCGCGCATGCCGCACTGGACCGCGTAGACGTATCCGAGCCGGAGATACCGGATCGGATGATGGACAAGCTCATCGGCATCGGCATGTGGGTCGCTGCGATGCGTGGACAGGTCACGCGGGACAGGTACTCTCACGAACTGGTGTTCATGCCAAGCACGGAGGTAGGAACGCGCGTGGCGAACCAGTTTCGCAAACTAGCGTCCGGGGTAGCGATATTCCGCGAGCGAGCGCGTGTCGGACCGAGCGAACTAGCCATCGTCGCACGAGTCGCGCGCGAGACGTGTCCGGACTTTGTCGAGGCAATCGTGAGAGAACTGTACGTGCAGTCGCCGACGGCGTACGCCAGTTGGATAGACATCGTGAAGTGGACGCGGCTGGACGAGGGCATCGTGTCTAGCAAACTGTCGGACATGGAGATGCTAGGACTCGTGCAGAAACCGACCGGGAAGCGCGCGAGGGGTACCGAAAGCTGGCGGCTGACGAGGTCGCTGATGGGGCTGATGCGGGGATTGGATTTGTATGTGCCGGAGAAGAGGTGGAGGCGTAGATGAGGAAGAGTCGACAGCCCAAGCGCGAACGAGGACCGCGACACGTCGAGATGGAGCCTCCGGCCGGGGTACCGGTACACTATGATAGGGATGGGATTCTCGCGCTGCAGGGGGATATGCGGGAGGTGTTGGCGGGGATGGAGGAGGGGTCGTTCTCGGCTTGTGTGACTGATCCGCCTTATGGGTTGGAGTTTATGGGGAAAGAGTGGGACCACCTTGACGCGGGGCTACCACAAGAGAATGTGTGGAAGGGTCGTCGTGGGAAGGGTGGATCAAATATTGGGGATGATAGGACGCGACCGGGGTCCAGACACCGTGTAGGTTTCAGCGGTAAGCGTAACGGATTCAAACGTTGTACTATCTGTGGTAAGCGGCAGTTCAGTGGGTCTCCGTGTAAGTGTAAAGATCCAGATTGGAAGATAGAATATCCAGATGGACCACCATCGTCGTCCATTCGTATGCAGCGTTGGTGGGAGCTTCACTTCCGTGCCGTATACCGCGTCCTCAAACCAGGGGCATTCCTGTTGGTATTTGGAGGCACTCGGACGTACCACAGGATGGCGTGCGCTGTGGAGGATGCAGGATTTGAGATACGTGATACGTGTATGTATCTGTACGGATGTCTAAGCGAAGACACTGAAATACTCCTAGACGGGCGGTGGGAACCTTACCATAAAGCAGTGACCAATAAGCACGTGATGTGTTACAACATAGAGGATGGGACGTTCTCGTGGCAGCCTGTGCAGGAGGTCGTAACCTATGACTACGACGATACCGCCTACCGTATACGCTCGGATAGTACGGACCAAATCGTCTCCAGAAATCATCGTTGCATTGTTGAACAGGGCGGAAGAGAAGTATTCCAACTGGCAGAAGACGCGGCATTGGAGTGCGAAGCGCGCATACCCGTTCTGGAAGATGTGCAAGATTTGCTCAAAGCCGTTCCCTACGTGGAATCACACGCAGGCAGTCAGAAACGTGGTGTGCTCGATAGGTTGTCGTGCTACATCAATAAACGCTGGACGAAAAAAGAAGCATCCACGGGACCGTGCGGGTATAATCGAGATCACATGTGCAGTGTGCGGGAAGAAAGTATGGCGTGCGCGATCCCAGATACGACGGGTTGCGAAGCCAACGTGTTCCCGACAATGCAACGGCGTACTACGCGGAGCGGAGTGGGGGAAGCACGCATACAAGGGGCGTGCCGCGTGGACCGAGGAGTCGCTCAAGTCCTACCGCAAGAAGATGTCCGGCCCGAACAATCCCGCATGGAAGGGCGGCGTAACATACTTCAAGAAGCACGGCAACTACCCACCAATCAAGTATGTACGATGCCCACAGAAGTTCAAGAAGATGGCGCGCAAAGACGGGTATATAATGGAGCATCGTCTGGTAGTAGCGCGCATCTTGAAGCGATGTTTGAAGCGGAGCGAAGTGGTGCACCACATCAATCACGATCCGAACGACAACCATCCGAAAAACTTACAACTCTTCAGCAGCAACAAATCCCACAAACTCTACGAGCACCACGGTACACCAGCACCACTCTAGCAGGGATAACCTCACTACATTACAAGGGTGTTATGTGGTGTGTACGCGTACCTACCGGTGCGTTCGTGGCGCGGCGCAACGGTAAGGTCTTCGTCACCGGGAACAGCGGCTTTCCAAAATCACTCGCAATCGACAAAGCTATAGATCGTGCGGCTGGTGCAGATCGTGAAGTAGTCGGTGTGAGATCATACCCAAGAGAGGGGACAACTCCTGTTACCCGTAAGGCGTCTTCAATAATGACTCCAGACGGACACCAGAATGTCAAACAGAATAGCAATGTAGTTACCGCACCCGCTACACCACAGGCCACCCTCTGGCAAGGCTACGGCACCGCACTCAAGCCAGCATGGGAACCTATACTCGTAGCGCAAAAGCCAAACGACGGGAGTTTCGCACACAACGCGCTTACGCACGGAGTGGGCGGTTTGAATGTGGATGGGTGTCGTGTTGGATGGAAAGGCGGTAAACCATCACAAGAAGAATGGAACCGTCTTGGCAGCGGAGGTGTCGCCGGTGCGCATGGACACGCCGGACAGTTTTCACAAGGTTTGAAAGATGCATATGCCGATGGGAAGATTCCGGTACTATCCGGCCGCTGGCCAGCAAATCTTTTGTTGTCTCATTCCGAGCAATGTGTCTGCGTCGGTACTCATCCTACCCGAGGCGTCCAACGCGCCGCAGGACATAACAAGTTCAGACCAGGCGACGGCATCCCTGACGATGGGTACGAGATGGGCGAGGGCCGTGTCTATGTGCCGGACGGGGAGACTGAGGTCTGGGCTTGTGTGCCGGGATGTGCGGTCCGTATACTTGACACCCAGAGTGGTATACAAAAGGACGGGACCGCTGTACGACGACACGTTGGTAAACGATGTGGTTCTGGAGTAGTACAATTCAACCAGTCTAATCCTGATATGCGGGATGATGTAACATATGGTGGGGGAGGAGGCGCCAGCAGATTCTTCTTTACAAGTAAGGCGTCAACTGTTGAGAGGTCTGCCGGTCTTGAAGACCGGTCACAGCATCCGACGGTCAAACCCCTCGACCTCATGCGCTACCTCATCACACTAGTCACCTACCCCACACAAAACCTCATCCTCGACCCATTCGCGGGCTCCGGCTCCACGCTCGTCGCCGCAAAGCGGCTGGGTATCGCTTGCATTGGCATCGAGAAAGAGGTAGAATACTGTACTACGATTGCGGGGCGGTTGTCGCAGAGGACCAAAGGTGGTCTGCGCAAATGGCCTAAGTTGAAGAGGCGTCGCAAATGAGACGAGCGCGCTACAAAGACATAACAGTATCCGGCAAATGGCTCCGAACGACGTGGCATAGATGCACCGCTGCGTTTATCGACGAGGTATGCCATGGTAGATGTTGTCAAGGTGGCCGCGGAAAGATTCTCGTCGCCATACTACCTAGTGAGTCTGCAGCTCTTCGTCAGACCAAGGCTGTCGTTGACGGTAGTATGGTCCAGCAGGATGAGCGAGGGCTCTGCCCGTTCAAGACAGACGACGGACGTTGTCAGATACACGACACCGGGAACAAACCTTTTGGGTGTCAGTCAGCGCCGTTCATACTAAACAAGAACGACACACTAGTCATACGACATCGGTACATACATATGCCATGCTACGGCAGCGATATACCGGCGCATACAGCATTCGCGCGTGAGCTACGATTCTTGTTTGGGGGTGTCGGGGCAAAGGCTATATCTGATGCTGCTGCAGGTGGTGTTGACAGGATCAATGCGCGTATGCTACACTCAGCGTACGCAGCGTTACTACAACTACGTGGTGTGCGACATGGGTAGGGGGCTAGAGATGCGGAAATCACGTGACGTGTTCAAGACGGCCAAGGAGCGATATGGTGTGTGGCCGACTACTGTATGGGAGTGTGATATGTCAAACAAGACCACACGAGAATTGAAGCATACCATAGGTGACATCTGCTCCGCTAGACAGGGTGCGGGCACCCTTGGCTATCAGTCACGTACACGTCAGACGCGGAAAGGATGCTTCAGTGACGCTGCAGACGACAAAAGCATATACAGGGGTAAGATAACAGAATCCATCTTCAACCCAGCCGTAGCCTCGTGGCTCCTCAACTGCTATGGGCCCAAAACCGGCCTCTGTTTTGATCCGTTCGCGGGGGGCGGCACACGTGCCATCATGGCCGCGAAGCATGGCATGTCATATCTCGGGACCGAGATTCGTCAAGAAGAAGTAGACGCTACGCGCGAACGTATCCAACAATGTGGTGTAGACCACCTTGCCGAGATACGACGTGGCGATGCATGTGTCTGTGATGGTATACCAGATGCCTGCGCAGATTTCCTCATTACCTGTCCACCATACTGGAATCTTGAAACATACAATGGCGGTAGAGACGACCTGTCTATGATTCGATCATATGATGAGTTCATTGAGCAGCTTCGCAAGGCTGTGCAGCAAACCTTTCGCGTGTTGAAACCGCGCACCACGAGTTGCTGGGTTGTGGGTTTACACCGCGACGATGATGGTAAACTTACACCGATACACCATGATGTCGTACGTCTCCACATAGATGCCGGGTTTCAACTACACGAGGAGATTGTACTTTACCAGAAGAACAATAGTGCTATCCTACGTGTTGGACAGTTTGATAAGGGACAACACTTCCTCGTGCGTGTCCACGAATACGCGCTCATCTTCAAGAAGCCCAAATTGGCACGGCTAGGCCGTCGTCGTAAGCTACTCAAACGTCGTAGAAAATGAGGCTAACCGTGGCTAGAAAAAGTCGTCGCACCAAGCCGGACAAGGCCCCAGACACACCGCCGGTAGCAAAGCACCCCGTGCTGCTGGACAGGATATCCCTGGCCGTACACGAGGTCGCACACACCGAAGCCGGACGGTACATCCTGGACCACGTGCACGTAGAACAGGATGGTACGGCCGTCGCCACGGATGGCAAACTCCTGTTGGCCGTGGAGCCTCCGGATGCCAATCCCGACGAGTTGCCGGTTACGCTTGTACCGGTGGACGTGCCGGAGTCCGGCTTGAACCTGCCCGCGAAGACATGCGCAACCGTGGTCAAAAACCTCAAACGGTCGTCAACATTCAAACCAATTCTTGACAACGCCGTCGTCACGAGATGCGACAAGCAGCTGGTAGAGTTGTCGAGCACCGACCTTACGCACGTGAAGCGCGAGGGAGATGTGCCGTCCGAGGGCACGTTCCCGCCGTGGAGGGATATGGTCAACCAGCCCATGCCGGCGGAGGACGCACCTGTGACGCAGATAGGGTTCAGCCTGGAGGTGCTTGAGAAGATCGTGAAGACCATCAAGAAGATGGCCGTTGGGGACGAGCATACCGGAACGATACGATTCACGTTCAACATCAAGACCGGTTACGTACTCATCGACAGTTCCGTAGCAGGCCGCAAGATCATAGGCATGACCGGACGGCTAACAGCCGAGGACCACGACCTTGAGGATTTCAACGAATGGCAAAATGCCATACTAGCGTCTGACAATGACGAGGAGGATTCCGATGAGAAAGACGCGTAGACCGCTCGCCGAGACCGCACAGGACGCCATAGGCCGTGCCGCGTCCGGAGGACCGCTCAGCATAGTGTACCGTGACCCGCGCAGTCTGAAATTCTGGGACCAAAACCCCCGCCACAACGACGCCGCGGCCAAGAAGCTCGCCGCACTCATCGAGGTGCACGGGTTCAAGGTGCCGGTCACGATGCGCAAGGAAGACGGGATAGTATACAAGGGCAACTGTCGTCTCAAGGCCGCGTTGCTCTTAGGGCTTGGCAGCATCCCGGTGATGGTCGTGTCCTATCCAAGCGTGCAGGGCGCCATAGACGAGGCCATCGGGGACAACGTGGCGTCCGAGTGGGCCGTGCACAACGAGGACGCATTGTATGACGTACTGCAGGAGCGCACGGCCGTGGAGGTTGCGAAGGCCACCGGGCTGGAGGTATCGCAGATAGAGGGATTGCGTGCGGACTACAGGGGCATGGACGAGGACGCACCTCCCGACGGATTCAAGGAGTTTGACGAGGACGTGGAGACGGACTACAAGTGCCCAAAGTGCGAATACGAGTGGAGCGGGAAGCCTAAATGAGGAAGACTAGGAAGCCGCACAAGCCGCCGTACCGCGTGCCGTCGATGGACGAGGTCGCGCGCGTGCGCGGCACGAACGGATACAAGGTCGTCTCCACCTTCTCCGGCTGCGGCGGGTCGTGCTTAGGCTTCGAGATGGCCGGATTCGAGATCGCGTGGGCGTCCGAGTTCATCCCAGTGGCCCGCGAGGTGTACGAGCTAAATCATCCGGGCGTATACGTAGACGCTAGAGATATAAGGGAGGTACGCGCGAGAGACGTACTCAGCGCGGTAGGACTAAGTCGGGGTGAGGTTGACGTGCTAGAGGGATCACCGCCCTGCACATCCTTCTCAATGGCCGGCAAGCGGTCGCGCAAGTGGGGGAAGGTGTCGCGGTACTCAGAGACGAAGCAGAGGACCGACGACCTCTTCTTCGAGTTCGCGCGCCTGCTCGATGGGATTCAGCCAAGGACGTTCGTCGCGGAAAACGTCTCCGGCATGGTCCGTGGGGTGGCCAAGGGATACTTCAAGGAGATACTGGCACGGTTGAAGGCGTGCGGATATCGCGTCTTAGCACGACTGCTCGACGCGCAGTGGCTCGGCGTACCGCAGCATAGGCAGCGAATCATCTTCGTCGGCGTCTGCGACGACCTAGACGCGGAACCACGGCATCCGGAGCCGCTGCCGTACAGATACACGGTAGCCGAGGCGTGCCCATGGATCGTGCGACAGGCATGGAGCAAGGGTCAGTTCTCGAAGGACAAGGGTGAGCGCGTCGGTAAGATGCGTGACACGCGGAAGAATCCGAGTCCGACGATAGGAGCCGGACCGTCGAGCGGTGACGGATTGTTTCCGCCGTCGAGGGTAGAGGCTGTTTCTATAGAAGGATACGAAATAGGGAAGGAGGCGGCTAAGCTAGGTCCGGGCGAGCAGAGTCGTCGCTATTTCAACCTGGTCCGCGCACCATTAGACGCTCCATGCCCCACTATCACCCAGGTTGGTGGGGTGGCTAGTATCGCCTCCGTCGTGCATCCTACTGAGATGCGAAAGCTTTCCATAGAAGAACTGAAGCGCATCTGCGCGTTCCCGGACGACTTCTTGCTAACCGGCTCCTACGCGCAACAGTGGGAGCGGCTCGGGCGCGCCGTGCCGCCGATCATGATGAGGGCGGTGGCGCGCGTCGTACGGGACGTGCTACTAGAACTAGACGGGAGGACGTATGACGAGGAGGAATGGCGCGTCGCTGGCGCGAAGGCTCCGCGCCGCACTCGTCGCCGAACTCGACGGAGTCGGGCGTAGCTGCGCCGTGCTACTATCGTCCGGAACGGACTCGATGTCCGCACTATTCGCGGCGATGGATCGTGGGCTGCGACCGACCGCGTACTCCTTCTCGATGCGCGGATGTGAGAGCTTCGACCTCGTGGCGGCGCGGAGAACGGCGAACGAGTTTGGCCTGGAGTTCCGCGCGATAGAGCTAGACGACGACCCCAGTGACGCGGCGGAGGAGATGGTGCTCGGACTCGGACTCCGCAAGAAGACCGGCGTCCAGTGTGCATGGCCGGTGGTGCGCGCACTGGACGAGATAGAGGAACGCCACGTAATTAGCGGGCACGCCGGGGACGGATACTTCGGTCTCACGAAGCGCGCGATGATGCACGCGAAGGACGACCCTGAAGAGATGGAGCGCCTCCGTCTAGCGGCGTTCGCGGACCCGGACTACGCGCAGGTAGCCACGCTGAAGAGGTATGCCGCCTCGCTCGGGAAGACGTTGTGGACTCCGTGGAGGACCGCCCGCGTCGCGCGCCTGTTCCAGCGAAGGACGTGGAAGCAGTTGAACCGTCCGCGTCAGAAGGAGCCGGTTCGTGCCGCGTTCGAGGACGGATTCGTGCGGGCGCGGGCGCGTCTCCATAGTGACCTGCACAAGGGAGACTCGGGCATCGCGACGCGCTTCGACTCGCTACTAAAGGACGAGCGGTACAATCCAGGCGGACGTTACAAGTCCCTGGTCGGCGTCTTCAACGAGATCGCGCGATGGGACCGCGGCGCAGACGCCGTACTAATCGGTGAGGCTCCCAGCAGAACCAGCGATCCAGCGCACCCGCTGTCTGGACGCGGATTCGCGGACAAGATAGCACGTTTACTAGGCGTCCGCGTGTCTACGTATCTTCGTGCGTTTGAAAGGCTGAACGTATTGGACGCGTGGCCCGGGAAGACGGGGGCGAAGGGGACGGCGTTCCCCGCGGAGACAGCGCGGGAGGCGGCGGCAGCGATGTCGACGGCGCTGCCCGGACGACGAGTAGTCTTCGCCGGAAAGCGCACCGCGCTCGCGTTCGGGTTCGTGGAGGATTACCTACGCTGGGGGCGATGCAAGAACTTTCGCGCCGCGATCCTGCCGCATCCGTCCGGCATCAACAGGTGGTGGAACGACCCGCGCAACCGGGCGCGGGCGAAGAGGTTTCTAAGAGAATTGATATCAGGGGGTGAGAAATGAACGCGGTACTAAAGATGAGTGGGCCACTCGTGTCGCTATCTCGTAAGACGGGCATACGCCCGAGCCAGCATCTTCTAGAATTACCCGGCGTGTACGTAGCAGTTGAAGCTAGGAATGGCTGGAGCGTGCTCGTCGTTGGGCAGAGTAAGAATGTCTCGAATAGAGCTAAGTTGCATAGAGGTGGCGGGAATAACCCCGGAGAGGCATACCGGCTACGAACGAAGATGGGCATTAGTAAGCAAGAATGGGATAGACGTAAGATCACCATATTCTCTTTGATTAGCGACGAGTACCTTACTAGAAGAGCCCTTATCGGCCTAGAATCTACTCTAATAGGTTATCTAAAACCACTATACAACGCGCCAAAGAAATACGTGACGATAGAACGGGTCCGTGAGCAAGTACGTGCGGTTAGGTGGTTTCAGAAGAAGGAGGGCAAGTAATGCGCAAGAACGGATGCCCAGGCTCCGCCGGCGCCCCGACGGGAGACGCCCCGGCCAAGAACGGCTGCGAGGGCATAAGCAGCGTCGGATACGTTCCGGCGCACGACAGGTGGGAGTTTGACGGGTCCGTCGCGGAGTGCTTCGAGGACATGCTCCGACGCTCCATCCCGCAGTACGACGTCATGCGGACGACGTGCTTCAATCTAGCGTGCGGGTTCGTGCGCGAGGGGACCGACGTCGTCGACCTCGGATGCTCTCGCGGCGGAGCGATGGCGCCGCTGGTAGACAAGTTCGGCGCCCGATGCCGCTTCGTCGGCGTCGAGATATCGGAGCCCATGCTGGCGGTAGTGCGAGGTAGGTTCGATGGGCTGATCCGCGCCGGCGTCGTCGAGATACGCGAGACGGACCTGCGTAAAGAGTACCCGCCGGTGCGCGCGTCGGTCACCATGGCGGTCCTGGTGACCATGTTCCTGCCGATCAACTATCGAATGGAACTTCTCCGCCGCGTCTGGGAGCACACGGCTCCCGGTGGCGCGTTGATCTACGTCGAGAAGTTGCTAGGATCGACCGCTCAGATGGACCGCCTGCTCGTGGAGAGATACCACGAGACGAAGGTAAGGAACGGCTACACGTCGGACGAGATAGATCGCAAGCGGTGCGCGCTAGAGGGTGTCCTCGTGCCGGTAACCGCTAGATGGAATGAGGAGTGCCTCCGCGCGGCGGGGTTCGATCAGGTCGAGTGCTTCTGGCGCTGGATGAACTTCGCCGGGTGGGTGGCCGTGAAGGAGGAGTAACAGATGCAAAAGATCATCGACGGAATCCGGGACTTCATCGACACCAGCAATCCTCTAAGCGCATCCGGCGCGTTGCTCAGGATGCGCGACTTGCCGGCGACGACGCTGGAGATGTCCGAGGCGCTCCGTAAGGCGCACGAGCTGCTCAGCCAGGCCATGCGCAGTGGGAATCGGAACACCGCCAAGGAGGCCATTACGACTCTCGCCGCCGTCCAGACCGGCAAGGCGCCGGAGACACCGAAGAAGAAGAAGAATGCCAAAAAAGCAAAGCGTAGCGGCAAGGCGAAGAAGTCTAGCCGCAAAGCACGCTAAACACCACACGAGAGAGACGCGGGACGCGTTGATCGAGGCGTACGTGCCCGTCATGCACATCGTACTAGCACACGCGATGGGCGCGAGGCGTCTCAAGACACTCTCATCGTATCGTCCGTTGCACGACGAGTTGATCTCCGCATCGTACCTCGCACTGGTCGAGGCCGCGGAGGACTGGAGGCACGACCTTGGACTAGCGTTCTCGACATGGCTGTACTGGAAGACAAAGCACACCGCGGTCGAGACACTACGCAAGGAGACTGGCCTACCAAAACGACGGGCCGCAAAGGGTCAACGCATCATGTCGCTGGACGGACTCCTCGAAAACGAAGACGCCGGCCGTGACATGCGCACGGCGGGCGAGTACCTCACCACGCATCCGATGGACCGCACGCTCGTACAGGACCGTCTCCGCCGAGTAGCCGCCGTGCTGGTGGGCCTGGACGACGACAAGCAGCGCATCGTTCACCACGTGCTGTCCGGGCAAGACACCGCGGAGATCGCCAAGAGCGAAGGTCTGAGCCGTAGTCGTGTGCGGGCAATCGTTAGAGAAGCCTTTCGAGAGGCCAGAAGGGAGTTGGGATGAGCAAGAAGAAGACCACGCGGAGGCGCGCCCGTCCAGCGCCGCCACCTGCGGACCGCTGCCCAAACAGCATCGGCATCATCGCCGACCTGCACTGTGGCAGCAAGTGGGGCCTGTTCCCACCGGAGTGGATCGCAACGAAGTCGCCAAGCAATATCATCCAGGCGAACATCGCGCAGAAGTACCTATGGGAGTGGTGGCTCTGGACGGCGCACGCATGGCGTGAGAAGCTCGGCGGAGACCTCGACCTGCTGATCGTCAACGGCGACGTGATGGAAGGCAAGCAGCCCAAAGACAAGTCCACCGGTCTCGTCACGGCGGACCTGAACGAGCAGGCAGACATCGCCGCACAATGTCTCGACGCATTTTGCAGTATCCTCCACCCGCGCGTCAAGCTCCGCACGGCCGGGTCGAAGTACCACGAGGCACCGGACAACCCGATTCCCGCGCTGGACGAGAAGTTGGGGTTCAAGTGCGACGTGGAGTTCAAGATCGAGTTGCCGGACGGCCGCTGCATGCAGGTCCAACACGACCCCGGGTCCACCGGCGCGATCTACAAAGGTACAATCGTGGACCGCACGATCCTCTGGTCAAACATAGCCGAGAACCTCAACAAGGTGCCGTCCATCGGCATCATCGTCCGGTCGCACCTCCACTACTACCACATGATGCAGACGCACGGCAAGACGTACGTCATGGTCCCGTGCTGGAAGCTGCAGGACTGCTACGCCAAGAAGAACAGGTTCCGGTGGACGCCGGACCTCGGTGGCGTATTGTTGACGCGTGACGACGATGCGTATTGTGGGTATCAGATACATCGCAAGGACATAATGCTGCCGGCGTATGAGAGGGAGGCTGTGGGGTATGAAGACATCTAGCCGCCGCGCGGGGGCTGGCGCACGGGCCGGTGCACGACCACCCGAGCCGACACCGCCACCAGGCCTGGCGGAGTTCATCGCGAGTCGTGTGGACGATCTCGGCGGTGACGAGGAGGTATACAAGGCACTCAAGGCCGCGTGGCTGGACGCCGCGGCAGGCGGCGGTCCCGCACCTACCTCCACGGACGTCGCCGAGAGGTGTAGTCTATCCCGAAGCAGGGTGTCGGCACGCATGAAGAACATGTGCGACACCGGCAGGCTAATCGTCGTCGGGAGTCAGTGCGGACGTAGGTACATACCCAACGAGCCGGAGTTCACCGCCGCGCTGGAGAAGACATGCGACCCGAGCCGGGACAAATAGAGACGTTCACGGGCCTCTTCGTCGATCCGTACGACCTCCATCCCGAGGACGTACGTGTAGAGGACATAGCGTTTTCACTCGGGAGTACCTGCAGGTTCGGTGGGATGGTCCGACGGTGCGTCGCCGACCACTCGCTGCTGGTATCGTCCATCGTGCGCATGCTGGAGGGTAGCGCGTTCGCGCAGTTGCACGGACTCCTGCACGACGCCCACGAGGCGTACCTCGGTGACATGCCAAACCCACGCAAGCAACGACCTGATATGGTACTGTACCGCGATGCATGCGACCGCGCGCAGGTCGTCATTCTCAAGGCGCTGCACGTGCGCAAGCCGTCACAAAGCACGAGCATCCTCGTGAAGCGCGCTGACCTCTGCGCGATGGTGTTGGAGGCCCGGGGCCGGTTGCCGAGCAGCGGCAGACGATGGCGGATACCGGGTGAGGCGTATCAGGACGCACAGACGTTGAACGGCCGGTGCGAGATGCTGCTGGCGACTAGCTGGAGGCCGGTCGTGGCGGAGAATGGGTTTTTGGAGAGGTGGGGGGAGTTGGGGAGAGAGTGCGCACGAGGGAAGCGGTAGAGTGGTATACTACAATGAGTGGGAGGCGTATCCGGCGGAGTGGTTGCGCAATCTCATAGCGGAGGGACATCTACCAGATGGCAAGGTCACACAGAGAGACATCCGATACGTCACGCCCCTGGAGATCACGGACTATGAGCAATGTCACTTCTTCGCAGGCATCGGAGGATGGCCGCTCGCGCTCAGGCTCGCAGGATGGCGAGGTCCGGTCTGGACCGGGAGTTGTCCGTGCCAGCCGTTTTCCTGCGCGGGTAAGCAGGGGGGTACGGAAGATGAGAGACACGTCTGGCCTATCTGGCATAAACTTATCCGTGAGTGCCGTCCTCCAATCATCTTTGGAGAACAGGTTGCGAGCAAGGATGGACGTGAATGGCTCTCAGGAGTACGTACTGACCTGGAAGAGATGGGATATGCTGTCGGGTGCGCCGATTTGTGCGCTGCGAGCACGGGGGCGCCGCACATCAGGCAGCGGTTGTTCTGGGGTGCAGAAAGAGGAGGTGCAGAATGTGGCCATTCACGAGCAAAGAGCCGGAATGCAAGCACCGGTGGAAGTACAGGGGTCTCCACCTCTACGGGATGCACAAGGAGCCGAAGAGAGCGGCACCGTTCTTCTTCATCTGCGAAAGATGCGAGACAAGCGAACTCCGGACGAGAGACGAGAGGGGGCGAAGCTACGAGCAGTGGATGGACGAGCAAACCAGCAGGGAGATTATCGAGCAGCGGGGGATACGGTAGTGGGTTGGCCAACACTAACGGCAAGAGATATGCGAACGATGAAGGGCGGCCGAGACATACCTCGTCAGAACACAGGCCATTCGCTTCTACATACGCTACTATTGGTAGGCTACGACGAAGGATACCTAAACCCAGCATTCGCCTCGTGGTTGATGGGGTTCACGCTAGACCATTTGCGGTGCGCGCCTTCGGAAACGCCATCGTACCGATCCTCGCGGCGGAGTTCATTACGGCGTTTGTTCAAGCGAAAGAATCGCTTACAGACTAGAAGGAAACGCTAGACTACGATGGGATTCTGGATGCTATCCAATCGTGCTGACATAGACGCCCTACCGGTTGCGGATCGGCACTACAACCGGCAGAAGACGGGGAGTCCGCAGTTTGTACCGCCCGGTGCTTGTCTCGTGTTCAAGCACATGGATGGCGATGTCTGCACGGCACTATGGGTATCGTCGAATCCAAAACCGGAGTATACTAAGCATGCGTGGGCCGGTTGCTGGGTGAACACACTGTTCCGAAAGGAATGTGGCGGCGTGGCTAGTGACATGATCCGCGAAGCCGTGGCTGTCACGAGATGGCGCTGGCCGGAGGTGCCCGAAGGTGGTATGATCTCGTTCATTGATCCAATACACGTTGAACCCCGAATGGTACGAGGACGACCGACGTGGGCGCACTCGTATTTCATGGCGGGATTCGTCCACGTAGGCTATAGTAAAGGTGGACTATGGACGATGCAGATGTTTCCGGACGCCATGCCGGACCCGCTGCCATGTCGTAGAGGGATGTTCAAGCGAAAGAATCTCTTGCGGAAAAGGAAGCATAGATGACAACGCGACAAGTAGAAAAAGTCGAGACGCACACCGAAACCGTCTGTGACCGATGCGGACAAACCGGACGTTTCAGCTATGGAGCTGGCGGAAGGTGTGGGGCGTGTGGTCGAGACGTGTGTGGGCGGTGCAATGTGCCTGACCCGGATGATCCAGGTGACTACCCGGTGGTGTGGTGCAAGCAATGCTGGGATGTTGGTGCGCCGTACCGTGCGAGGATCGCGGAGGAGTGTGAGGAGCACGATGCACGGTGCGAGAAGATACGGAAGACGTGGGCCGCATTGTGTGACAAGGAGGAGTAGATGACCCTACTAGGCATCACAGGCCGCATCCACAGTGGCAAAGACACATTCGTCCAAACCCTCGTCCGCCACGTCGGATTTGCGCGAGTGGCGTTCGCTGACGAACTCAAATCGGAGGTTGCCGAGAACCTCAGCATCACCGTAGAGGAGCTTGAGCGAGACAAAGCAAAGCACCGCAAGCTACTCCAAGACCACGGCATGGCCCGTCGACAAGAGGATCACAACCACTGGATCACACTCGTCGCGGCGCACATAGATTGGCTCGCGGACACGTACGGCGTATCGTGCGTGGCGGTGTCAGACGTCCGGTTCCGCAACGAGGCCACGTGGGTCCGTGCCCGTGGCGGAATGCTCGTGCGCCTCATCCGTGCGGACGGCGAGTTCGCAGCCGACACGCACGAGTCCGAGGCCGGGCAGGCCAGCATCCACGTAGACATGACGTTCACCTGCGGAAGTCCGGGCGAGGTCGAGGCCACGGCACTGTGGCTGTTGGAGAGACGAGGATGGTAGTGCAGATAGCTATACTTGTGCTCGGTGGTGCGGCAATCCCGTTGTTGGCGTGCAAGAACAAGAACGTGTCGAGATGGGGCTGGATCGTCGGACTCACCGGGCAGCCGTTTTGGATTTGGGAGACGATACGCACCGGACAGTGGGGTATGCTGTTGCTGAGTGTCTGGTTTGGATTCCATTACGCACGGGGTGCGTGGTATGCGAGGAGGAGATGATGAGCGATGACGATCTCGTGCTAGGGTCTGAGGGCCAGACGCCGTCGGAGCCAGTCGGGCCAGCGTTCGGTTTCGCCGAGACAGACGCGGGGCGTCGGTTCCGTAAACCTCTCCGGTTTCTCTGCGTCAAGCCGACCGGGATAGCCACCGGCACTACTCCGCCACCTGGCGCGCCTCCAGGTGCGACGGCGATGCACGTTCGGCCGATTATGGCTGTGTGTGAAACACTCGGTGAGTACGCAGATTTCGTCGAGAAGGTGTTGCGCCGAGAGCTGATACCGATGCCGCCGCTGGCGTTTCAGATAGTCCCGTTGCTGTTGGATGCTGCCGGTGCGATGGACGACGCGCCGGCGCTCGGTGACGGCTGGGAGAAGTAGTGCGCAAAACGCGGGCAAAGACAACCTGCCAAGGTCCATGCGGTCGGAGTCTCCTGCCGGGAGAGTTCGCGGCCAACGCACACCTCGTTGGGGGCCGCAATCCCTGGTGTGACACCTGCCGTGCGGGGTGCGCCACAGCCTCGGACCGGGAGCGGTACAAAATATCGTACCAAAGGTCATACCAAGCCAAGCGACGCGCAGACGCCGGACCGGCAAAGCAACGCTGGAAGGTCCGGGTGCCAAGGGGATGGTGCGTCGTCACGGTGCATGCGCATGGGCGCGTGGACGCTAGGTGCTCATGGGGGTTGAAGATGCACGCGGTGTCGCTGCTGGAGTCACTAGGGTGTGAGGGGGTGGAGGTGCATGGACGTGGGGGTGGTAGGGGGAAGCGGAGGGGGCATGCTAGGGCGTTGGTGAGGGGACAGTGTGAGGCGGCTGAGGCTATGGTGGGGCTGGGGCGGTTGGTGAAGGATGGGCTTGCACAGGATGCTAATAGAGAGGATGTAAACAAATGAGTAAGGTGAAGGCGAAGACGCTCTCTGAGAGGATGGGGTTCCGTGACCCCGATCTGTCTACACCAGAGCATGATGAGATGATACTTGCTCTGATGAAAAAGACACCGGAAGAATGGGTTGAGATTGCAGATTGTGTACTTAAGCAGTTTCACAAAAGGACGCTTATTCAACAGAGAAAGTCCGAGATTGAGCAGTCTATCGCCGAATTAAAACATAGTCTTGACAAGGCATACGCTGAAAGTGATAAGATACGTTATACTGACGATATAAATAGTTTGGTTACTGCTCTAAAGAATAACAATCCTAAACCAAGTGCGGATATCCGTGTTGAGGTGCCAATACAAAAAGGAGAGGGCAAGTACGCCACCGTGGTCGGTTTCGCAGATATTGCTGTAGAGATAGGTTTACACGGGTGGTGCACAACATACCTTATGTGTGAGGTAAAGCCACAAATTGAGAGTTTTGGAGGTGTATTGCGTCAAATGAACTTCTATGCAGAATATGGGTATGAAACGATAGATAAGACGTTTGATGGCTATACTAGGTCACCCTTCTTCCTAGTAATTACGAAAACACCTGATCTCAAACAGGCATTCGTCTCACAAAGTATAGGCTACATATCCTGGGATAGCCTACCAAAAAGAAAGAAGCTGCGTCGTAGTAGGAAGAAGAAGGGACTTACTACTAGATGAAAACATGCATAGTCAAAGGCTGCGGTAGAAAACACACTGCCCGAGGATTATGCTGTACGCACTATAGTTACCATCGGGCAACCGGATTCTCCCCGGACTGGGTAGGCAAACCTATCCGAAAGAGTGGCCGTCTACACGATGAGAGTATACGTTGTATCGTACCGGGATGCAAGTCTATCGCGCATACGCGCGGGTACTGCCAGAAACACTACTGCGCTATATGGGATATTATGCGTAGGCCGCGTAACATGCTTAGACGTGTTGGGGTGGAGACTATTCAAGATACGCTTATAGACACGTCACACGGACCGGAGGAGCAGACCATCGTAATGGATGAGGTAGCGACGGCATTCTGGCGTGCAAATGAGAAGCAACGTAAGTTACTCTGTATGTATTTCATAGATAGTCTAACATCGACTGAGATCGGCGCACTCGTTGGACTATCGGGGTCAAGGGTTGGCGCACATATCCGTGAAGCTATCGGATGCCACCACGGTGCTAATAAGTTAGAAATTGGCGCGATCATATCTCGTCTCCATAGAGCACCTCGTACACCAGCCATACTGGAGAGCATCTAATGAGATACACCAAAGCCAACCTAGCCGTCCAAGCCGCAGCCTCCACTCGCCGCGACGAGCCGCAGTTCTACCGCGTGCAGCTTGAGGCCGACGGTTCCTCCGTCGCCGCGGACGGTCAATACGTCATAGCGGTCGGACCGGTAGACCCGGAGCGCGAGGCGATGTTCGTCAAGAACGACGAACCTTCTGTCGCGCCTCCACCAGAGGGCGTCGGCATCGACCCGAAGCTCGCGCGCAAGGTCGCGCAGAGCATACCGCCGGGCAAGACTAGCCTTGGGTTCGCGCAACTCACACGGTGCGACGACATTCGCGTGGAGTTGATGACCACAGACTCCGTGCGGTTCGTGAAGCACCGGGAACCTCCAGCGCGTCGTGCGTTCCCGCGCTGGCGTGGTGCGATGGCGTTGGCGTGCAAGCGTGCTGGCGCGGGCCGGGCCGTGGTGGACCTCAAGGGTCTCATCCGCGTGTTGAACGCCGTGCAGGATGCTACCAAGGACGTCGGACGAGACGTACCGGTGTACATAGAGTTTGGCGGGCAGGACGACGTACTGGTCGTCCGCACGCACAACTGGGTCACGGCGCAGAGGGTGATCGCGCTCGTGAAGCCATTGAAGTTGCCGGACGGTATGGAGTGGTTAGAACCTGACGAGTGGGAGGCTGGTGTTAGGGAGGCCGGGGTGCGGAGGCGGCGCAAGTCGCGGAAGGAGAAATGATGGTAGACTACACGAATCTGAAACTGGACGAGCAGCAAATACATGACGACGTGCATCGTTGGCACGACCGGCAGTGCGACGAGTGCGAAGCTGCGGGTTGGGCAGAGGACCGTCTATGGGAGACCATGCCGGAGATCGTGTGCCTCTGCGGTAGTACGCGGTTCGGCAGTACATTTCGGGATGAGAACTTCAGGCTAACCCTTGAAGGGAAGATTGTACTAAGCATCGGTTGCAATATGAAGTCTGACGCCGTCTATTTGGGCTGTATGACCGACGAACAATGCGATAAGGTGAAGGAGTGTCTTGACGAGCTACATATGCGCAAGATCGACCTCGCCGACGAAGTGCGAATCTTGAATGTCGGTGGGTATATCGGCGTGAGCACTGCTAACGAGTTGGGATATGCACGTCAGCGGGGCAAGAGGATCACTTTCCTAGAGTCACAGGAGGAGAAACCATGAGCAAATACACCGACGCACTCGCGCGTCACCGTGGCGAACGCACCGGCCGTGTCCGCTGCGACCGGACACATCCGGACATCGGCAACTGTCCAGACTGTGGATCACCTCTCGTCCAGCGCGACGGCAAGTTCGGTGAGTTCGTCGGCTGCACTGGATACCCTGATTGCAAGTGGACGTGCGAGGTCGGTGGCGAGCCTGGACCGGGGGACAAGATGCAGGCGGGAGACTGGGGTGCACTAGGTAAGGGCACAGACGGACATTACTGCTAGAGTAAACCGCCGAGAAACACGGCCTGTTGTGGCGTTTGCGGCCGAGAAAACTTTCAAGATTTCTGCAAAAAGTCCTTGCGTTGGCGCGCGCCATAGACGATACTCCCCTTGGTGATGGAGGAGCAGACATGAGACGAGAGCCCGCCGACCGCCGGGAGCCGTATCCTACCGAGGCTACCTCCATCACCGCGGCGTCGGCGGGCTCGTTTTTTGAAGGGGTGGATGTAATGAAGATCGCACAACGGATGCAGTTGCCTGTTGGTCATGTTGTTCGCTCCGTCAAGGTTGAGGAGTTCACCCCCGACGAGATCACGGAGAAGCACGGCCGGACTGCGTGGAATCGTGCCATGGGCCACGGGGCCGGCGCTGCGCAGCTCACGGGGCAGACGTGGTGCTGGAGAGGTCCCGAGACTGACTGGCGCCACATCTTCCTGCGCGCCACGTCAACAGACGACTAGCCTACCGCGTGCCCCCGAGCGGGGCACGTCATAGGCTAGCCGACTTGGCCACTGATTAGGGGGACGGGATGCTAGAGTGCGGATGCTGTGAGACGGTCGGGGCGTACATCGGACGGCACCTGGACCCCGAGGGCACGCTACGGCACCACGACGCGCCGCACGCCCGGTGGATTCTCCTCGAGCTCGACCGGGTGTTCGCTGCCTCGTGCGGAGCGGGCGTCACGGTCGAGGAGCTCACCAAGTACTGTAACACACTGGACGCATAGGCTGGCCGAGAAGCCTAGAGATCGGGGGACGGGATGCTTCGCAAAGAACGGCTGGAAGCCGTATTCTGTAGCGTCTGTGGTGAGCGTATCGCCTGGACTGACCTCGCGCGCACCGTGACCGCGCCGCTCATCTGTGACTCGTGCGCGGAGAAGCCCGAGGTGTGCGAGTGCTGCGAGCAGCCCTTGAACGACGAGGACGCCAAACGCGGTAACCTCTGCCCCGGCTGCGAGTACGTGGACGGCGCGGCGCTAGAACAACTCCGTGTCGCACTCAAGCTGGCGAAGGGGGTGCTCTGATGGGCAAGGAGGCTCATTCCTGCGCCGCGATGATATCTCCCCGTGGCAGTTGGTATAAAGCCACGTGTTCCAAGGCCGGGAAGTACAGGGAGGTCGGCCTGTGGTGGTGCAAGACCCACCTCCCCAGCAACGTCGCTGAGAAGAACGCCAAGCGTGACGCACGGTGGAAGCACAATGACCGCATAGCTGACGCAAGGTCCGCGGTCAAGTCCGCAGAGCACGACTTGGTCATGGCTGCCGTTGACGCAAAGGCCGACGATGTCTGCTGCGATTCTATTGGTGACGCTGTGGACGGGCTTCTCCTTGCACAGGACGCCCTAGTGAAACTCAAGGGGGAGGCATAGTCATGACATTTGCCGACAAGCTGGTCAAGATGGGAGCATGCCGCGAGGCCGTACACTGGGTGCGCAAGAACAAGTACGGGCTCAAGAGGGCGTGGGCGAATTGCCCCGAGCGAATCTGGATAAGCTGGCTACTGAACGCGATGGTCGGCAAGACCGGGTGGCCAACAGAGGCACGCGTAAACCTTGTGGGGGACCGTGCCATAGGCGAATGGCGCGCGGCTTACAGAAAGACCCTCAACTTCTACGAGGCAGACAAAGCCGAGATGAAATACCTACGCGCCCACATCCGCCTTGGAAAGGTGTAACCATGGACCTGAACTCGTGCTCGGCGTGTGGTGGCTGCGCGCAGACATTCGAGCATAGAATGATCGGCCAGCGCGTTATCTGCGCGTGCGGAATGTGTGGCCCATGGAAACCAATCAGCAGCCTAGCCACCGAGGCCTGGAATAACCTCGTGATGGCGCACACTGTGGTGGAGGTGAAGACTACCAGTGATTGCCTCGCGTCACGGGATCGTGGTCGTGCGCGGTGTGACCTTCCGCCATACCCATGGTGCTGGTATAATCGCGGGACGCTGCCCGCAGACTGCACACTACGCCAAGGCCCCATCGTGATCCGTGCCCGAGAGGAGTAGCCCAATGCACATATGCGATACCTGCGCCCTGTCCGACCCAAATCACCAGCCTCCGTGTCCGTGGGATGAACAGGACGACCCGAGGACATCCTGTGGAAACTGGGAATCAATCGTGACGGAACCGTCTGAGGACCGTGTGCGTGAGATCGTACGCGAGGAGATTGCCAAGACGCGCGTGATACTCTGCCCGCAGACCGAGATGCGGGGTGGCCTCACCGTGCCGTGTCGTAGGTGTGGTGGCAATGGGTACAGATTGGAGACACCATGAAGCGCACGCCAACCACCCTATGGATATGCCCCGATTGGGCTACGAAACCGATCAATCACAGTGCTGTGCACACCTCAGAGAGTAAACTACGCAAGAGTTGCTACATCTTCTCCACGTGCCCGACCGGTGGTTGTCCCGGTCCGATAGCTTATGACCTGCACAAGAAAAAGAAGGCCTAGATGCCTACGGTCTACAAATGTACCTGGTGCCAAACCCGCGTCGAGGACATCCGACCGATCTGCAAGCGCGACAAACGTCCACCGCTGTGTCTGCGGTGTAGTTGCAAGACCGTGCGTGTGATGACCGCGCCGGTTGGGATAGTGTACAGAGGAGGTGGATCGTGAGCAAACTGTACGAGACGCTGGCCGAGTATGATAGGGCGATACCGCCGATGCAGAAGAGCGTGGGGAAGTGGGTGCGGCTAGCTATTCCAGAATCGAAAGTTTTCGCGCATGCAATCACTTGTGCGCTGTGCGAGGAATATATACAGAAGCCTTCAGAGTGCGGCAAATCGCAGAAATGTCCTATAGCTCATGCGACAGGTAGGGAGAAATGTCGAGGCACGCCATATTATGATCCTAATAGTGCGGAGCCCGCGAGCAAAATGCGCAGCGTTATGCTCGCGTGGATGTGGGAGTTGTACGATAGGCTGGTGCGCGAGCGGGCGGAGTTGGCGCGGAAGGGAAAGCAGGGCCTCTGCATGCAATGCAACGAGAAGCAGGCGACGTACACGCAGCTAGAATCACGGCCCGATGGTGGAAATCGCGTGCTAGAGTTCTGCACCAAATGCTGGGATGCGTATGAGAAACCGAAGAAGGATGAGTTGCACGACTGCGCGGCATTCTCCTGCGGGCATTGCGGGCGCGATGCAATAGGGAGAGCGCGACACGCTAGCGGCATTCGCCTCTGCGCCTCGTGCTGGGGACTATACGACGGCGATGGATGCTATCTGGTGCCCGTCGTGCGGGGTGGAGTGCATGTGCGGGATTGCAATTGGGAGGTGTGGCGGGATGGGAAATACCTACAAGGCGTTATGGGTCCGTATCGTGTGTGGGAAGGTAAGCTACAGTATGCCCTCGGAAGCAAGTGGGAGCTCTCTGTAATTCAGGGCGATGTGGGGCCGGGTCTAGTACTTCGCACACAGAAGGGATATGATAGAGAACTGCCCAAGGGGTGTCGCTGGGCGACGGAGGCTGAGGAGGCCGATGCGGGGGTCGTGCCGGAAGAGAAGCAAGAGGATGACGAAGACGTTGCGTGTGCAGCATACGAAACGACGCTTCTTGAGCGTATAGCCTACGTGAAACGAAATCGCACCGCAGAGGGCTGGACTTCGTTGCTTTCGCTTCTGCATGCACAGTTAGAAGCGCGGCGCGCAGAGCGTGCGGAGATGCGCGCGCTACAACGGAAGGTTGAGGAGTTATGGAAAAGAGGGGAGTAGAAAACCAAATGCCACAATACCACAGACGCAGCGACAACACAATCGTCGAGGCCGTCCAATGGCAACCGGGAATAGAACATCCGACCATAGTACGGGAGTATCCGTCGGACCGTGCGCATCCACAGGGGAGTGCAAAGGTCACGAGTGGACACGAGATCGTACCGGGGACGTGGCTGGTTGACGAGGACGTTCTCGGCGACGAGGCGTTTGCCGACCAGTATTACATCGCGGCCGACGACGCACCAACCAAGACCTGCTGGATAGCCAAGATCGCCGGCGTAGTAGACGCGCCGTGCGGGGAGGATTGTGCGGCGTGGTGTGATAGGTGTGGGGTGTTGGTGGCGGTTGGGAGGTGGGGTCGTGAGTGACGAGAATACAGCGTTGGGCCTTATACATCAGTTTTGCTTGACTTGCCCGGAATGCCAGGTATGGCCACACTGCAGCCTCCCTGCAAAACTACGTGCCATCCCTGCCGATGCCGTGGAGCAGATTGCGGCGCTGAAGGCCAAGTTGGATATCATCATTCGAGAGGCCCAAGAGGAACCCACTGATGGGCTAGCGGCAGACTACGCAGACCCCCGCCGTCTGGACTTGTCAGATGAAGTACAGACGTTACGCAAGCTGCGTGCACACGAGGCGGCGAAGCTAGAGAATGTCGTGGCCGAGAATGCACGGCTAAAGCAACAGTTGCTAGACGCCGACGCCTACAACGGACATGCCGAGGCCTGTGAGGTTGCGAACCGGCTGAGTGCCAACAGGGCCGCTAGGGTCGAGGTGGAGAACGTGGTGTTGCGGGAGGCGATGGCGCCGGTTGGCGGGTGTGGACTGGCGGTAAGTCACGATATGCCGTGTCCGTACGTGGACTCGCTGCGCGCTGTCCTCGCCGCATCCTCCCCTCGCGTCACCAAGATCGAGTCCGTGCTAGAGGCCACCAAAACACAACGGAAGGCGGCAGACGAGTTCCTGCGCCTAGACGCCACGGCACCACGTGACGAGCACGCCATCGGGTTAGCGGAGTCTAGCTGGCGGTGTGCCGCAAGGGCCACGGATGTAGCAGTCCGTGTGATGAAAGGAGCGGAGTAATGCCCGAACTCGGCTACGATGCAGACTGGTACGACAAGGGTCCAGGTTCCGAGCATTTCAAGCGCGAGGTGGCAAAAGATATGAGGCGCGCGAGGGAAGACAGGTGGAAGCGTGATCGCGCTTGGAATGCTAAGGTCAATGCCGTGCTGGAGGCGGCAAAGGCCAGTGCATGCCGCGACTACTTGCCGAGCGACTTGCGGGAATGCCCGAACTGCCCTTGTGATGAGCCGAACACACCTGCGTGCAAGAATCTAGCGAAGGTTATGGAGGAGTTGGAGGCCAAATGAGAACATGTCCCCGCTGTGGCACACCATACTCCGCACCATACGCAACGTGCCGACCATGCCACTATCACAAGCACACATCGTCGGTCTCCGGCAGCATGCACCGGGACCTAGAGCGCACCGGTGTGCGTCGTTGTCGCGGCAAGCGATTCATCGGCGAGCACCAGGGATACCTCGCGCTGGCGCAGGTGATCGTTACCGGGATAGCAAGGGTCGGGATGGACCCTCGTGGATTCTTCTCCGCCGAGGAGTTGGACCTCGTGCGGGATGCTGCTGAGGCTATGTGCAAGACAAGAGAGGAGTACGTTCGATGACGATCTACGTAGTCGAGGGGTCGACCGGTGAATACGAAGACTACTCCGAGTGGATACTATGCGCGTACTACGACGAGGCGTTGGCGAAGGAGCACGCGCGTCCCGCCATAGAGGCGTATCGCACACGGGCGGATAGAAATGGTGCGTTTGGAATTGTGACGAGACAAGTAGCATCCAACCCATATGACCCAGACATGCACGTAGACTACACCGGGGTTGAATATATATACTACCCACTAGAGGTGCTGGACGCGCTTCGTCCGCCGGTAGTCGAGAAGGAGGAGAACGATGGATGACCTAGAAGTTGCCGAGAAGGACATCGCCGCAATCGTGCACCGTCTCGTGGCCGCAGTGCACGTGGCCGAGGAGGGTATGAAAAGCGCACACGCGTTGTGGAGGAAGGCAGAGGACGAGTGCACAGAGTTGCGTGCGTGTCTTGAAGAGAACACGCCGATGGAGGCGCTGCGGACGGAGCGACTTCACACCGAGGCCGCAGAGGCCGCACTAGCCGTAGCAAAAGACCAGCTGCACGAGGCCGGTTGCGTGAAATGCGGTGGTGTCGGCGAGACTGCCGTCGAGGTAGATGGAAGTCCGTGGTCGAGTGTGTGCGGGTGCACCAAGACAGACGTCTGCCGGAGTTGCGGCGGCGACGGCACGTGTGTGTCGTGTGGTGGTAGTGGCAAAACCAACAAAGGATGAGCACCGCAATCATCCAGAGGGCGATCATGCTCGCCACGAGGTACCATGCTGGTCAGTTTCGCAAGTGGGCACCAGTGGTGTCCGACATGGCTGACGACGGTGCCGGCGTGGCTGGTGGGGTTGTGGGTGGGGCCGGCGTCGGTGCCGACACAAGAGTACCGTACATCGTCCACCCACTTCGCGTAGCGGTCCTCGCCGGGAGATACGTATCGTCTCGTGCGGTTGCGGCCGCCGTCTGCCACGATCTACTGGAGGACACGGATTGTCCGCGCGAGGCGATACGACGCGAGTGCGGCGATCTGGTGTTGGACCTAGTGGTGTATCTCACAAACGAGAAGGATGCACTCAAGTCTCGTCGCAGACGCAAGGCCGACGAACGCGTGCGGCTGTCGTGCGCGCCGTGGGCCGCGCGAGTCATCAAGGCGTGTGATCGGATTGACAACCTCGGCGGCATGCAAGGTGCACCGGAGGACTTTCGTGACAGGTACGCGGTGGAGAGTGAGAGGCTTCTTGGGGCCATCGGGAAGGACTTGCCGAGTGATTTGAGGGAGGCGTTTTTGGTTGCTATTGGGTAATGGTCGCGCTGGGTGGCCATCTTGGGTATGGACAGGAGAACGAGATGAATAAGAAAGACGTACAGGAGACGGTGGCCGAGATTCTCGCGGTCGTGGAGCCTATCGTCGAGGCGTGGAACGGTGTCGATCCAGAGGATATCGTCAAGGTCGTCAAGGCCGTGCTGGAGAAGCTCAAACCGGCGTTAGAGGTAATCGTGCTGTCGTCGGAGGAGGAGTGGGTCGCGCATGTCCGTCGGTTGCGGCTTGGTCTTGCGGAGGCTGGATTCTCGTCCGACTATGTGGGCGAGCTCGTGCTTCAGAAGATCACGGAAGAGAATGCCATGTGGCGAGAGGTTGTGCGCAATCTGGGGAAAGTGGGGTAGTCGAATGTCAACACCACACGAGACGCGCATCGCCATCAAGAAGAGCGTAGCGCATTGGCGCAGGATGCGTTACGATCCGATGTGTGGAGAGGATCCACTCGCCGGTAACTGCGCGCTGTGCAGGATGTACGGTGATCCGTGCAGCTATAGATCAGAGTGCCCATTCAGGGTAAGATATGGACAGTGTAGTTGTATCGACTTGTGGAATGATGCATCCGCTAGGTGGGATGATGTACGTGTGGATACAAGTCCGGAGTGTGTAGCTAGGTGGCATAGTGCCGCCGACGCTATGATCAAGGCGCTGGAGTCGTTGCTGCAAGAGGAGAACTGAGATGGATAAGCTACTAGAAGCATTGGAGAAGCTCGCCGCAAAGATGGGCTGACCGTCGAGGAGTTGACGCCGCACGTGGTGGTCGGCACCACTATCCGTACACTGTTGAAGTAGATACCGTTGCCGAGGAGACCAACATCGTGGCGCACGTTAGCCGTAGCACGCATCCTAAAGGACAATGCGCCGGTGCAAGTGCCGTGGACGGTGTACTACGGTGCCGTGCTGCACGGCCGGACCGGTCCCGTGCCAGAGGTACCAGGTTGAATGACGTTTTGCAAACTTTGCGTTCTTGCATACTAGTATATCACTGTAGTAACGCTACTACGGTATTATACCGTGTGCGTAATGCAATTTCACAAACTTTGCAAATCGGCATCCAAATCACGACCTGTGTAACTCTATGTGGCGCTAGGAGATAAGTGCTTTTGTATGCAATTCCGCAAAGTTTACCAAAAACCGCCTACATAGGGAGAGAGAGAGAGAGAGAGAGAGAGTATAGGATATAGGTAAACGTGGGGCAGTTTTTGGTAAACTTTGCGTTTTTGCATTCAAAAGCATTCAACGCCTAGGGCCATATGGGGTTACGCAGGTGAGATTCTGAGGAGATGCGTTCTATGCAACAGGATAGGCAAACGGGTGATAATACCGCTGGAGGTTGTGAGGCCACCGGGCACGGCGCTAGTGGTGACAAGTCCGGGCGGAACGGGGGCACGGGGGTTAGTCCAGGCCAGCGACACGGGGGCGCGGGGGTCTGTGGTGGTGGGGCGCAGCGGCGCGGGGGCGCGGGGGTAATCACCATGGCGGAACTCAACCGTATAGCGACCGAGGATACACGCGCTAGGTTTGCTAGACTCGGGATCGACAGGCACGTGAGGCCGGCCGGGTTCGCGACGGCGTTGCGAGGTCGTGCGCGCGTCGAGGCACAAAAGTTCTTGCGCGAGTGGGTCTCGCGTGGTAGAATGTGTGGGTGCGGGGCCGTGGTACGAGAGGAGGAGTGATGCGTCTGCTAGGATTGACGATGGTTGCTGTGGGTGGGTTTGTCTGTAGTTCTGCCGTGTCTGGTATGGATACAGGCACGAGGATCATAGTGTTTGTGTGTTTGTGTCTGGTTTGTGTGGGTGGCATCTTGGTAGAACGTGTACGGTGCGGAGAGGAGAGGTGACCGATGTACAACTGGTTCCTGAACACGTGGGCGATTACCGTGGCGCATGCGAGGATGGAGGCGTGCGTTGACCTGTGCTGTGGGATAGCAGTGGCGATGCTGTTGGTCGTTGGTGGTCTGGTGGGTTGGCTGTATGCTAAGAAGATGGACGACGATATTCTTGCACCGATGATATGCGGAATCTCAGTGGTAGCGTTCATCTTTAGCGCTCTCATCGTCGTGATCTGTGCCAGCGAGTGCATACCGACGATTGTCGATCCGGCCGGGGCTGTGGCGAGGGGGTTGTTGAGGTGATCGGCCACGACCACGACCACAGATTTCTAGTGAACCTTGCAACGTAGTGATACGTTGTAGTATGTAGTGGAGGGCACCGTGGACAGTGACCTGACGATCAAAGACCTCATTGAGTTGACCGGGTACTCCGGTGCGGTACTCCGTCGGATGTGCCGTGCGGGGACAATGCCGGGAGCGTATCGGCTCGGGCGGAAGTGGCTGGTGGCGCGTGAGGTGTGGGACAAGCGGGCGGAGAAGAGGGGGCGGTAGTATGACGAAGGTGAAGGTTGTCGTAGACAAGTAGAATGCAGTAGTGTACCGCACGTAGTATACTACTGAGAGTGCGTTGTCGGGACGGTGCCGACAGCACCTACAGGAAAGGTCAAAAGAAATGCACAAGACACACATACTCCTCGGGATAGTCATCGTGGCACTCCTCATAGTCTCCACCAGACCGATCAGTGCAGCCGAGGTCCAAAGATCACGCGAGGAGATTCTACTGAGCTACGCCGCCACGGTGGATAACATGCGCCACAGTGCCTTCGACGCCTACCGTGACGTACAAGCCAAGATACGCACCAGGATAAAGACTAGCCAACGACCGTGGGAGAATGTATTGCTACGTGATTCGCTGACCAGGCTGCGGGAGTTGAACGCACTTGACGCGCGGTGCCGGAAGGCATTGGACGATAACCTGACCAAGATGGGCGTGGCGAAGTGACTTGCTTTCGCAGGTCGGATGGTGTAGAGTGTAGGACGTGTCGCCAAGGTGGCGGCCGAGAAAAGGAGGCGTAAAGATGGACGAGAAGAAGACGTGCGATGAGATTGTGACACCGGTGTCGGACGACGCTGAGATGGTCACCGACACCGACGAGTGCGGTCGGAGGATCGCCATGTTGGCTACGGAAAGGCTGCAGGATGTCGGTGTGCCTGTGGAGTTTACCGGACGGCAGGAGACCGGTGATCATGGCATACCAGGAGGTAGGCGTTATACGAAATTCGCATTCAAAGTCAGGTGGGGCGTCAGGATACCATGTGGGAATTATTGTGAGGAACTAGCCGGGTACTGGGGCGGGCAGCAGATGTGCCTAGACGGAATGGCACAAACTGTGGAAGATGAAGTACGGCACAAGTTGCGTACGTCTTCACAAGTAGACCTCCAGCAACACTGGACCATAGGTGAGAAGGCACTCTAGGCGACGGTATAACTAATAGTGTAGCCACCTCGGCGATGTAGATGCCGGGGTGGCTGCGCCGGGAGGAGACACAAAAATGACAGAAGGCTACCAACCAGACCGACCGTTGACCGGCGGTCCGCCAGGTCCACCGACCACACCACCATCGGACAGTCTGCCACCACCCGTGCCTAGCATGTCGGTCCTAACGGTACCAGAAGTCGGACGAGGACCAAACTCGGCCCTCGTGCACTTTGCAGACGGTAGTATGATCCGTGTGAGGTACGAGGATGCCAAGGCGCTTGGCAACGAATGGGCGTTCCACCGTGATGGTGGACACCCCGGTGACGACGTGTCGATACCGTACGCACACGTCAAGTACATCGAGTGGGAGGCGCAGGAATGAGCGAAGACTGCCACGACACCGAGGCCGGTCTACGCAACAGCGCACCGTGCGCCGACACGTGGGCCGTGCAGTGCAACGCCATCGCCCGACGACACCGCGCACTCGTACGGCTACTGGCGTCGTGCAGGCGACTTGCCAAGCCGGCGCGAGACAGTGCGCGGTCGTCTCTTTTGGTAGCTCGCGTGTGCGGGTGCTGGCACGAGTATGAGGCTACACGATAGGAGGCCGGCCATGGAAGACGAGACAAAGACGAAGCTAGGTAAGTTGGTGCGGATGTGGTTGGACGCTGTGAAGCTGTTAGGTGCGGCGGAGTGTGAGGCTGAACGTCTACGTGCTGAGATAATAGAAACATCTGAACTCGCGCACCGTGAGGAGTCCGGTCGCATGGACCCGTGCATAGTATTGTGCGTGGATGGTGAACGTGTCCAGGTTGGTGGTTCTAGTGTCCGACGGTTGGGGCGTGTGCGTGAGATCACGGTGTAGCTGGAGGCTATACCTTCTGCTTATTTAGCCGATTGGCTAAATACCTAATTGAAAACGACATTGTAGGCCATGCCGCGCGCCACCCATGGCAAGGCCGATAATAGAGAATAGAATGGCAAAGAAGAAGACACGTAAAAAGTCCGGCCTCCGCCTTGCACGCCGCGGCCCACTCGGAACCGCCGGCGACAAAAAGAAACCAAAGAAGAAGAAGGTCAAGGCGGCGAAGGTCACGCGCGATGGCAAGGGCAGATGGCTTCCAGGCTCGATCCCGAATCCAGCTGGCCGTCCAAAGGGCTCCGTCAGTCCGACCGACCTCCTGGTGCAATCTCTTGAACGCGAGTACGGCAAAGGCAAGGTGCCGCGGTCAATCGCGCAGGAGTTGATCGACCGCATGGTGGACGTGGCCGTTGACAAGGCGATGAACCAGGACAGCTTCAAGGACGTCCTGCTGTTCTTCCGCGAGTGGTGTGACCGCACACTCGGCAAACCCAAGCAGGCCCTCGAAGTTACCAAGAAAGAATCCAAGTACGACGCGATGTCAGACGCCGAGATAGAGGCGCTGGAGGTGGAGGGCCGTGCGGTGGTGGAGGCTAATGCGGAGGGCGAGTGATGCGAACCTGCGGGACGTGCAGTTGGTTAGACCACACAATAACTAATGAGTATAGGCAATGCCGGTGTGATGCGGCACCTCAGCATGTGTATAGAGCGTGCGACCGAAAGGCATGCGCCCTTTGGAAACCGAAGCAAGACTGGCGCAACGAGACGTGCGGGACCTGTGAGTTCTTTGAGGACGACGACGAGGGCGCGCGATGCCGTCGTGCGCCTGGTGTTCCGGCGCGGGGGCCACAGCGGGCTTGTGCAGAGTGGATGCCACACGAAGATGAGGACATACCATGCACCGACGCAGAATAGACCTCCGCACCGACGCTCAGCAACTCGCCGAGCACCACTGGTATCCAGCCCACGCATCGTGCGGAAATTGTGGTATAACCGTGGACGTGCTCGTAGCGCGTGGCGAGGTACTCCACATCGTCGTACAGAAGTGGCGATGCTACCGATGCGGCCTGACCGGCGATGATACTCTGGAAGGACACATGTCGCTGGTGAATCCCGGCCAGACCGAGGGCGAACTAGCCATGGAAGACGAAGACGTGCCGCCGTTTTTGCCGGGAGATGAGTTGCTTTTGTAGGGGTGGTGGGGTAGAATACCGTCGTCTGGAGTGTACCCATGGCCGGCAACCAAATCTTCATAGTCCGCACCATCGCGCACCACGTCGCCAACGCCATCGGCGCGTCGGTGTCCGAGCACGATCCAGATGACGGTTGCCCGGTACAGCACTGGCACGTGGTGTCGGTTGAGGAACATGCACTGCCGTTGTAGATATGGGTCTGCGCGGGCGTGTGGGCGGTGGCGATCTTGTGGGTTTTGTAGTAGGAGGGCGAGAGATGATCCCGGCAAAGCCGTCCCCCGGCGCGACGGCCCGTGCGCTACGCGCGACGAGGCGCACCCTGCACGAGATTCGTGCGGCACTAGTTGCGGCCGGAGTGATCGATCCGGATGAGGGCGACATAGTGGCGGCGGTACAGAATTTGTGCGAGTCAGCGGGGCACAACGCCACGCACATACGTGCGGCGGTGTCTACACCTGTGTATGGCGCTACTACTCTTCCGACGAGATCGTGTCCGGACTGTAATGGTGTAGGCAGTCACCGGGAGTTGATTGAGATGCACACGACAAATGGCTACGCTGGGTTGATTTCCTGTATACGTTGCGGCGGTTCCGGAGAGGTAGTGGCGACATGAAGATCACGCGTGGCCCGGCGGCTATAGATTACCTTATAGCTGCTGGGATAGTAAGCGTCTTTCTAATGATAATGCTGTTTGCCACACATAAGTTCAAACGTGAGCGTTGCGATCATTGTGGCGGCTCTGGTCGGATGGTACTACCGTAGGGAGGGCGGCATGAGACCCACATACGACTTCACACGCGGCGAACGCGGCAAATACGCACAACGCTACCAGGAGGCCGTCCTGCCGGCACGCACCGCAACGCGTCTAGTCCTCAGCAACCGCATCCAGACCATACTAGAGGACTTCGCGGCGAAGGTGTCGGACGACCCTGACCACCTCGCGGGTTTTTTGAGTGAGTGTTGGTACGATTGGGAGACGGGCCGTGGGTAGCATACATTGCATCGTGTGCAACAAGGTGCTTGAGATCGAAGAGGCTGACCGCCCCGTGACGCACTCTCACGACGGCGTGCTATGCCACGAGATGACGATGGACGGTGTGGATTGCGTCGCGCACGGCAACTACGGTAGTACGGCGTACGATCCTATCCATTCGCAAAACGGGCCGCTGGGATTTGTGTTGTGTGACGAGTGTTTTTGGGAGAGGCGTGACAGGATGGTGTCTGTGGACGCTGGTGGCCCCGGGGCTCCGGAGGACACGTGACACCCTCAGCACAAGACATCCTCCTAGGTTACGTCTTTGGCCTGGCATGCGGCATAGCGTTGGTCCTGACGGCAGTGGGCGTGGTTTGGATATTCTCATGAGGTTGACGGACGGCGACACCTTCTACTGGTTCTTGGTCGCGATAGGGTTGGCAGGCATCGCGGTGATAATGTTCGCCGTGAGGGGGTGTTAGGTGAGTCTGGTATATGCGTTCCGGTGTGACGGGTATGGTCTGGTGCTCCGTGGTTTGCCGGGGACGTGGACCGGTGGTCTTCGGGACATGGAACATTTCTGTGACAGTCGTGTGTGTCAAGAGAAGGCCAAGTTGCGTGATGGCGCGGACCTGTTGTGGGAGACGTACGCAACGGAGGCACCGGTGCGGTCGAGGAAACTACAATGAGATGTCACGTGTGTGGCCGGGAGATGATGTCATTGGAGGATTGGGGCCGGAAATGGTCACCAAACATAGAAGCAGCTGAGGAGGCGGGTGGGGACACCGACAATATCTATGAATGTGATGACTCCGTAGGCCACGTCTGCCAGGCATGCTGGCGCGCTAATGCCTGGACCGATGCGGAGCTGACGTTATCCCTTGACGAGGCGATGGGCATAGTGTACCATGCATTTGGATGGGCAAGACTCTACAAGTGTCTTGCGCACTGGTACTGTTCTAGTAGCACCGACGAGGGGCTTGGTGACAACGGTCTCAACACCATCGGTCATACGGCCAGCGCGGCACTTGCTGCGGCTGTGCTCGCTGCGGAGAGACGACAATGAGACAATGCGGCGCATGCGGTCACAAGTTCTCCGGCCGACCCCGACGGGGACACGTGTTGATGCAATGCCCCGAGTGCGAGGAGATACGCGGCACCACGCTTGCGGCGGCCGGCGACGAGATAGACATCGCCGTTGAGCACATCATCGCCGCGGCTGATCTGCTCGGATGGACGTTCGCGGTGCACAAGGTTGGCGCCGGGGGTGAGGCACACACGGACGGGTTCGTGATCGGGATGGAGACGTACGTGGATGATATGACGGATGCGTATAAGGATGTGGTGGCAAGGAGGGGTGAGTAATGCCAAACGAGACCACGCCACGGCCGGCGGTGCGCGCATGACACCAGACAAGTTCTTCACCGCCATCACGCTAGACCCGACCATGACCTACCTCGGCGTATCCGACGACTGTGTCATAGTCCGTGCCGGTAGATACGTCTGGTCCATCGACCCGAAGGAAATACTGCATGACTGTGACCTGACCCTCGCCATACTGCGCGAGGAGGTCAAGCCAAACCCATTGTGGTGGATGACGCGGGTCGTCGGGTACTACTCCGCCGTGCAGAATTGGAATCGCAGCAAGGTCGCTGAGCTACACGACCGGGGCCGGGGTGAGTATACCGTGCCGGAGATTCCGGTGGACTTCACGCCTGTGGCATGGCCGGATGACGTGCTGGCGATGGCTGCCGAGGCTGGGGCTGGGTTGCAGTGTAGGGTATGACAGACGCCGAGGCACTTGACATCTACAAGCTAGTCCGCCGTATCACCTCAGCAACGGGCGTCCACGACCATCACGACCACGAGGACGTCACGCAGCAGGCGATGCTTCGCGTGCTCCAATCCTGTGAGACCACGCCGCCACGTGGGGGCTTGCGGAGTTGCATAGTATGGCGTGCGGTACGCGACGCCAGGAACGTGTTGTTTGGAGCACCGACCTTTGCTAAGGGTATACGTGCGCTCCGTGCGGCAACGTGCCCACTAACAGACACACACCGCGCGGAGGAGTCACAAAGGCCGATAATAGAAGATGAGGTCAGGCACGTTGCGCGAAAGCTGACCGCTCGTGAGCGCGCGATGATCCTTTGGCGTGCCGACGGGCTGTCGTACGGCGAGATCGGTCAGCGGGTCGGGTTGCGAGGCATGGAGTCACGACGGCCGATTGTGCGTGCACAGACTATAGCAAGATTTTCTCAGAAAGAGGCTTGCTTTCGCGAGCTTCGTGGGGTAGGATAGAGGTAGTGGATGCGGGGTCGTCCAGCGGTCCAGGACACCGGGCTCATATCCCGGAGATCGAGGATTCGAATTCCTCCCCCGCTACCAGAGAAGAGAACCGACGGCGCTGGCCCCATCGTGGGTCTCCCGGTGGGCGTCCTGCAATACTCCGCTAGGCAGGCACCGGCCAGCAAGTCCCGTTGAGGGAGCACCCGTCTAGCGGCGGGTCGGTGATAGCGCCTAGTGCGCGCGAAGCTCCTGCCGTCGGTTTGACATGATGGTGTCGGTGGTCCAATGGTAGGGCACCTGGTTGTGCGCCAGGAGACGACGGATCGTTACCGTTCCGACACCCCAGACGTGGGGGCGTAGCCTAGTGGGAAGGCACTTCTCTTGCACGGAAGTTTTCGGGAGTTCGATTCTCCCCGCCTCCACCACGTTCTTTGACAACACGGGGTCGGAACGGTTTCGACGCGCCGGTTGACCGCGCGCAAGCGCAGGCGGTGCGGACCCGAGTTCGAATCTCGGCGACTCCACTAGTATACGCCCCCGTAGTGAAATGGATTATCACGCGACGCTACGGACGTCGAGATGCGAGTTCGAGTCTTGCCGGGGGGTACCAATGGCGGGTCTGAGCCGGGGATCGCGGCTCTGTAATGCGGTAGTTTCGCCTCTACCGACGCCCGCGGTCATTTGCCCAGGTGGCGTAACGGCAGCCGCACCGGCTTTAGGAGCCGGTGCCTTCGGGCGTGGGAGTTCGAATCTCCCCCTGGGTACCATCGCCGTCGTAGACCGCTATGGAGTCGGGCGCGGCTGTAAACCGCGCGTTCATGCAGAGCCGAGGAGGTTCGATTCCTCCCGACGGCACCACGCGCGGATGATGGAATTGGTAGACGTGCGAGTCTGAGAGGCTCGTGGCCGAAAGGTCGTGCCGGTTCGAATCCGGCTCCGCGCACCAGACACGACGCGCGACGCAACGCTCTGTGACAATTGAATAGACGCAGCCGAGTGAGGCCCGGCCGGACAGCGGACCTCGCTCGGACAATGCCCCGGTAGTGTAGCGGCCAGCACGCCTGCCTGTCGAGCAGGTAGCATCGGTCCGAGTCCGATTCGGGGCGCCAGAAACAATGCGAGGGTAGCCAAATGGGATGCGGCTAACAGGTTGCGCTAGCAAGCGGACTAGGCCGGTCCGGTGGCACGCAGCAAAGAGTCGCACGCCGTGGGGAATCCTAGGCCCATGCGTGAAGGCGCCGGATTAGAAATCCGGAGATGGTGGTTCGAGTCCACCCCCTCGTACCAAATAGCTCACCTGCCATGTGTAGGAGGAGTAGCGACACCGTCCTGACGGGCGGTGTCGTCACGACGACGTAGCTCAGTGGAGAGCACGACCCTGAAGAGGTCGGTGTCGCCAGTTCGATTCTGGCCGTCGTCACCATATTCCGGCGTCATACAATGGTAGTATGGCAGATTGTTACTCTGCTCATCCTCGTTCGAATCGAGGCGCCGGAGCCGGAAACAAAAGCGGTGGTGTGGCGTGTAGAACGCACGTGGTAGGCCACCACGTGGGCTCGACATAATGGAGTAATGGCTTGCGCAAAGAACCCCGCCGGGATGTATCCGGCTACCACCGCTTAGCCCGAGTAGCCCAATTGGTAGAGGCGGCTATCTCAAGAATAGTCCATGTGTCGGTTCGAATCCGACTTCGGGCACCATGTAGGGGTGGTGGAATTGGCAGACACGCGCAATGAGCGTGCAGATGGAATGGTACCTGTACCATCTGCAATTGCAGGTTCGAGTCCTGCCCCCTACACCAGATACAACCCGTCGGTTAGCCCCCACGCTACCATTTCGGGAGCCCCGACGGTTCGGCACGCCCTCCGGCGAGGAGCGAGGGCTCCAAACCCTCGCGGCGAAGATCGACACTTCGGCGTGCCGCCAGACATTAGCCGACGACCAGCGTACCATGAGTGCGTGGCGCGCACCCGAGTGTGCAGCCCGGTTGTCGGCCGCGTGCGCGCGTAGCCCAAGTCGGCAGAGGCCTCCGCCTAAACCGGAGACAAGTGCAGGTTCGAATCCTGCCGCGTGCACCAAAGTACGGGGAGGAAATGCGGGTTGGAGTCCCGCCGGGCGCTCCCAAGGCCTCGTCGTCTAAGAGTAGGACGCCTCTCCACAAACATACGGCCGTCTGGCAGATCGGCTATGCGCTCGATTGCAGATCGAGTATAGGTGGGTTCGACTCCCGCGGCGGCCTTCAAATACTTGACCGGTAGCTCAGTGGTTTGAGCGCCCGTCTGATGAGCGGGAGGCCGTGGGTTCGACCCCCACCCGGTCAACCACATGCCCCGGAGCATGGCGACCTGTGCGCGCGGCTTTGGACCGCGAGGACCGGGGTTGACACCCGGCGGGGCATCTAGTATGATAGGTGAGGCGGTGGAAGTGGTACGGCTTCCCCGGTGGTGAAGCGCACAAGAGTGGGGAGAAGAGTATTAGTACCCGCGCCAGGAGGGTATGCGCTCCCCCGCGTCAAAGCAGCGGGCTAGGCATCCCGCAACGTCCGCCGGCCACCGCCTCACCGATTTTGCCGCGTAGCATAACGGGTAGTGCGCGAGGTTCTGAACCTCGGCCAGCGCAGGTTCAAATCCTGCCGTGGCAACCAAGGAGAGCGAACTCGGCGGGGCCGAGGACTGTTTCGAAATCAGTACGCGCGGCAACGCGTGGGGATCGTGACCTCCGCTCTCCGCCAGAAACGATGGAAGCGTGGCCGAGTGGACGAAGGCGTCAGGTTGCTAACCTGAAGGGCGTGCAAAGCGCGTCCCGTGGGTTCGAATCCCACCGTTTCCTATGATATTAGATGGGGGGCAAAGATGCGAGACACGACACGATGCCCGAGGTGCGAGGCTGTCGGCGAGATCATGCGCACGTCCTCCAGGCGCGAAGGCGAGCCGACGTTCGAGACGCGACGTTGCACGTCGTGTGGATTGTGGTATCCAGTGTTAGTAGACGGGCACTCGTGTATTGGTGAGCACGGCGATCTTATACATCGTAAGGCGGGGTTCGATTCCCCGGTGCCCGACTAGGGCCGCTAGCTCAAGTAGGCAGAGCACCGGATTTTTGCTCCGGGTGTTGCCGGATCGTGGCCGGCGCGGCCCACCAGACGAGACGGCCCCGAGGCGCAGATGGCGGCGCACCGGCTTTGTATCCCGGGTTGGGTCGGTTCGATTCCGACCGGGGCCTTTTTGCGGGTAGGGTGCACACGGAGGCACGACAGCCTTCCAAGCTGTAGGACCGGGTTCGACTCCCGGTACCCGCTCCAGAATTGAAATGGGACATAAATGGGACATAAATGGGACAAATGGGACATTACCTTTGGAGTATGCTACAGCCTCGTTGCGATCTGCGGATTGCTATACGTGTTTGGACTTGGACTCTATCACTGGATAGCGGGGTAAACGATGGATAGGCGCGTCCTACTCCTCAATGCCAGCGGCGAACCACTCTGCTTCGTGCGCTGGACGCGCGCAATCAACCTCGTCATACGTGGCAAGGTGCACGTGTACGAATACTACGAGAGTACCGTGCGCAGCGCGACGCAGGCCCATCGCGTCCCAGCCGTGATGGCGCTCACGAGGTACATCACGATCCCGGCGCAAGCTCGCGTGGTGCGGCTCAGCAAGAAAAACCTCATGACGAGGGACGAAAGTGCTTGCCAATACTGCGGCCGCGAGGTAGACTCTACCAAGGCTACGGTAGACCACGTGCTGCCTAGAACCCGAGGTGGTCGGCACACGTGGAAGAACGTCGTGCTGTCTTGCAAGCCGTGCAACGGCGCGAAGGACAACCGGACGCCCTCCGAGGCGGGAATGCCTCTGCGGAAGAGGCCGTGGACGCCGAGTCGGACGTTGCTGCTCAGGCAGGTTGCCGAGCAGGGTGGGTATGAGGCGTGGCGGTCGTATTTGGGGATGACACCCGCCGACGTGGTGGTGTAGAGAAGCCCGGCTAGCTCATTTGGCTAGAGCGTCTGCCCTACAAGCAGAAGGCGCGGGGTTCAAATCCTCGGCCGGGCACCACAAACAGGAGACAGAGATGCAACTAGCAGGTTGGGAAATCTACCTCAGCGCATACGCGCGCCCTAGCGGTGGTCCTCGCACGGCGTGTTGGGTATGCCGACAAGCCGGTGGCAAGGTACTACAGTTGTATCTACGGGTGCCGTGGCTATTTGACATCACGGTCACGTTCTACAAGGAGATGCGCGTCCCGGTGCCGATGATGTTTGTGGATGTGGACGGGACCGTGGCCGTGCCGAAATCTCTCGGCAAGAACGCACCGGGTGCCGTGCTCGATACGCTGATAAAGATCGCAGAGGATCGGCACTGGGAGTGTGGTGTTGGGGTGAGGTCGTCGGATGAGGAGTATTGACCGGGACGTGGGGTATTGGATGCCCACCTGGTTTGGGGCCAGGCACTAAGCGAGTTCGATTCTCGCCGTCCCGACCAAATATACCGTCCGTGCAGCACGATGGCCGTGCACCTGCTTGGTATGCAGGAGGAGGTTGGGTTCGATTCCCTCCACGGACTTTGGCGGCGTGGTGTAGTGGTAGCGCAGCGGTTTCGTAGTCCGCAGGCGCAGGTTCGATTCCTGCCGTCGCCTCCGCCCCTCGGTCGGAAGGGATACACAATGATACTAACATGCTTCAACTGTGGAAAGACATTTACACGTCCGGACCACGCAGTGCGGCATGCCAAGAATGGCCATGGCCGCAAACACGTTTTCTGTTCTCGGCCTTGTTACGTAAAGAAGTGGAAGGAGTGTCAACATCGTTATCCTCCAAGGCTTTGTGAGATATGTGGTAAGCCTAGGCAGTGTGGTAAACGATACTGTTCGGGGAAGTGTCGGGGTCGCGCTACTAGGCTGAAACATATCGAGAAGGTTAGAAAGACCGGTATACTCTACCACGGCGTCTGTACTAGCAAAGTAGCGGTAGAGATGCTGACAGAGATACGTGGGCATCAGTGCGCTATCTGCATGAGACGACGATGGTGTGGTGTGCCAATACCACTAGTCCTAGATCATATTGATGGTGACGCCTCTAACTGGAAACTTGACAACGTTCGGATGATTTGTCCGAACTGTGATAGACAGACACCTACATTTGGTAGTAAGAATAGTGGGAGTGGGCGACACTATCGGCGCATTCGGTATGCACGGGGGGATAGCTCATAGGTAGTCGGAGTGTGGCGCAGCTTGG